>Ga0172367_10003920_pt1 | contig 18893 bp, 14 predicted proteins | sample Lak10m_FD_114542 | JGI IMG/M metagenome (GOLD analysis project Ga0172367, IMG submission 114542) | Freshwater microbial communities from Kabuno Bay, South-Kivu, Congo - kab_022012_10m | ecosystem: Environmental > Aquatic > Freshwater > Lake | place: Democratic Republic of the Congo: South-Kivu...
AATTAATAGTTCATTAAGAGTTGAAGATACAGGAATTAAAGCAAAAAAAGAAGCTTACAATTCACTTATTGATGGTGAATATATACAATGTGAAAAAAGAACTGATAATATTAAAAAGAATTTATTTGCAGCATTTGATATTTATTATTTAAAAGGTATTTCATTAACATCATTACCTTTAATAGATGATAAGAAATCAAGAAATGGAGAATTACATAATTTTAAACCTTTAATAGATACTAAACATAGTGAAATAGAATTTATTATTAAAGTTCATAATTATAATCCAGATATTATTAAAGATTGCAAACAAATTTTAAATAATCCTCAAAATTATCCTTATGAAATTGATGGTTTAATATTTACACCTGCTAAATTAGCGGTATATTCATTTTATCCTTCAATACCAGTTCCTATTACACCAAAAATGACATGGGAACGATTATTTAAATGGAAACCTCCTGAGCAAAACACAATTGATTTCTTAGTTAGAGATTTAGGAGAAATTAAAAAGGATGGTTTAAGATGTAAAAAATTTGGATTATATGTTGGATATAATCCAATAGATTCAACTGAATTAACAATTGATGAGGGATTAAAATTAAGATATGATAAATATTATAGAATTGAAAAAGAAAAAGATAATAAAGAAAAAACAGCAAATAAAGAAGATTTTATTCCAATTTTATTTAAACCTGCTATATTTTATTCTCAAGATGTAGATCATGCATTTATAAATGTAGATTCTAAAGGTGAAGTTCGTGCAGAAAATAATGATAAAATTGAAGGTGATTCAATTGTTGAATTTAGATATGATTTAGAAACTAAGAAATGGATTCCTATTCGTGTTAGAGAAGATAAAACACGCATATTTAAAAAAGGAGATTTAGCAAAAACTGCAAATGCTTTAGCTGTTGCTGTTAATGTTTGGCGTTCAATTCATAATCCAGTTTCAAAAGATTTAATAACAGGTTCATCTAAAATTTTAAATAAAGATATACCATCAGAACTTCAAGGAAAGATATTAGAAGCTGATGATAATTATTATTCAAATAAAGGTATTCCCAGACCATTATTATTATCTTATCATATGCTTAATTTTCATAATTTAGGGATTAATACAGAATTATATAAAAAATCAAAACATAAAAGAAATTTACTTGAATTAGCTTGTGGTAAAGGAAGTGATTTATCACGATGGATTAATTTAGATTATGAATTTGTTTTAGCTTTAGATTTAAGTAAAGATAATATTTATAATCCAAAAGATGGAGCTTATGCAAGACTTAAAAATACATATATAAATTTCAGTAGAAATAAGGATAAAGAAAAGAGTAATTTTCTAAATGCAGCTTTTGCAGTTGCTGATTGTACTTTAAATATCAGAAATACAGAAGCAGGAATAGATGCTGAAAGTAAAGAATTATTAAAATTGATTATGAATCCTATAAATCCTAATAATAAGAAAAATAAATTACAACAATATAAATATTTAGTAGCAAAAGGCTATAATAAATTTGATATTGTATCTTGTATGTTTGCTATTCATTATTTCTTTGAAAATGAAGTAAAATTAGAAGGATTTTTAAAGAATGTAAGTGAAAATTTAAAGAAAGATGGTGTATTTACATGCACTTTTATGGATGGTAAAAGTGTTGAAAAAGAAATAGAAAAAAGTAGAGATGGTATTGTTGAAGGTAAAAAAGTTCTAGATGGTATAACAATTCCTGTATGGGCTATAATTAAGCGTTATAATGATAAAAAAAGTAATTATAAAAAAACAGTTGATGTTTTTATTGAAAATACACAAAAACTAATAACAGAATATTTAGTTAATTTCGATTTCTTAGTTGCTAAAGCAAAAGAATTTGATTTAGAATTAGAAGAAACAGAATTATATTCAACAACTTTTACAAAATTAAAAGATGAAATACCTGATGAAGAAGAAAAACAAACAACATTACATAAATCCTTATTAGAATTAGATAAAAATGAAGTAATAAAAAAATTCAGTTTCTTAAATAGATGGGCAGTATTTAAGAAAATTACTTAAGAAGTTGGTTAAGAGTTTTAAAAGTTTCAATGATATTATCAGGAATATTATAAATTTTCGTTGTTGAAAAATGAAAAATTAATTTTTTGATATTTTTAATATTATTAGAATGACAAATATAATTAAAAACATCATCTTGTGTAATAATAGCTTTAGTATATTTTTTAATTTGCAGTGATCTTAATTGAGCTAAATGAAATCTAATAACAGGATTTAAAGTTCTATCAATATCCATATTAGTTTTAAATCGTTTATATTTAGGATAGTAATTAGTAGTAGAAATATATAAATTATATAAAACATCTCTAATAATTGTAAAAACTAAATTAACATTTTCATATGTATTTTCAGGAATTTCTAAATGTGATAAAAATTCATTTTTATATTCATTAATATTATAATTAGATTTTTGAAGCATATATACATAAATCATATTATACCAAATATTATAATTATTTGCATTTACTTCTTCAATATGTAATGTTTTATCACTTGTAATTTTATAAACTTTATTATTTTTTTTAACAATAACTCCATAATTATTATTAATTAAAAATGCAATTCCTTCTTGTGTTGATGTAAATTTAGGAGAATATTTAATACCTAAATATGACAGCGGTTGTGATTCAATATCTTCCTCAATCAGAGTAATTCGTAATTTTGTATTAATATGAAAAAGAAATTTATAATTTTCACCATATTCGCTTGAATAATCAACAATATGTTTATTTTCGTGATGAATTAAAACAAATTCATAAGAAAATAGAGGACTAAGATTTGATGTAAATAAATTTCTTAAAGTTAATGAAATATTAGGGTCATTAACATCAACCTTATTTTTATAAATTTCATATAATACCTCATCTAACATATAACCATGTGTTTTTGTTGGATGTGAAAATTTAGAACTATTAATATCAGGACAACAACTTGAACCAAAATACCACTTATCATTATGATAATAACAAGTAATTAAAGTTCCATCCATTGCAAAATAACATTTATCTGTAGGCTCATAAATACCATTTAAATAATTATCAATTGATAATCTAATTGGAATAGAGTTAGCATAACTAATAACAATGTTATTACCAATACTTCTTGAAAAATCTAAAACAATACTTCTACATTCATCATATAATTCTTTATATTCGTTAATATCATCACGCTTATAAGAATTATGCAACAAACATAAGAAATTATTATTCTTAAATTTCTTAATCTTTATGGATGGCCAGTAATGCTTTTCTTTTAAAATAGATAAGAGTGTTGCAGGATAATCCCCTGATGCAGCAGCTTTATTATATGTTTCTTCAATTAAATTAATAAGAGACGCTGACATTTTTTCCAAAAAAACAATTTATTTAACTATCATATGTGTCTTAATCTTATATACATTTTTATTTATCATAGACAACTCTATATTCTTCTTCAAAAACAGGTATAGGAACAATATCAACTAAGTTATTTTTTTGTATTCTTGGAACATAATTATTAATATAATCAATACCGTCTATTTCTTTTTTATTTTTAGTCTTTTCATCATTTTCAACTATATCAATATGTTTATTATTTGCACCTATTTCTTTTCTAACTTGTTTTAAAAGTTCATTGGCAATTTCTTTTGTTTTAAAAATAACATTTAATTCATTCTGATTCCATTCTAAAGCAATATTTCTTTTATGACTGTAAATAATAGATATTGCACAAGCATAAATTAAACCAATTCTTTGTGATTTTAATGATTTTTTATAATTATAACTAAATAGCCAATAATAATTATGAACAAAAATTTCATTTTGATATAAAATTTCTATAAATCCCCATAAAAAATAAATAGGATCATATTCATTTGGATTAAGTTTTGTTTGAATAACATATTTTTTTCTAATAATATAATCAAAACAATTTTTAAATTTAACTGAAATTAAATTAATTTTATCTCCATCATCTGAATTTATATCATCTAAAATTTTAATAATTCTTACAAAAGAACTAATAATTTTTATTGTTAATAGATATGCTTCACTATCAGTTGGTGGTATAATCATTTCAAATTTATATAAACCATTACTACTTAATTTTACATCTTCACTAAAAACATCAATAATTTTTTCTCTTAATTTTGTTATTGGTATTGTTCCTGTTTTTATAACAGGATTTATATTATATATATTACATAAAATACACATTTTAGTTATTAAAATTAGATAATTTGAAACATTTATATTTTCATCTTCAATTAATTTGCGTGTTGATAAAATTATATCATTTAATTTAGCAATTTCATATATACTAATTAAAGAACCAATATATGAACAAATGAATATTAATGTTTCTTCAAGTATTTCAATTTTAGAATTTTGAATTAAAAAAATACATGTTGTATAAAGGCTTTTTTCAATATTACCTTTACAAACAAAATCAAATAATTCTTTATTATACATTACATTTAATTATAATTTATTTCTTTATTTATATATTTTTATATTTCTATAGATTTATTAATATGATTTTCATATTTTAAAATGATTTTAAAACCTTTAATAACTGTTACTTCACTTACATTACAAACTTCAGCAAATTGTTTTTTATTATATCCTAATTTCTTTTTTTCTGAATAATAATATAAAATAGATGCACAGCTTGATGTTGGTGAATTATCACTCATAATTTCACTTTCTTCTAAAAATTTAACTAATTTTTTACATTTTTCAATATCTTCCATTTTCATATTTAAAATACTACAATATCTTGAAATAAAATCTAATGGAGATGAACTTATAACATTTATTTGTAATAATGTTTGAAATCTTGAATTTCCTTTATTTAAAATAACAGGGTCTATATCAAACATTTTTGCGATTTCTTTAGAACTTCTAGGTAAATTATTCATAAGACAAGCATGATATATACATGATGCTATCAATCCTTCTTTATTATCTCCTCTACTTATTTTTTTTTCAGAAGCTCTTTTATATAAAACTTTAGCATCATCTATAATTTTTTGAGGTATTCCATTACTTAAAGAAACACTCGTTAATTTATCAAAAACATTCCATAATGTCCTTTCATTATATGGCATAGCATTCCACATTTGATATTTGCGAATAAGACGAATATCATAATTATTACTATATTTATTACCTCCAATCATTGAACCCAATGATGACTTCGGTAATAAAGAATTTGTAGGTAATCCACATCTTGAAGGGTCTTCACTTTTACTATCACTGCCATAATATCGCCATTCTGCTGTATTATCTATAACCTTTCCAATAATTGAACTACATAATGCACATATTTGCATACAATCTTCTATTACTATTTCAGTTGAACCACAACTACATATTTCATTTGTATTCGCTTTTATACACAACTTTGACATCTCTTCTTCTTTTAAATCATCCATAATACCCCAAATATCTTCGTCTGTATTAAAAGACATTTTATAATCAATAAATGATATAAAGAAAACCTTTAAATAGTTTTTAAATAAAAATCATCATTTTTTATTTAAACTATAAATGATATAAAAGTATAATAAAAAATGGAAAATTTCAATAGAATTGAAATTTGTAAAAATATAAAAAATAATATTTCAAATTTAAATCAAAATGAAATTGAAGAAATTTTTAAAATTATTTATAAAAATAATAATAATTACAGTAAAAATAACAATGGTATTTTTATTAATTTGTCATGGATTGATAATGAAACATTAATAACTATAAATAATTATATTGATTTTTGTATTAAATCTCATAATGAAATTAATAAATATGAAGTTATTTGCAATATTTTAAATGATAGTATAAATAATAAAGATAAAACAGAAGAAAATATGACTGAAAATATAAATCCTGATATAACTATCAAAAATACAAGTAGTATCAATAAAAATAAAATATCTTCTTATATGAAATTTTATTTATTAAAAAAAAAATTTATGAAACAAAATTTAGCATCAAATGTTAATAAAATTGAAAATTCATTAACTCATGACGAATATATATTAAAAGATAATTTATAATTAAATGGATAAAAATAAAATAAATATTGAAGATAAATATAAATATTTAAATGAAGTTATAGATGAATTACCTAATGATATTATGAGAACAATAAAAATTAAATATGATGCAAAAATAATTTCATTAATGTTTAATAAATCAATTAAAAATAATGATGAAAATAAATTAGTATTTAATGAGTTGAAATTTTATTATTACGATATGCAAGATTTATATTATTTAATTTCTAGAATATCTTCATCATTAAATTATAATCTTACATATTATCCAAATTATAAGAAAGATGGTTATAATATTTTTATAAATCAAAAAAAATTATATAATTTATATCTTGAAGATGATATAATTATAATTGAATATATAAAATAGATAATCATATATGATAGAAGTTTATAAAAGTTTTTCAGAAAATAATTGTTATTATGCATAACTCTTAATACTTGAAGAAATTATAATTATAGTTCAAAATAATCATAATAAACAAAAGGCTATTAATTTTAAAGACAACAATATTTATGTTTTTGATAATGAAAAAGTTTTACATGAAATTAATAGTCTAATTCATTTAATAAAAAATAATTATTCAGCTTTAACTTATAATCTAAATGTTATAAATGAGTTTCTATTAAATCATAATTACAAAATTATTTATAATAATATGTATGATTGTTTTTTATTTATAAAAAATGATTTTTTAAATTAATATTTATAATTCAAATGTCTAATAACAAAGATGCAAATGATGATATTATAGATTTTATAATAAAACATTTAGATAATCCAACATTTATTATAAATGAATATTATCAAAATAAAAATAATGATGAAATTAAAAATTTTACAATGAATTTAATTGAAAAACTTTATAAAAAATTTAATAATCATTTTATTTTACTAAAATGTAATAATAAAAAAATTATATGTATTATATATACACAAATATATAATATAAAACTAATTAAATATGATAATTCTTATAGATGGTCTCTAAAAATATTATAAGAATTATTATTTTTAATTAACAGCTACACATATTTGTTGATTATTTTTATCTTTATTAAATAAATAAGATTTATCTTTATAGATAACATTTGAATCTAATAAAAATGATATAAATAATGCAGTTGATTGATTCCAACTATCACGAGTAATTGCTGTTATAATTTCTGCAGATTTTTTAATTCCAAATGCTTTACCAAATTCAGGAATACTAATTAATTCAATTAATTTTTCTTTAATTTCATTTTTCATAATTTTATTAGATTTTGTATGTTCCATAATTAAATCTAATGGACTTTCTTTTCTTTTTGACTTATTACTATTTTGAACTAGAATTATTTCCTGTGAAACTTTATTTATCGGATTTTTAATTGAAATAGGTTGTATTTGATTAAATTTATCAAAGACATCTTTATTTTCCTTATAAATCCATTGTGTTTCTTTAGAACTATGTTCTTCAGGCAATTCATTAAGGATAACGTCCATATTTTATATACTTTATAATAATATAAAGTTAGATTTCATTTTTTTATATATTTTTTACATAATATATGTTAAGTCTTCTAAAATAACATCAACATTTTTAATTAATATATTATAAAATTCATTTTTAGTTATATGAGTAAATTTAAGCATTTTTGAAATAGATTCATCTGTAAATTCATTCTTTTCAAAAAAATCTTCAATATCATCTTCATCAATATCATAGAATTCAAATAAAATATTAATATATTTTTCTGATAAATTTTTAATTATTATAATATCTTTATTAGAAAATTCATTAATCATAACATTATTAACATTTTGAATTAATATTTCTTTTAATATATCTTTATTTATAACACGATAATTATCTGCCCATTTATATTCTAAAACATCTCCTAACATATCATATTGAAGATAATTACTGTTTTCTTTGAGTTGAATAATTCTTTTAAATAATTCTGAATCATATTCAAAATTATTTTTAACATCAAACACTTTTAAATATTCAACAAGTGATACAGGCATTAATGATGTTGTATATTCTGAAACTTGATCAATATCCTTAAAATAATCTTTAATTTCTTGATTATCAATGTCTATAAAATCAATAATTAATTTCATATTATCATATGAAATAATTTTTACTTCAATATCTATTGTATCTTCAATATCTCTATCTTCTAATAATTGTCTATAAAATTCAATTTTATTTAATTTATCAATATTAACTTTAATATTATTTCCGTTATTAAATGTTAAATTTATTATTTTAGTCATTAATTAACAATTTTATATTTAAAAATACTCATTTTTTTATATCATAATTAAAGGTTTCCAAGCAGGTAATAAAGTCATTCTTCCTATTTTATATAATTTATTTGATATTTCTTTACAATAACTATCTTTAGTAGGTTTATCAAGTTTTAACATTAAATCCTCAAATAATTGTGAATGTTGACCTTTTTGCAATGATGTACAAACAATACCAGTTTTTTTACCAACAACATTACCAACAGTAAGTAATTTAAAAACATTCATCTTATTTTTCTTTTCTTTATCAACATAGACAGGAATAAATAAACCCCATGGTAATTTTTCTTTTGATAAATCAGGAATAATAATTTGTTTTCTGTTTGATATTAATTGTTCATGTTGTTTATCATTTAATATTTTATAATTACCATCATTATATAATAATGGCTCAAAATTTTCATTAAATATATTTACAAATCCAATATATTTATTAGGAGAACCTATACTTGGTATTTCTTTATTTGATATTAAAACTCCTTCCTTATAAAAACTATTTGCAATAAATGTTTCTATCTTATTTAAAGCTTTTGAAGTAAATATTTTTTTAATTAAATATTTAAATGTTAATTCATCTAATGATGAATATAATGCAACTATAGCAATATTTATAGGTTGTGTTATAAAAGGTTCTAGTTTTTTATAATAAGCATTATCATTTATATTTACCTCTTTATTATCTTCTCCTGTTTTAGTTAATGTAATTTTTAAAGGTTTTTCATCAGTTGCATCTATTATATGTATTCCATCTTCATGAGGTATTAAAATAAAATCATCAATTATAATATTTGGATATATACTTATTTTAATAGAATGCATAATTATTTTTTCATCAATATCATGAAAATATTTTTTAATATCAGTATAAGTTAAAAATCTATCTCCATTATGTATTAAATTTAATATATATTTTTTAAGTTTAGTTTGAATATATAATGCTAAATTTTTATAAGTTTCTTCTCTAAATCCTAAACTATTTTCTTTTAGTTTTTCTACATCAACAGAACATTTAGGTTCATATTTTGGATCATCTCCTAATTCATAATTTATAAGTGTTCCCCTTGAAGATGTTATATCTACTTTTCCTAATTTAAAAATTGATTTTGGAAAATAATTTATACTTTTAAATAAACTACAATCTATTGAATTATTTTTAATTATTTTATCAACTAAAAAACTTTGATTTAATTTTCTAGCAGATATTCTATAACCATGCACATCTGCTGTTTCCCTGTCATCATCACTTATAGAACAATGCATAAAAACAGTTACATTTCTATCCTTAAATGGTAAATATTTATGACTACAATTTCGGATACCTCTTCCTATAATTTGGTCTAATCTATTAAAATGATACCATGCTTCGACAATATGCATTTCTCTAACATTAAAAATATTAAGTCCTTCTCCAGCAACTGGAGACATTAAAACAACTTTTATTTTTTCTCCATTCATATTTTCTCTATCATTTATAGTTGTTTTAAGACTACCTATAGAAGTAGAACCCATTATATCAGGATTATCACTTGAAAGAATACAATATTTAGGATGTTTAATATTTTTATATTTAACTTGATGTGTTATATCAGGATTTTCAAGTATATTATTAGTTCCTTCACGAGTAAATCCCATATGTTCTAACATAATTGCTAAAGGTATAATTCCTGCCCATAAATATTTAGAATAAATAACAACTATTCCAGTGCTATTTTTAATAAAATTGGCAATTGATAAAAATTTACCAGAATATAAACCCATATGTTTTTCATCAGGACTTAAAGCATTTGTATATTTTGAGCCATATTTAACTATAAGTGATTCCTTATCATTAATTTTTATAAACATGTTATTAAATCCTTCTTTACCTGATTTTTTACCTTCATATACTATATTTATAGGTTGAAGAGCTTTAAAATTATCTGATGCATTATCATTTTCTTCAAATTCATCATCTAAATCATCCGAAACATTTAACTGTTTAAGTTTCAAATATTCAACTTGTTTTTTTCCTAATAATGAAGGAACTATACCATCTTCAATTTTATTAAGCCAATTATCATCAATAGATTTTATAGTATCTCCATTTGATGTATATTTAAATTGTTTAGTTAATGTTTTTATACCACTTAATTTTGGAGATAATTTTAATGCAAAATTAAATGGGTTCTTACCTCTTAAATATGAAATATAGTTAGATGACATTTTTGCTATAAATTTTTTAGCTTTAGATGTTAATTTATTATCTTCATCAAATATTTTTGGAAATAATTTAAGTAATTTTTCATTTGAAATTACATTACCTTTTTTAATTTCTTTTTTATCACCACCTTTCTTTTTAGGTTTTATCTCTTCTTCAGATGTTTCTTCTTCAGATGTTTCTTCAGATGATTCTTCTTCAGATGTATCATCAGATGTTTCTTCTTCAGATGTTTCTTCAGATGATTCTTCTTCAGATGTATCATCTGATGATTCTTCAGATGTTTCTTCTTCTGATGATTCTTCTTCAGATATCTCAGATGATAAATTTAATGATTTAAAATCTCGTTTATCATTTAATAAAAGTAATAAAAATAGGTCATAAATATCAGAAGGTTTATTATACATAGGAGTTGCAGTTAATAAAACCATTTTATTATTAACACCATTTTTAGCAATTGTTAATAATGATTCATATACACGCTTAGAATTTTCTGAATTACTTGAACGAATATTATGAGCTTCATCAACAATAATTATTTTATCATTTACAATTTTATTTTTAGATATATATTCATTTTCTATAAAAGATGCAAATTTTTCATAAGTAAAAAATCTATATCTTGATTTTATTATTTTTTTAACTCTTTTTTCAACTGTTTTTATATCACTACTAGCTTTAATTTGACTTAATTTAATATAAGTATCACCAGTACATTGTTCAGCAAGTGTTTTAAAATCAATCATTTTTGAAGCATTAAAAATTTCTTGTGCAAATCCTTCTTGAATTTTATCAGGAGCTATTACCCATATTTTAGGTTCATCATAGCTATTATGATTTATTAAAAATGATTCTGCAATAGTTATAGCAGTACATGTTTTACCTACACCAACAGAATAATAAACTAATAAACTTTTATAAGGAGTTCTATGTGATAAATAATGAGCCATTAAATATTGAAAAGCGCTTTTATCAAAACCTTTACATAAATCAACAGCTTTATTTTCAAAATCATCTATAGTATTAATATCAGGATAATCAGGAATTTTATGAACTCTAATTTCTTTTAATGATAATAATTTACTATTAAAATCATCATCATTTAAATTAGGATAGTAATTATCTTTATATTCATCTTCAATTTTATTTTGAATTTTTATTTTATTTTGAATTTTTTTCTCAATTATTTCAAATTCTTCAGGTAATTTAACTTCTTCTTTAACTTTCTTTTTTTTTATAATTGGTGTTTCTTCAGGAGAAGCATATGGAGTTTTTATATGTTTACATTTTTCTTCAAGTGCATTATATTTTGGTCCATTTAATTTTAATTTAGATTTAGTTTTAGTCATTGGATTTATTAATTTATTTTGTTTCCATTTTATACATTCTTCTTTTGTTGGATTACGTTCTAATATATGTTTTACATTTTTAGTTTGTTTTTTAGTTTCTTTTTTAGGTTCACTTTTAGGTTTAGGTTCGCTTTTAGCTTCGCTTTTGTCCTTATTTTTTTGTGTAAAATTAAAAGTTTTACATAATTTTTCATATTCCTTATAAATTGGTGAAATTTCATTTATTTTATAATTTGTTATAGGGTTAATTAATTTATTATCTAACCATTGTTGACATAAATCTTTAGTTATATCTTTTTTTAAAATTTTGCTAAAAATTTTTTCATCATCTTTAAGTTGTTTTTTTTCTTTTGGTGATATAATAGGTGATTCTATATTAATACATTGTTTTTGTAATTTTTTATAAACAGTTCCATTTTTTTTAATTTCATATCTTGTTCTAGGATTTTTGTCTTTATTTAATTTCCATTTACGACATTCTTCTTCTGTAAAAGGTTTTTCTTCTTTTTTAGCTTCGCTTTTAGCTTTGCTTTTAGCTTTTATGATTTCATCAGATGATTCATCAATAATTTTAGGTTCTTTGGTTTTTTTAAGCATCAATTCTATTAATTAAATTGAAAAGAAAAAAATAAAAATCTAAATTTATAATTTTTCATATTCACATATTTTTTTATTTGCAAATTTAAATAATTCAATTCTTTCGGTATTATATAATTTAATATGTGATATAACATCATTATAACTATACCATTTTATAGACCTAATTTCTCTTATTTGTTCTAAACATAATGGGTCTATTTTAATATTAACATCTAAATTAATAAGCTTTGAAACATAATATAAATGTTTATACATAATACCATTTGTTCCAAAAAATATTTCTTCAAAAGGTATAATATCTGTTATAATACTTAAATCTTCTTTTTTAATTCGTGTTTCTTCAAAAAATTCTCTAACAGCACAATCAATATCACTTTCTCGCATTTTTCTTCTACCTTTAGGAAATCCCCATTCTTGTTCATTAAAAATGCTATTTATAGAAGTAATATAATTTTTTAAAAAATTAGCTTCATTTATAGAATTAAATTTTAATCTCGATTCATTAAATTCTTTACTATTTTTATTATTAATAGGTTCAGTTAAATCCTTAATTTCACTATTAATATCAGATTGATACCAAACATAATTCCATATTTCTTCAAATGATTTAGTTAAAATCATATTTCTTTCGCATATAGTCATATTTAATAATAATTTCTTAATATATTCAATATTAGTAATATCATATTTACCTCTAATAAATTCCATAAAAGATAAACTATCTTTTCTTTGTATCATTAAATATTTAATAGCATTATTTTCAATTTTATAACATATAATTCCAAAACTAATAATTGGATGAGGACAATTTTTATAAACATGACCATTAAAACCGCAATTACGGCAACATTGAGGTTTAAAAATTAACTTATCACCATTTTTAGTTTTCATATAGATACATTATATTTAATATTTTAATAAGTTCTTAAATAATTAAAATGGTGCATAAGTATTACTCATTAACTCTAAATTGCCAAAATTTTCATTTAAATCATAATTTTTATCTAAAGAACTTAAAGAATTATAAGTTGCAAAATTAGCTATTGAAGGAGCTTTATTTTCAGGTGGAACAGGGGTAAAAGTAGGTGGTGAATTTTGAGGAGGTATTGGTTTTGGTTCTTCTGGTGGAGGTGAATTAAATGGTGCAGGATATGACATTTCTTTTTCTTCTTCTTTTTGTTTTTGTTGAGATGGTATATATTCATTACCTGAAGCACTAGTATTATTATCATTATTAGCACTTACTAAATTTTCATAAGCTTCATTAATTAATTTAGATTTCATTTGATTATCAGCTATAAATTTTTCAACTTGATTATTGCTTTCAATTATAGTTTTAGCATAATTATTAGAATTTTGAGGTGTCATTTTATTTTCATTATCACTTATTGTAACTTTATTTATAGCATTATTATAAGTAAATAGTGAAACAAATGAAATAATAACAATAAATATACAATAAATTATTATAAATACAGCTATTATCCAAGCGAATAACCAACACCACCATCTTTCAGTTGAAGTTCCGCCAGTAACAATACAAGTTAATTCAAATAACATTAAAAATATAGATGGGATTAAAGAAATTATAACAAAGAATACTATTAAAAATCTATTTCCAATGGGTACATCAGTTCCTGTTAATAGTATAGTTATACATATTGCAACAATAGCGGCTACAATTGCATAAGCGGCATATTGAGATTGCACTGTTCCAAAAAAAGCATCGAAAAAACCCATTATTTATATTATTTCTTATTCTATATAGAAAATAAGAATAAAAAAAATATTTTAAAAAATGAATAAATGTCATATATAAATATATATTACATTAAATATTTATAAACATATCTAAATGGGTATTCCTTTTTATTTCTATTATTTAACTAAAAAATATAAGGATATTATTATAAAATCATTACCTGAAAATATAAATATTTATGCTATAGATTTTAATGGTATTATTCATCCTGAAGCATCAAAAGAACACAATGAATTGCAACTTAATAAAAATTTATGGAATAAAATTAACTCTTATAATGACTTATATAAACCAAAAAATATAATAATTTGCATAGATGGTGTAGCGCCATTAGCAAAAATTATTCAGCAAAGAAAAAGAAGATATTTAACAATTTATAAAAATTCAATAGATAATCATATTTCAGAATGGGATACTAATGCAATATCTCCAGGAACAAAATTTATGACAACATTAAATGATTTTATTTCAAATAAGATAAAAGAAGAAAATAAAGAAACATATCTTTTTAGTGGTAGTCATGAAAATGGTGAAGGAGAACATAAAATCTTTAATTATTTGAAAGAAATCAAAAATAAAGATAGTAAATTTGATGAAAGTCCTATTGTTATAAATGGATTAGATGCAGATTTAATTATTTTATCTTTAATTTCTGGATTAAATAATATTTATTTAATGAGAGAAGGAAATGATAATAATATAACTTATGTTAATATTGATAATTTAAAAAAATCATTATTAGATGAATTAAAATCTAAATGGAATATTGAAAATGATATAGATATTATTGAAAGTTATTGTGTTATGTGTTCTATTTTAGGAAATGATTTTATACCACATATTTTAACATTAAATATTAAAAATAATGGTTTAAATTCGTTAATTGATATAACTACAAAATCAATTAATGAATTTGGAAGTTTAGTTTCTGAAAATAAAATTAATAATGAATGTTTAACCGATATTTTTACAAAAATATCCGAAACAGAAGATAATGATATTATAGCTGAAGTTAATAAATTTATTGAAAAAAAACCTCGTGATTTTACATTAAAAAGTCAAGAATATGCAATTAAAAATAAAGATAAATTATTAACCGATATTTATAGTAATAATAAAAAATGGCGTTATAATTATTATAAATCTTTATTTGATATTAATATTTCTATTGATAGTTCATTAATATCTATGGCAGTATCAAATTTTATCAAAGGTATATATTGGACTTATAATTATTATAAAAAACTTGATTTAGATTATGAATGGTTTTATCCATATAATTATCCACCTACAACAAAAGATATAAGTAATTATTTAAAAGTTAATGATGTTAAAGAAATAACAAATAAAGGTTCATATTTATCTCCTGAAGTTCAATTATTAATTATATTACCTGTCCAAAGTAATCATTTATTAACTCAAAAATATAAATCTTTTACCATTGATGAAAAAAAAGGTTTAAAACATTTATTTCCCAAAGAATTTAAAATTCAAACATTTTTAAAAACTCATTTATGGGAATGTTGTCCAATTCTACCTATGATTAATATAGACAGAATTACAAAAATAAATAATGCAAAATAATATATAAAAGTAATTTTTTAAAATTATTATAATAATTTATGATTATAAAATAATTTTAAATAATTCTAAAATACAAAATCTTACATATAATATAATTAATTAAATATAGACTTTTTGTAAAAAATTTTTTTTAGTTGAAGTTAAATTTATTAAAATTATAAATTAACTTATATATTTAAATATATATTATCTTTATATAATTTTAATTTGACCAATCAATAGTTTCTCCTAGAACATTTTCAACTTCCTTAAATACACCAGAACCAAAGAAGCCATATTTAGCAGCCATGGGCGATGGATGAGAACATTTAACAATTTTACTTTTATCTTCTATAAAAATTTCTTTAGCTTTTGCAAAATTACCTAATAATAAGAATACGCATTTTTTATTTTTTTCACTTACAAATTTAATTACATCATTTGTAAATTTTTCCCAAATATGCATTTGACTACCTGCAGAACCTTTTATAACAGTTAAAGATGCATTTAATAAAAATATTTTATCTTTATTAAACCATTTTTCCAGATTTCCATTTTTGAATTCATAATTTCTTTCTGGATATTCATTTTTCAATTCTTTATATATATTTAATAGAGATGGTGGAATTTTTATTTCATCTGGAACTGAAAAACTTAATCCATGAGCTTGTCCATGACCATGATATGGATCTTGACCAAGTAATAAAACACGAATATCATTTACATCCATTGTAAAAACTTTAAATACATCTTCTTTTTTTGGATAAATTGTATCTTTTCCTGAATATAAAACATCGATATTAAATTTATATTCATCAAATAATTCATTCCATGATGGATGAAAATCAAACATTATATTTTTAAATCTTCAATGGTTTAAATCATTTTTTATACCTTCAAGGATATAAATAAAACTTAATAATAATAACTTAAATGGTTGAAATAGCAATGAATACAGAAAAATTTTATGATTTAATTGCTGATGAATTTGATAAAACAAGAGTTAGATTATGGACTTGTGTTATTTCTTTTTTAGATATTTTTCCTTCAAACTCATTAATACTTGATATAGGTTGTGGTAATGGAAAATATATGAATTATAGAAATGATATTAAAATCAAAGGTATAGATATATCACAAGAATTGGTTAAAATTTGTGTTAATAAAGGTTTTGATGTTGTTAAAGCAAATATGAATGAACTTCCATTTAATGATAATATATTTGATGGTATTATTTCAATAGCTTCATATCATCATTTAGATAATGATGATGATAGAAAAAAAAGTTTAAACGAAATTTATAGAGTTCTTAAAAATAATGGTATTTGTTTTTTAGAAGTTTGGGCAAAAAATCAAGATTTAAATAATTGTAATAAAAATTCTAAAGAATTTAAAAATAAATCAAATTTAGTTAAATGGACATCAATAAAAACATCTGAAATTTATTATAGATATTATAATATTTATGATATAGGTGAATTAGAAGAAGAAATTAAAAGACTTGAACCTAGATTAAAAATAATTGAAAGTGGTTATGAAAAAGGTAATTATTATGTTATAATTAAAAAAATTCTATAAATTAAATAATATTTTATTATAAAAATAGTCTATCATATTTTCCCATTTATAATTAGTTAATATATGTTGTCTACCTTTAGTTGAATGTTTTTCCATTAATTCAGGGTTGCTAAAATATTTCCAAAAACCTTCTGCATAATCATGTGGGTCTGTTAATTCAGAAATTCCACCAATACCATTTGATTTATTATCAAGATAAATATTAATTTTCGGTTTAACTAAAATTGAAATATTTTCATTTAAAAATTCTATCATTCCACCTACATATGCTGATATTTGTGCTTTTCCTAAAGCTAATCCTTCAAAACCACAAAGTCCAAAACCTTCTCCATCTGCAGTATTTAAACCAACATCACAAGCATTATATAAAATATTAATATCTCTGTCAGATAATTGTTGAGGTGCTTGTAATTGTATTATTGTATTTTTAACATATTCTAATGGAACATCTCTAAATTTAACCTCATTTTCTATTAAATCATTTAAATCCCAATAACCATCCATCATAGTCCCTATAACTAATTTAATAGGTCTAGATGTATATTTATTTATTTTACATTCTGTTTTTGTTATTTTTTTTGTTATATTAACATGGTAATGTTTTTCAACAAATTCAATCCATGCTATTAATGTTGTATCCCATCTTTTTCTTGGTTGATTTCTATTTAAATTTAAAACAATAAAATCATTTTCATTATAATTATAATATAATCTTGCTATTTTCTGGTCTATTGGATAATATAATTTATGGTCAAATCCATGAGGAAATATAAACATAGGCATATCTTTTTTAATACCTAATTTAAATGCTACTTCTTTCCAATATGGAGTAAATGCTATTATACCATCAAAATATGTATTTAGTATTGATATATAATTTTTAGGTTGATAGCGATATACTTGATCCATATATGAAATTAATTTAAAATTATGTTTTTCATTTCCACATTCATTTATTATAGTTCCTGTTAAACTTGATGTAATCATTGAATCATTAAAAATTATTATTATATCTTGAGGATGTTGTTTAATATAATTTCCAATTTCTTTTTCACCAAATCCTGTTCTTTTTGGGTCTTCATTTGCATAAGCATCATATATAACTACATTTTTAGGTATATCATTTCTAATTGACTCTTGTCCTATAGTATAATTAAAATTCTGAAAACCGTAAATAGTAAATTCAATATTATCATATTTTCCTAAATATTTTCCAATATAATATGTTACACGACTATAACCATTTGATTGAATTGGATGTGTTCCACACCACATAACCCTTTTTTTTCCATTTTTTGAAGGATACCACCAACTTGTTTTTTCTTCTTTGATTTCTTCTCTTGGTTTTTCTATAAGTTCTTCTTTGATTTCTTCTTTGATTTCTTCTTTAATTTCTTCTTTCTTTTGTTCTTTGATTTGTTCTTTCTTTTGTTCTTTGATTTCTTCTTTGATTTCTTCTTTA
>Ga0172367_10003924_pt1 | contig 18881 bp, 14 predicted proteins | sample Lak10m_FD_114542 | JGI IMG/M metagenome (GOLD analysis project Ga0172367, IMG submission 114542) | Freshwater microbial communities from Kabuno Bay, South-Kivu, Congo - kab_022012_10m | ecosystem: Environmental > Aquatic > Freshwater > Lake | place: Democratic Republic of the Congo: South-Kivu...
GCGCGCCATGCCCTCGAGCGGCACGGACATGCGGAACAGCTCGTCGATCTCGGGCCGCGCCTTGAGGGCCTTGAGCTCCTCGTCGGCCTCGATGGCCTCCTTCAACGACGGAGCGTTGGGACCGGTGGGGATCTTCTTGCTGATCTTGTCGACCTCCGACAGCGGCAGGTCGAGCACGCGCGCCACGTCGCGCACCACCGTGCGCGAGGCCATGGTGCCGAAGGTGACGATCTGCGCCACGCGATCGTCGCCGTAGCGCCGGCGCGTGTAGTCGAGCAGCCGTCCGCGGCCGTCCATGCAGAAGTCGATGTCGATGTCGGGCATCGACACGCGCGAGCTGTTGAGGAAGCGCTCGAACAGCAGGTCGTACTTGAGCGGATCCACCTTGGTGATCCCGAGCAGGTACGCGACCATCGAGCCCGCCGCCGAGCCGCGTCCGGGGCCGACGGGGATGCCGTTCTCGCGCGCCCAGCGGATCAAATCCCACACGATCAGGAAGTACGAGACGAAGCCCAGCTCGGCGATGACCTGCTTCTCGTACTCGAGGCGCGCGCGCGCGCGCCCGTCGTCGGAGGGGTATAGCCGCGCCAGCCCGCGCTCGAGCAGTTCGGCGAACAGCGCCTCGGGCCTGCGCCCGTCGTCGGGCGTGAAGATCGGCAGGTGGTACTTGCCGAACTCGATCTTCAAGTCGACGCGCTCGGCGACGTCCATCGTCGCCTTCACCGCGTCCGGCAGGTCGCGGAACATCGCGGCCATCTCCTCGCGCGTCTTGAAGTACAGCGTGTCCGTCTCGAACCGGAAGCGCTTCTCGTCGGCGCGCTTGGCGCCGGTGTTGATGCACAAGAGCACGTCCTGCGCCTGGCAATCCTCGGCGCGCAGGTAGTGGATGTCGTTGGTCGCCACCAGCGGGATCCCCGTGCGCTGGTGGATGCGCACCAGCGCCTCGTTGACCTTCTGCTGCAGCTCGAGTCCGTTGCGCTGCAACTCCAGCCAGAAGTTCTCCGCGCCGAACAGGTCGCGCCAGGTCGCGGCGAGCGCCAGCGCCTCGTCCTCCTTGCCGACGAGGACCAGCTGCGAGAGCTCGCCGGCGAGGCAACCCGACAAGCACAGCAGTCCCTCCGCGTGGCGCGCCAGCACCTCGCGGTCGATGCGAGGGCGGAAGTGGTAGCCCTCGAGGTACGCCAGCGAAGCGAGCTTGAGCAGGTTCTTGTAGCCGCGCTCGTCGCGCGCCATCAGCGTCAGGTGGTGGTAGCCGTTGCCCTTGGCCTTGTTGTGCGGCTCCTTGCGCGATTGGCGCGCGATGTAGACCTCGCAACCCACGATCGGCTTGACGCCCGACTTCGACGCCGCCTGGTACAGCTCGATGGCGCCGTGCATGTTGCCGTGGTCGGTCAGCGCGATGGCGCGCTGGCCGTCCTTCTGGCACGCGGCCACCAGGTCCGCGATGCGGTTGGCTCCGTCGAGCAGGCTGTACTCGGAGTGCACGTGCAGGTGCACGAAGTCGGGGGCGGTCATGGCGCTGCGATCCTCGGACTCAGCCCTTGATCAACTTCAACAGCACCGCCTTGGTGGCGTGCAGGCGGTTGGCGGCCTGCTCGACGACGAGGCTGCGCGGCCCGTCGAGCACTTCGTCGCTGGCTTCCATGTTGCGACGCACCGGCATGGCGTGCATGAAGCGCGCGCCAGCGCCACGCGCGAGCAGGTCCTCGTCGATCTTCCAACCGTGCGTGCGCGCGCGGCGCGAGGCGGCGAGCGTGGGATTGCCATAGTCGGCCAGCGACCACCACGAACGCGCGTACACGACCTGCGCGCCCTCGACCGCCTCTTCGCGCGCGTCGCACGAGCGGTAGGAGCGCCCGCGCGCGCCGATGACGCGCGCCACTTCCTCGTCGAGCTCGTAGCCCGGCGGATGCGCGAGGCGCACGTCCATGCCGGCGCGCGTGGCAGCGTCGATCAGCGAATGGACCACGGCGGGGGAGGCGGGGGTCGGCGAGTGCGTCCACACGATCGCCAAGCGCTTGCCGCGCAGGTCGCCCAGCGCCTCCTTCATCGTCATCAGGTCCGAGAGCGCTTGCAGCGGGTGCCACATGGCGCTCTCCAAGTTGACCACGGGCACGCGCGCCCACTTGGCCCACGCCGCGATGGCTTCGTCGCGCCTGTCCGAGGCCCACGAATGGCCCGCCATCGGCGGACGGATCGCGAGCGCGTCTACGTAGCTCGACAGCACCGCGGCGGCGTCCTTGACGTGCTCGGGCGCGCGGCCGTCCATGACGCGGCCCTCGGCCGCCTCCAGTTCCCAGAAGTCCGAGGCGCCGGCGAGGTGCACCGTGTGTCCGCCCAGTTGGTGCATGGCCGACTCGAAGGCCGTGCGCGTGCGCAGCGAACCGCGGAAGAACAACAAGCCCACGCTGCGGTTCTGCAGCTTGTCCGCCGCCGCGCGCCGCTTGAGCCGCCCAGCCAGGTCGAGCAGATCCTCCAACTCGCGGTCGGACAAGTCGCTCAGCCGGATCAGGTGCGCGGGGGAGGGGCTCATGGAGCGCGAAGATACGGCTCGCGACCCGCCTCGGGAACGACTTTGGCGGCCAGTCGCCGCAAGGCGCGATCCGTCGCCAAGGTTGGTCTCGGACCGAGCGGTGAGTTCCTCCCATGCACTCGCGGCTCAAGCAGGATGGAGCCTCCGGTGGAGGAGCGGGAGCTCGGTGGTTCGAGTCCACCCGGGTGCACCAATCCAGCGTCGCCAGCCGCCTCCGCGGGGCTTGTCGGTGGCGTCGCGGCGAGCCGGCCAGCATGCACGCAGCGCACATCCAGCACGAGGTCGAGATCCACTCGCGACGAGGCGCCACGCCCGTGCTGCGATTGCTGGTGCCCAACTGGAACGGACTTGCGCAGGTGGTCCGGCGCCCCATTCCTTGACACGGCCCTTTTGGGCCGCTACAACCTTCGCCCCACGCACCCGTAGCTCAATTGGATAGAGCATCTGACTACGGATCAGAAGGTTAGTGGTTCGAGTCCACTCGGGTGTACCAATCAGGCCGACGCCGGCGTTCCCCCCCCCCGGAGGAAGCACCGACGGTGGTCTACCCCGCCTCGCCCCCGCGACGGCCCCTGCCCTAGACTCCAGAGGATGAGCGCAAGCGGTCCCGACGAGGCGTGGATGGCGCTGGCGCTGGAGCAAGCCAGGGCCGCCGAGCGCTACGACGAAGTCCCGATCGGGGCCGTGGTGGTGTTGGATGGCCGGCTGGTCGGCCGGGGCCACAACCAGGTTCGCACCCTCCTCGATCCCACCGCCCATGCCGAGGTCCTCGCCCTGCGCGAGGCCTGCCGCACGGTGGGGGCGATGCGGCTCGTCGGCGCGATCGTGTACACCACGGTCGAGCCGTGCGTGCTGTGCGCCGGCGCGCTGCTCCATGCGCGCGTGGCACGCGTCGTGTGGGGAGTGCGCGACGACAAGTTCGGCGGTTGCGCCTCGCTTTGGACCCTGTTGTCCGACGAGCGCCTCAACCACCGGGCCCAGATCACGGAAGGGGTGTGCGCCGGCGAGGCGCGCGACCTCCTCCAGCAGTTCTTTCGCAAGAAGCGCGCCAGCACGGACCAAGCCTGAGTGGCGGTCGCCGCCCGGACTCCAGTCGGAGTCCCGGACAGCCGATCGACATCCTTCCAGCCGAGTCATCCGTGCCGTGCGCGGCGTGCGATGACGCGATACATCGGAGAGGTGGCTGAGCGGCTGAAGGCACCGGTTTCGAAAACCGGCATGCGCGCAAGTGCATCGGGGGTTCGAATCCCCCCCTCTCCGCCAACCCCGGCTCGCCTGCATGCGCAGATAACTCCGCGCAGAGAGCACTGCGCACGCACGCGCAGCGCGCTTCCACAACACACACTTGCTCGACGGCGCCTTCCTCGCGGAGGGAGGCCGACGAGCAGGTGCCACGGAGAGGTGTCTGAGTGGCCGAAGGTACGCGCTTGGAAAGCGCGTGTGTCGGAAACGGCACCGCGGGTTCGAATCCCGCCCTCTCCGCCATCCACCGCGAGCCCCCGCCTTGGGCTTCGGCGGCTGGCACCCGGTGGCGCGGGCCACATGTGCATCGCCCGACATCCACATCGCGCGACGTGTACATCGCGCGACATGAACACAAGGCGGGCGCGCCAGCGCTCGGATCCGGTCCCAGGCGACGGGACGGGCACGAATCGGGTCAGGCCGGGAACGGAGCAGCCCTAAGGGCCGCGGTTCCGGGCGTCTGGTGCCCGGATCCGATCGCTGGCGCGTCCGCCATCCCCTCGCGCGGCCTGCGTGCTGCACCGCCGAGGCGCGCGGCGTAGAATCGGCGACGCACCAAGTCGCCGCGCCATGTCCTACCTCGTCCTCGCCCGCAAGTACCGCCCGCGCACCTTCGCGGACATGGTCGGGCAGGAGACGGTGACGCAGGTCCTGAAGGGCGCCATCCAGGATGGGCGCATCGGCCACGCGTACCTGTTCTGCGGTCCGCGCGGCACGGGCAAGACGACCACGGCGCGCATCCTCGCCAAGGCGCTCAACTGCGAGCGCGGCCCCACGATCGAGCCGTGCCTCGCCTGCGAGCGCTGCCTCGGCATCGAGGATGGCAGCGAGGTCGACGTGGTCGAGATCGACGCGGCTTCGCACACCTCGGTCGACAACGTGCGCGACCTGAAGGAGCAGGTCGCCTACGCGCCGATGCGCGCGCGCTACAAGGTGTGGATCATCGACGAGGTCCACATGCTCTCGAAGAGCGCGTTCAACGCGTTCTTGAAGACCTTGGAGGAGCCGCCGCCGCACGTGAAGTTCCTCTTCGCGACGACGGATCCGCAGAAGGTGCTCGAGACCGTCTTGTCGCGCGTGCAGGTGCTCAAGCTCTCCGCCCTGTCGGAGGCGACCATCGCCGCGCGCCTGTCGGTGGTGTTCGAGCGCGAAGGCATCCAACCCGAGGCGGGCGTGGTCGAGGAGCTCGCGCGCCGCGCGCGCGGCGGCATGCGCGACGCGTTGAGCCTCGCCGACCAGTTGCTCTCGCTCGTCGGCGCGCGGCCGACCTTGGCCGACGCCAAGGCGTTGTCCATCGATGCTGGCGGCGAGCTCGCCGAGGCGTTGCTCGAGGCGATCATCGCCAAGGACCGCGCCGCGTTGCTCGCGGCGCTGCCGCTCTCCGAGGGTGGCGAGGCCGAGATCCTCGGCGCGCTGGTCGACGCGTTGCGCGCCCAGCTCGTGCTGCTCTTGTGCGGCGCCGACGCGCCGCAGGTGCAACTGGACCCCTCGCGGCGCGCGCAGGCGGCCGAGCGCGCGCGGCGCTTTGGACTCGAGCGCGCCCAGCTGGCGTTGGAAGAGCTGTTGCTGGCGCGCGAGCGCATGGCGCGCCTGCCGATCCACGGCCGCGCCATCCTCGAGTCCACGCTGCTCGACCTCGCGCGCGGCGATGGCCTCGTGCCGCTGCACCAACTGGTCGAGCGCTTGGCGGCGCTCGAGGCGCGCCTCGCGGGCGCCGCTGCGCGCCAAACGCAGCCGAGTGGTGCGCCGCCCGCTCCCATCGCGCGGTCGCTCGAGGTGTCGCCGGCGGCCGTCGTCATCCCCAAGCCCGCGCCTGTCGCAGCTCCCGCGCCTGCGCCGGCAGCCACCGTCGCGCCGGTCCCGGCGCCTGCAGCGGGCATCTTCGTGCCGCCGCGCCCGCCCGCGCCTTCGTCCGCGCCTTCGCGTCCGCCCTCGAGCCAGGCTGGCCCTGCGGTCGCGGCCGCGCCAAGCATCCCGTCGCCAAGCCCGGGCGGCGGCACCGCCACGCTGTCGGGCCCGCCGGTCCAGGCGCAGCCCGCTGAGCCCACGCCCTCCGCCATCGAACCGGTGCGCCCCATCCGGGGCGCAGTGTCAGGAGTTCTTGACACTTGGACGAGGTTCCTGGAGGCGCTCTCGAGCACGCATCCGCAGGTGCAGCTCGTGCTCAAGGAGCGCGGTCGACTGGCCGACTTGGATGCGCGTCGCGCCATCGTGTCCTTCGCGAACTTGCGCGAGCACGAACGCGCGCTCGTGGTGGACCCGCAGGTGCGCGCCGTTTGCCGGACCGCGCTCGGCCGCGTGCTCGGCCGCGAGGTCGAACTGCACCTGCAGGACGCGGCGGCGTTGAAGGGCCGCGGCGACGAGTACACGACGCGCGTGGCGGCGCGCTTCGACGGCCGCCTGGAGGAGTAGTGCGGACGCGGACCGGCTTGGCCGCGCACGAGCGCCTTTCGCCCGCGTCGGGATCGATCGACCAAGGAGGGATGCCATGAGCGGTTTCGGCGAGATGGGCAACCTGCTCAAGCAGGCCCAGCAGATGCAACGCGAGCTCGATCGCATGCAGGAGGAGCTGCGCGGTGCGCGCGTCGAGGGCGTCGCGGGCGGCGGGGCCGTGCGCGTCGAGGTCGACGGGCACGGCGCGGTGGCGCGCGTGCGCATCGATCCAGCCTGCGTCGATCCGGCGCAAGCGAGCATGCTCGAGGACTTGGTCGCGGCCGCCATGCGCGACGCGCAACGACGCGCGGAGGCGCTGAAGAAGGACCGCCTCGGGCGCGTGACCGGCGGGCTCAACCTGCCAGGCCTGTCCTGAGATGGCCTACCCCAAGGCGCTCGAGGAACTGGTGCGCGCCTTCGAGCGCTTTCCCGGCATTGGCCGGCGCAGCGCCGAGCGCCTCGCCTTCCATGTGCTGCGCGATCCGGAGGCGCGCGAGTTGGCGCGCGCCATCGACGCCGCGATCGAACGCGTGCGCCGCTGCGCGACTTGCGGCAACGCCACGGACCACGAGACGTGCGGCGTGTGCTCCGATCCCGAGCGCGACCGCGGCGCGATCCTCGTCCTCGAGGAACCGCGCCAAGTCGAGACGCTCGAGGCGTCGCGCACCTGGAAGGGCCTCTACCATGTGCTCTACGGCGCGCTGAATCCGGCCGAGGGCACCGAGGCGCGCCACTTGTCGATCCACGCGCTGGTGGCGCGCGCCAAGGATCCCTTGGTGCGCGAAGTGGCGCTCGGCACCGATCCCGACGCCGAGGGCGAGGCCACGGCGCTCGCCTGCCTGGAGGCTCTGGAGTCGTTGGGACGCGACGAGCTCGTCGTGACGCGCCTCGCGCGCGGGCTGCCGGCTGGCACCGCCATCGAGTACCTGCACAAGGGGATCCTCGAGGACGCCTTGGAGCACCGCCGCGCCGTGCGCGGACGCCGCCGCTGAGATGCGCGCGCCAGGCCGCGTCCTCGCGCGGTTGGCTGCGAGGATTGACCGCCGCGCGGGCAGGGCAGTGCGGGATCCGGGACGGCCAGCGAGCGCCCTCAAGCAAACGAGCGGCCAAGCCGATCTAGACCGGCATGGCCGCCTCCGCAGGACAACCGCGTCGCGTCTCGCTCGCCACGGCCCAAGTGGCGCGCGCCGAGCAGCGCATGGTGCTCGAGGCGCGGCAGTTGCAGGGTCTCGAGGTGCTCGCGCGCGCCCCCGACGAGCTCTACGACTACCTGCAGGAACGCGCGCAGCAGAACCCGACCCTCGTGGTCGAGGCGCCGCGCGCCTGGTTGCGTGGCGCGCACGAAGCGCGCGCGCGCGGCGTGGCGGGCGGGGACGAGCATGCGCGCTGGTTGGCCAACGTGGCCGCGCCCGCCGAAGGCTTGCGCGAGCGGTTGCGCGCCCAGCTGCGGCTCTTGGAACTCTCCGACGAGGACCTCGGCTGGAGCGAGTGCCTCGTCGACGCGCTCGACGAGCGCGGTTGGCTGCCTGGCGACGAGGAGCTCCACGCGCTTGGCGCGGCGCAGGGCTTGGTGGATCTGCACGGTGCGCTCGGCCGCGCCATCGCGCGCCTGCAAGCCCTCGAGCCGCGCGGCGTGGGTGCGCGCGATGCCCGCGAGGCGCTGCTCTTGCAGCTCGATCCGCGCAGCGCGGACTACGCCATGTTGGCGCATCTCGTCGAGGAGTGCCTTGACGATCTCGCCACGGGCAAGCGCGCCAAGGTGGCGCGCGCGCTGGGCATCGATGCCGAGCTGCTCGAGGAGCTGATCGGCCACTTGGCGACCTTGCGCCTCGACCTCGAGGGCGACGACGCGCCCGGAGCCGGGATCGTGACGCCGGAGCTGCTGGTCGAACCAGCGCCCGAAGGCGGATTCGAACTCCAACTCGTCGACGGCGCCTTGCCCGGCGTGTCCATCGATCCCGGGCTGTCGCGCCTCGCGGAGCTGCGACGCGACGACGCGCGCGTGCGCCGCTTCCTCGCCACCCAGCTGCGGGAATCGCGCGACCTCGCCGCGGCGCTCGAGAGCCGCCGCCGGACGCTGCTCGCGGTGGCGCGCGAAGTGTTCCTGCGGCAACGGCGCTTCCTGGTCGACGGGCCGTCGGCCTTGGCGCCGCTGTCGATGGGGGAGGTGGCCGAGATCCTCGGCATCGCCCTGTCGACCGTGTCGCGCGCCGTGGCCGGCAAGCACGTGCAGACCCCCTTCGGCATCCTGCCGCTGCGACGCTTCTTCCAAGCCGCGGCCGGCGGCGACGCCAGCAAGGCACGCGAGTCGCTGGGCGGCGCGCTGCAGGCCTTGGTGACGGGCGAGGACCCCAAGCATCCGTTGTCCGACGAGGAATTGGTCGAGCGCCTGCGGTCGCAGGGGTACGCGGCGGCGCGGCGGACGGTGGCGCGGTGGCGCGAGGAGCTGGGAATTCCGTCGTCGTACAGGCGGAGGCGCTGAGACCGATGCTGGTCCCGGTGATTGTGCGCGCCGCAAGGGCCTTGGAACGGCTCTGGGCCCTGTAGGGCGTCGGAAAGGCGATCCCGAGCCGCAAGCTGCGGTCCGCGGAGTGCGACTGTCGCGCGACCATGACGGGCCGAGCCCCGGTGGGCCTTGCGTGGCTTGCGCCAGGCCAATCTGTTGGCCGTCGTCCAGTTGCGCGACCACGCGGCCAAGCCCACTGTCGCGCGGGTTTGGAGGCTCGGGATGCGCACGCTCGATGTGGTCCGCGTTGCACCTGCGGCCCGCCGCGTGGACGGGTGCTGTTCCAGGCCCGTACTCACGGTCCTATGGGCCGCGTGCCCGTGTCGCAGGCCACGCCAGCGCGTCGCCAGTGGGCTGCGCGCGCGAATGGCCAGCAAGGCTCCATTGATACTGGACGCTCGCGCAGCCCTGCGCGTCGGCGGCTTGCGCGGAAATTTCGCATGTGCATGCGCGCGGCGCGACAATTCCGCTGCAGCGGCGCGCACAATCACCGGGGCCAGCATCGCAAGCTATGCTCTCCACCCCATGCGCACCGTGCGCTTCCAAGTCGCCTACGACGGCTCCACCTGCCACGGCTGGCAGCGCCAAGACGGCTTCGATTCCATCCAAGCCCGCCTCGAGGAAGCCTTTCTCGCCGTCACCGGCGAGACGGTCGTCGTCCACGGCGCTGGACGCACCGACGCCGGGGTGCACGCCATCGGGCAAGTCGCGCACGCGCGCATCGCATCGGGGCTCGTGGACGATCGGCTGCGGCATGCCTTAAACGCCAGCTCGGCCGGTGGGTACGTCGTGCGCGAGCTCGAGACCTGTTCCGACGACTTCCATGCGCGCTTCTCGGCGCGCGGCAAGCGCTACCTGTACCACGTGGTCACCACGCGCTTTCCGCCGCCTTTCGCGCGCGACTACACGCACCACGTGCCTTGGCGCCTCGACTTGCAGGCGATGCGGAAGGCGGCGCGGTTGATGCTCGGGAGGCACGACTTTCGCGCCTTCGGCAACGTCGGTTCGCCGCGCAAGGACTGCGTGCGCACGATCAAGAGCCTCAAGATCGTCGCGCGCCAAGAGCGTTTCTTCTTCGTGGTCGAGGGCGATGGGTTCTTGTTCAACATGGTCCGCACCATCGCCGGCACGTTGATCGACGTGGGGCGCGGTCGGCGCGACCCCGAGTGCGTCGTGCGCGCCATCGAGACCAAGGATCGCAGGCAATCAGGGCAGACCGCGCCGCCGCAGGGGCTTTATCTCGTGCGTGTCTTGTACGACGAGCCGTTGTTCGCCGCCGCGCGCGCCGAGGGCCGTGGTCGCGCCGGATTTACCTTCGGCTGACGGCCTCTGCGAGCGATTCGTCGTGCGATCACTTCGCGCGGCACGCTGGTTGCTTCCCATATTGCGCGAAGTTCGCACACAAATTCCGTGCCCACGTGCAGCTTGCGCGCCGCCGCTTTTTTTCCTGCGCCACGCTCCTGCACGCATCCGAAACGAGATTCGAACGCTCGGCACCTACCTGCCCTGCGTTTCAGGTGAGAGAATCGAATACAGAGGGACAGGTCCGACGCCTCCTGCGCGGGGGCGCCGCCGCCGACGTGCTCCGTCAGCCGACGGGCGCTGCGCGCCGGCCAGGCCAAAGTTCCCATCATCCACATTCGTCGGACGAGAGCGCGGCTTCACCCGCCGCGTCGCAGGGAATCCAGATGCAAACGCATGTTTCCGTCCTGCACCACGACTACCCGGCCACCACGCGCGAGCACTGCGAGCAGAAGCTGCAGGCCTTGGCGCGCTACGCCGATCGCGTGATCTCCATGAAGGCGATGCTCGAGCGCGTCCACGCCGAGCACCGCGTCGAATTGGTCGCCTCCGTGGGCCACGGTGCCGTGCTCGTGGTCGACGCGCGCTCGGACCACGCGTCCAGCGCCTTGGACGAGGCACTGGCTCGCATGGAGCGCCTGCTGGATCGACACTTCAAGAAGCACTTGGTCGCGCGGCGGCGCGAGCGCCTGTCCAAGCCGCACGGCTGAGGACGCGAACCGCGCTCGCAGCCGCTCGCTTGGCTCGCGCAACGCGCCTGCATCTCCAACTTCGCGGGCGACGCGTCCCATGGGCCGCGTCGCCCGCCGCATTTGGCGTCGCTTGCCGCGCGCTGCTATGCTCACTCGCCCTATGGCGGCAGAAGTGGCGGAGCGCACGGTGCGCATCAAGAACAGCGCGGGCCTGCATGCCCGCCCCTGCCACGCCTTCGTGACCGTCGCGGCCGCCCACAAGGCTTCCCTGCGCGTGCAAAGCGGCGGGGCGGAGGTCGACGGCAAGAGCATCTTGTCCTTGATGACGCTCGGCGCTCCGGTCGAGGCGGAGTTGCGTCTGCGCGCCGAAGGCGAGGACGCGAGGGCGCTGGTCGACGCCTTGGTGTTGCTGGTCGAGTCCGGCTTCGGCGAGCTCGACTGAGGAGCTGCCCGCGGGGCGCACTGCCCGGTCCAGTTGGTCGTGGCCGATGGTCGCGCCACTCGCCCGCGTGTTTCCCGCTCAACCTCGGGGGCCCACGCGTCCACCTGCTCCGATTTCCTTGCGGCTTTTGGTGGGCGCACTCGGGACTTCCTGCCTGAAATCGGCCTTGGACGCCTCGTGCATGGTCCCGGCCTCGGGAGCGGGCCGGCCGCTGGACGGGAATCCGCCGCGCGGCTCAGGATGCGACGCGCCACCTGCCGATCCCCGTTCGGCCGAGCCTTCGAAGGGCTCGCACGAGGAGGGGAACGCAACGTGTACTGGCGACGCAGGAAGACCTTGGTGGGGTTGGACGTGGGCTCGAGCGCCGTCAAGGCGGTCGAGATCACCCTGTCCGGCTCGGAACCGGTTGTGACGGGCTTCGCCCGCGTGGAGTACGGCCAAGGCTTGGGCCCGCTGGAGGCGATCGCCGAGTGCGCGCGCACTGGCCGCTTCCGCGCGAGTCGCGCCGCCGCCGGCTTGTCGGGCCCCTCGACGGTGGTGCGCCACCTGGCGATGCAGGCCATGACCGACGACGAGTTGAAGGCCGCCGTGCGCTTCGACTCCGACAAGCACCTGCCCTTCGACGTCGACGAATGCCGCCTCGATTGCCAATCGCTGGGCGCGGCCGACTCCGAGGGCAAGCAGCGCCTCGTGCTGCTCGCCGCGGCGCGCAACGCGCTGGTCGACGAGCGCATCGAGCAGATCCGCGCGCTGGGCCTCGCGCCCGAGGCGATCGACCTCGACCTGCTGGCGTTGGCGAACGCCTTCGAGCTGTGCGCCCCCCTGGACGCCGAGGGCGATGGTGGCGCGGTGGCGTTGGTGGACGTGGGTTGCACGCGCACCGGCATCCACGTCGTGTCGGGCTTGCGCTCGCGCTTCAGCCGCGAGATCCCGATGGGGGGGGCGGACATGACGCTGGCCGTGGGGCGCCGCTTCGACATCGACGGCCCCGCCGCCGAGGCGAAGAAGCGCGACGAGGCCTGCGAAGCCGAGGTCGCGGAGGCCGCGCAACCCGTGGTCGAGGACTTGGCCAACGAACTGGCGCTGTCGCTCGAGTACGTCGAGCACCACGAAGGGCTCGAAGTGCGCGAAGTGCTGCTCTCGGGTGGCGGGGCCTTGTGCCCAGGCCTGCGCGAGATGTTCGAAGCCGTCGCGCGCAAGCCCGTGCGTTGGTGGAGCCCGTTGGAAGGCCTGCGCGTCGACGAGTCGCGCGTGGATGTCTCGGAACTAGGGCGCTGGACGCCGACGCTCGCCGTCGCGGTCGGCCTCGCCGCGAGGGTGCGTGCCGCATGATCCGGATCAACCTCTTGCCCGCCGAGCAGCGCGTCGCGACGCGCTCCAGCACGAAGGTGGCCGTCGCGATGTTCTCGACCGCCGCGGTCAACGGCATCCTCGCGGCGCTGTGGGCGTGGACCGCCTTCGGCGACCAGGCGCGCGCCGACGCGGCCGTGGCCGACGCGGAACTGGCCTTGGAAGGCTTGCGCCCGCGCCTCGAGCGCTTGAAGGCGCTGGAAGCCGAGGAGAAGGAGCACAAGGCGCGCGAGGAGGCGTTGGCCGACATCGCCAAGCACCGCATCGCCTGGACGAACAAGCTCGACGAGTTCGTCGACGTGGTCAACGCCGGTGGCGACGGACAACGCCACCTCGTGTGGTTCAACGACCTGTCGGTGTCGCGCGCCGCGGATCCGCGCGCGAAGCACGTGGGCGAGCTGAAGGGGTCGGGCCACTCGGGCTCGGAGAAGTTCGCGCACGTGGCGAACTTCCTCGACGACGTCGAGTCGTCGGGCTTCGCCGCGGGCTTCCTGCCGCCGGCGCCGCCCGAGGGCTCGCAGTCGGTGCAGGACGCGGAGCTGGTGCCCAGCGAGGTCTGGTCGTTCCCCTTGTCCATGAAGATCAAGGCTCCCGAGGAAGCCGTTCCCGGCAAGGACGCCGCGGCGCCCAAGGCGGGCAGGAAGCAAGTGGAGGGCGCGCGATGAACGACAAGAAGCTGTTCTGGACGCTGGCCGCGTCGGGCGCCCTCGTCGCCGCCGGGCTCGGCTTCGGCGCGTGGAGCCAGGCCACCTCCGTCGAGGAGGCCATGGCGCGCGCGGCCGGGTTGAGGACCGAAGTGCAGGCGGCCGAGGCGCGCCTGAAGAAGTCGCGCCAAGTCGAGGACGAGGTGCTGGTGCTGCGCGCCTTGTCCGAGGAGATGAAGCGCGTGCTGCCGGACGAGGACGACGTCAACAACCTCGTGCGCACGCTCAACCAGTTCTCCGAGGACGCCAAGGTGCGCATCTCGGGCCTGAAGAAGAAGAACACGGACGCGCCGAACGCCAAGAAGAAGACCGTCGACTTCGATCGCGTGGCGTACACCTTGACGCTGGAGGGCGACACCTTCCAGCTGTTGTCCTTCCTCGACCTGATCGAGGGCCACAGCCGCTTCATGAACGTGCCGGTCTTCCGCCTGCAAGCGGCCCGGCGCGAGGAGATCGAGGAGACCGGCGACGCCGCGCACTCGATCACCCTCGACGTGGAGACCTACGCGTGGGAGCCGAAGAAGGGCGCCAAGCCCGTGCGCATCGAGGGTTCGGAGGCTCGCGAGGAGCTGCTGCTCGGCGCCATCGAGCGCCGCAAGCAGCAGATCAGCGTCGATCGGCCTTCGTGGCGCGGCCAACGCGGCCGCCGCGATCCGTTCGTCGATCCGCGCGTGCCCGCATCGGTCGAACTCGAGAGCGCCTTGTCGGTCCAGCGCCAAGGCGAACTGGTCACGACGCTCGTGGCGAAGGTCGCCGAGGTGGCGGCCAAGTCCCAGGCTTGGCGCGCGGCCGAGAACGTCATCGTCGAGATGACCGCGCGCGCCGACTTCGAGGCGACGCTGTCCTTGCTCGAAGGCGAGGCGCGCGTGCTCGAGGGCGATGGAAGCGTCGTGTACATCCCCGCGCGTCGCAGGCTGCAGCTCGAGGTGCTCGAGCCCTTGGCGGCGATGCGCGCCCAGCTCGAGGGCGGAGCCAAGCAGCGCGGCCCGACGGAGTCGCAGCTGAAGTCGCTCTTGTCCGAGATGGAGGCGCACGCCGCCGCCGGACGGTGGCAGGCCGCCATCGACTCGCACGCCGCCGTGGCGCAGCGCATCGAAGGCCTGCGCGCCGATCCGTTGCGCGGTCCGCTGGTGCAGCGCATGGCCGACCTGGCCTGGGAGGCGCGCGCAGTGGTCGATTTCGACGGCCTGCAGCTGAAGATCGGCGCGGTCGTGATCATCGAAGGTGGAACGCCCGTGGCGACCGTCAACGGTCGCTCGGTGTCGGCTGGCGACTCGATCTCCGACGAGCTGGTGGTGCACTCCATCACCGGCGAAGAGGTCGAGTTCGCCTTCCGCGGAGTCGTGCTGGCGCGTCGCCTCTGAGGGGGGGGCGGGCGCCGGGTTCCAAGAGGGAAGCGTCGCGGGTCGGAGGGGCCCGCGGGATAGGGAGAAGCAAGCGATGAAATCCATGTACCGGGCGGCGGCGCTGTGCGCGCTGTCGTTCTTGTCCGCACCGACCTTCGCGCAGGCCCCGAGCCTGGACGCGCGGGTGGACCTGCGCATCGCCGACCGCGGCCTGGAGGATGTCGTGTCCTTCCTGCGCCAGCGCTCCGGCGCCAACATCGTCGTGCTCGACGCGGCGACGGACGAGGGCAACCTCGCGCGCGCCAAGGTCAGCATCGAGCTCGCGGACGTGCCTTGGCGCGACGCGCTCGAGCTCGTGGCCGAGAAGGTCGGCGCCATCGTCGAGGAGCGCAAGGGCGGCGTGCTGGCGTTGACGCGGCCCTACAAGGTCGGCTTCATCAGCAACGACGAGAACATCCGCGACGTCATCGACGCCATCGCCAAGGCGGCCAACGCCAACGTGGTCGTCGGCAAGGAGGTCGCCGGCACCGTGTCCGTGCGCTTCAGCAACGTGCCCTGGCGCGAGGCGCTCGAAGTCACGGCCAAGACGCTCGGCTACGTCGTCGTCGAGGAGCGCTACGGCGTGCTGCGCGTGGTCGATCCGCGCACGCTGGAGGAGCAGATGGACACGCGCACCTACCAGTTGCGCTACCTCCGCCCCAAGAGCGTCTACAAGCCCGTGATCAAGTCGGAGTTCGTCGAGAAGAGCGGCGGCAAGGGCGGCGCGCAGTCGGCCGGCTCCGATCCGGCCAAGTCCTTCTCGGTGCTGCAGGCGTTGACGAAGGCCTTGTCGAAGAACGGCGAGCTCGACTACATCGAGACGCAGAACGTGCTCGTCCTGCGCGACACCGCGCAGGTGCACGAGCAGGTGCGCAACATGCTCGCGCGCCTCGACGTCGAGCCGCTGCAGGTCTTCTGCGACGTCAAGTTCGTCAGCACCGCCAACAGCGACGTGCTCAACCTGGGCGTGGACTACGGCGACAACGGGCCGATGGTCTCGATGACCGGCGGCCAGATCCCGATCACCTTCCCCTTCACCGAGGGGAGCAGCGGCTGGGAGGATGGCATCATCTCCACCCCGGGCGGCGGTCCGTTCGCGGATCCGACGCTGAACTTCGGCAACACCGTGACTCCGGACACGGTCTTCGGCGCCTTGTCGTTCACGCAGGTGCAGGCGACCTTGCGCTTGTTGCAGCGCGACACGCGCACGGAGGTCATGCAGGCGCCCAAGATCATCGCGCTCGACGGATCCGAGGCGACCATCTTCGTCGGCGAGACCGTGCGCTACGCCGAGGCCAAGAGCGAGCAGGGCCAAGCCGGCGGCCTGCAGCTGTCGGTGGCCGAAGCCAGCTCCTCGCCGGTCGAGGTCGGGTTCCAGCTGCTGATCCGTCCGAGCGTCGTGCCGGGCACGAAGAAGATCGTGATGGAGGTCATCCCCAAGGAGACCAGCCTTTCGGGCACCGGCAACAGCTCGCTGGCGCCTCCCGGCTTCGACGTGTTCACCGTCGGCTCCGGCGGTTCGGAGGGCTCCATCGCGCTGCCGCGCACGCGCTCGTCGACCATCGTCACGACGATGATGCTCGAGAACGGCCAGACGGCCGTGATCGGCGGCTTGACGACCGACTCGGACGTCGAGACCAAGTCGAAGGTCCCGCTGCTCGGCGACATTCCGCTCGTCGGGGAGCTGTTCAAGCACGAGGCGAAGAACCGCGATCGCCGCAGCTTGATGGTCTTCATCACGCCGACGATCGTGCACAGCTCGGAGGACACCGAGATCCTGCTGCGACAGGAGCTGGAGCGTCGCCGCACCAGCCTCAAGCAGCAGCTCGACGAGCTGATCGGGGCCAAGGACGCGGCCGCCGGCCAGCAGGCCCACGAGGGCGGCGAGGGCGGCGAGGGCGGCGAGGCCAAGTCGGCCAGCGGCGCGCCCCTCGAGCAGCCCGCCGAGGGACGCCAGGACGGCTGAGTCCCGCCTACAAGGATGCTTCCGAGGCTCGGGCCGTCCGGCATGTCGCCGGGCGGCCCGAGTCGTCGCATGGGGAGTGGACGGGGGGGCGGCGGCCCCGCGGCGGGGTGCGGGCGTGGTTTTTCGGGCTTTGTCCTTCTGGCGGCGTGGCGCGCAAGCCACAGTACCCGCGTGCCGATAGGTGGCCAGGGGATCATCCCCTGGGCGTCCTGACGCGCCAACCGTACACCCAGCGCCAGCATCCGGGTTCGTTCCGGAGACAAGCGCTGGACCATCCGTTCACCGTGCCCCGTTCGCCCGGAGGCACACGACCAGCGCGCCGTTCGCCGGCGCGCCACAACAAAAGAAGCAGGACGCTGCTCCAAGGAGCGCCACCTGCCCCCTCCGCCTCCTCTGGCGGCGCGGCCCGAGCGGGCCCGCCCGAACGAGGATCGCCGCCGACCCCGCGGGGTCGAGTCGCTGGGCGCGAGCGGGTGCAGCTGGAAACGCGCGACGCGCCATGCGCCGCGTGCTCCGAGGCAGGGCGACGCGACCTGTCAAGTGGATTTGACAATGAACCAAGATCGCGATCCCGAACAACTCGGGAGCGGCGAGCTCCCCGTCCAGCACGAGGGCTCGTTCCAGGACGAAGCCGGCACCGAGCAGACCAGCGGCGCCGAAGCAGCAAGCAGCCCCGAAGCATCGGCCTCCTCGCGCGCGGATGGCCGCGCTCCAGAGGACCCCTCCAGCAAGCCTCTCGCCGGAGGATCCGGATCCGACGCGCCTTCCGGAGCCGAGTCATCCGACGACGCGCCGGGTGGCGAAGGTGTCGCCGGAGACGAGGCCGAAGCACCCGGCAAGCGCCGGCGCGGTCGGCGCGGCGGTCGTCGTCGTCGCGGACGGCGCGCGACGCATGGCGCGGAGGACGCGCAGGGCGAGGGAGCGCCGGCGGAGGATGCCGCGCTCGATGGCCCGGCGGTGGTCGACGCGCCCCTCGACGACGAGGATGCGCCGCTCGGCGATGCGCGCGAACCCGGTCCCGCGGAGGATGCCGCGCTCGCGTTCGATGGAGACGGAATCGTCGTGCGCGCCGACGACGAAGGGCGCGGCAAGCGTCGCCGCCGCGGTCGTCGCGGTGGGCGCGCTCGCGCCGACAAGGCGGACAAGGCCGCCAAGGGCGCCAAGGCCGAGCGGTCCCCGACCGCCACCAGCGAGTTGGCGCCCGCGACGCCTGCGCGGCGTCCGGCTCGCGGTGGCGTGCCGCGCGAGCTCGACGCGTGGGTCGTCGACGAGGATGGCGCGGTCGCCGCGCAGTCGTCCGCGGACGAGGACTCCGGCGACGCCGGGCGCGAGGCGAACGACGAGCAAGTGGGCAGGGACGAGCAAGTGGGCAGGGACGGCAAGCGTCGTCGCCGCGGAGGTCGTCGCGCGAAGGGGCGCACGCGCGCGCCGAACGCGCGCGGGCGCGACGACGGACCGGCCGAGATCGAGGTGCTGCCGGGCGAGGAGCTCGACCTGCCGTCGCTTGCCGAGTTGCCCGACGACGCGGAGTTGCTCGACTCTGGGCTCGTGCCCTCCGAGGTGGCGGCCGCCGCCGAAAGCGAGCGCAAGCGCTCGCGCAAGAGGAAGGGCGCGGAGGAGCGCGACGACGCCGACGAGGCGGTGCAGGTGCCCGAGTCCGAGCGCTTGGCGACGATCCTCGTCAACGCCTCCGATCCCGAGGAGCAGCGCGTGGCGGTCGTGGAGGGCGAACGCATCGTCGACTTCCAGATGACGGTCAAGGACCACGACAGCCTGGTCAACGACATCTACCGCGGGCGCGTGGTCAACCTCGAGCCGGCCATCGGCGCGGCGTTCATCGACTTCGGCGAGGGTCGCAACGGCTTCCTCCACACGTCCGACGTGCTGTCGGCCTACGGAGACAAGGACTTCGACCTCGCCAAGCTGCTGCACATCAAGGTCGACCCCGACGAATGGAGCGGCTCGGGCGGCGAGCTCGAGGACGACAAGGAGTCGGGCTCGAAGGAGCCGCGCAAGAAGGACAAGGGCGCGCGCGACAAGGGACGCTTCCGCGCGCGGCCGCGCCTGCCCATCACCGACCTCCTCAAGAAGGGCCAGCAGGTGGTGGTGCAGGTGACGAAGGACGCGATCGGCGACAAGGGGCCGACGCTCACTACCTACATCTCGATCCCCGGGCGCTACTTGGTGCTGATGCCCTCGATGTCGCGCACGGGCGTCTCGCGCAAGATCGAGGACGAGAAGGAACGCCGCCGCCTCAAGCGCATCCTCCAGTCCCTCGAGCTGCCCGAGGGCATGGGCGTGATCGTGCGCACGGCCGGCGTCGGCC
>Ga0172367_10003925_pt1 | contig 18878 bp, 12 predicted proteins | sample Lak10m_FD_114542 | JGI IMG/M metagenome (GOLD analysis project Ga0172367, IMG submission 114542) | Freshwater microbial communities from Kabuno Bay, South-Kivu, Congo - kab_022012_10m | ecosystem: Environmental > Aquatic > Freshwater > Lake | place: Democratic Republic of the Congo: South-Kivu...
ATAAGTGAAAAAGAAACAAAAAAATTATTTAATAGTTCAGAAATATCTACAGAATCTATTAAATCTAATAAACCTAATGAATCTAATAAATCTAATAAATATAATGAATCCAATAAACCTAATGAATTTACATTTTCAACAGATTATTTAGTTGAATATTGTATTTATAGTCCAAAAATTAAAAATATGTCAAATTATGTTTATTTATCCAATGATTCTGATAGTTCAAATTCAAAATCAAATTCAAAATCAAATTCAAGTCCAAATTTAAATTCAAGTTCAAAATCAAATTCAAAATCAAATTCAAGTCCAAATTTAAATTCAAGTCCAAATTTAAATTCAAGTTCAAAATCAAAATCAAAATCAAAATCAAAATCAAATTCAAATTCAAGTCCAAATTTAAATTTAAATTTAAATTCAAGTTCAGTATCTCAAATTAAACAAAATGAAAAAAATATAATTTCATCCATATCTAATCATACAAATAATTATTTACCAACAAATCATAAAATAATCAAAAAATGTAAAAAAAATATTTGGACTAATAATTCAAATATTAATACAAATACAGATACAGAAACAGAAACAAATACTAATACAGATATATTATCATCAACTTATTTTTCATCTATAAATTACATTAATTCTAATAAAAATAATTCAGTGATAAAAACAAATAGAATAAAAAAATATAATTTTTCATCAATATCAAAAATTCAAGAAAAAAAAAGAATTAAAATATCAATTAGTGGAATTGATAAAAAAAATATTAAAGTAGATATAATAAATAAAATATTAAACAATACCAATAATTGTATTGATAAAGTAATTTTATGTTCTAGTAAAATATATATTACAGACATTAACATTCCTAAAAATATACATTTCCAATTATATTTTAATAATGACAAAAGCCTGATTGATTATTTGCAATTACAATCAGAAAAAAATTATAATGATACAATAATTATTATTGATACAGAAACGTATGATTATAATAAATATTATAAAATAATAAATAAAAGCTCAAATAGTTATATTTTACTTACTAATAAATATATAAATAATTCAATTGTTGATTTTGATATGTATTTTAATTATATAAATTCTAATAAATATAAAGTTGATAAAATATATTCTAATTGTTATTGTGATTGTATAAATTACAATGAATTTATAAAAATATATGAAAAATTAGATGGAATTGGCTATATTATTAATGATAAAAAAAATATCAGCTATCATCAAATATATTTTTTTAATCTTTGTGAAAATAATTCAAATAATAATAATAAATTATCAAATAAAATACTTGAAAAAAGTTCAATTCAAGAACAAAAACAAGAAACAAAACCCAAAAATATAAAATTCAATATTGGTTCAAATGTTGATATTGAAATAAATTTTTAATATAAATTAAATTAAAAATTGAAAAAATTGAAAAATTATCATAATATAATATTGTTTATATAAATATATATCATATAATGTCTGAACAATTTAATACACGAAAAATAACAATTAATGATTTACTTGACAATTCTCAATACAATAGTCATAAAGACTGGAATATATTAATCATAAATACATTTTTATATTTAAATTTAAAATATTTTATATATATATATTATTTTAAATTTATGTATTCAAAATTAATTGAACTTTGCTTAATTGAAATAAACAAATTAAACATAAATATTTATAGAAATAGATATTAAAGTAAATATACTGATGAATATTATTTAAATTTTATTTTTTTACATATTAAATGACGTAAATAAATGGAGTTTCATAACTAAATTAAAAGAATATAATTCTTCATTTAAATATCATTACAAAACAATTTATAATAAATTTTTGTATTGGAGTAATAATTCTAATATTAATTTGTTATTAATTGATGCAACTTCAATTAACAATAAATATGGCTCTGAAGATATTGTTATTAATCCTGAATATAAAAAGAAAAAAGTAACAAAATTATCAATTATTTCCAACAGCAAAAATTTTATTCACTCAATTGAGGTATTTAATTTAAAACAAAAAAATAATAATTATAATACAGCTGTTCATGATAGTAAAATGATTGAAAAGTCATTAAAAAAATATTAAAGTTAAAAATGAATCAAAATGTTTTTATTTGTTAGGTGATAAAGCTTATAAGACAAAAAATAAATATAATTTGAACAATAAAAATATTTTAATAAAAATTCAAATAATAAAAATAACAAATTTAAAAAAAGAATAAAGGTAGAAAAAGTAATAAATAAATTAAAAAGATTTGAAAGAATAAAAATAAGAAAAGAAAAAAATATTGGTACTTATATGAGTTGGGTTTATATATCAGGATTGCTAAATAATATAAATGTTAATGAGTAATTATTAACATTTATAATTTTCCTTTGTTAATGTAATAATATTTAAAAATCAATTTAAAGACAAAAAAATATATATTAATTTAATACTAAAAAATATAAATCAGTTGTTATTTTAATACATAAATGAACATAAGTTTAATAATAAAAAAATTGAAAAATAAAAGATACGAATACTAACATATGCTAGTATTAAAATAAAATCATTGAAAGAAAAATATTTTTCAACTTTGGATTTTGATGATTTAGTTTTTTTATTTGTTTTTCTGTATTGATAATGTGTGTTTGATACATTTCTTTTAAATTGTCAAAATACTCCATTTCTTTAATAATGGCTTCTTGGTCTTCAATGGATGAGAATTGATATATTCATTTTTCATTATGATAACTAAATTTGAGATTTCAATTATAGTAAGTCTCTTCGAGCGCCAAAAAATAAACTAAGTTTATTTTCTTGGGCATCCAGTTTAAAATTGCGTTTATTAAACTGGACTTACTATATTAATTTTTTTACCATATATTTTGTAATATCTCCTACTTTTTTAATTGGTTTTTCTTTAATTTCAAAACTTTTGTTTAAATAAAATTTTGTTGTTTTTTCAGTAATTGAATCTAATGACATGAATTTATATCCATTATTTATTGAATAATTAAATGCTTCATTAATTAATTTTGTTCCTAAATGTTCTGTTGTATATAAACTACAAACTAATGATAAATATATTTCTTCTTCACTATTATCATTTAAACACAAAAAAGCACACGGTCTATATTTTTATGTTATAATTATATTACCATTTTCATCTTTTGTTTCTATTATCTCATTGTTAAAATATGCAAATCCTTTATCACAATTTTTTAAACTGTTATCAATCCAATGTCTTTTTATATCTTTTTTACAATTTCTATGTCCATATTTTTTAATTTGTTTTAATAATTCATCATCATTTTTATCAAACTTAATAAGTTGATAATTATTTAAATGTTTAACATGATAATGTTTTTTGTAATTCATAATATATTATTTTAGATAAAAAAATAATATGTTTCAATTTTTATTACTAAATAATAATTTAAGTCGTTAATCAACTTCAATTTATAGATTTAAAAATAAATAATCATCTCCTGCAAAGTCATTAGATTTTAAAATATCAATAGTATTTTTATCAAATGTTTTACTTTCAGAATTTAATAATGCATATGAATATTTTTTATGTTTTAGTTGTTTAATCATTAGTTTAATCATTGTATCTAGAAATATTTTATCAGTAAAATGTATCATATTAATGAATGATTTAGTATAATTTAAATAATGATTTTCAACATAATTAACAAATCCAATCAAATTATCATCATCGTCAAAAAATTCTATAATATTTTTATATTCATTCATATTTATAGGACTTTCTAACCTAAAAATAGATGATAATTTTTAATATTTCGTTAATATTTGGTTTTTTAATTATTTTTGCTTTCATTTGTTTCTATATATATTTAATATTTATATATTTAATTATTTTAAATAAATAAATCAATTTTTACAGTAAGTTTTTAAATTATTTAAGAATTAACAGGCTTTTATAGAAAAAAATTTTAATATTTATATTATTATAAACATTTATTATTGTATAAATATTTAGACTTTATTTATTTTTTTACTTGATTTTTTAATTGGTTTTTGATCTTCTGTATCAGTTTCTAATTCTTTTTCAACTTTGGATTTTGATGATTTAGTTTTTTTAATTGGTTTTTCTTCTTCACTATCTGTCTCAACATCTTTTTTAGATTTAGATGATTTAGTTGTTTTTGTTCTTTTAACAATTTTTTCTTCTTCATCATCATCTGTTTCACTATCCACATTATCTTCTTTGTCTCCATTTGTATCTTTTGGAACAACATTTTTGCATTTGGTCAAATGATATTCAAAGCGTTCTTTTATTTGTTTTTCGGTATTAACAATATGAGTTTGATACATTTCTTTTAAATTATCAAAATATTCCATTTCTTTAATAATGGCTTCTTGGTCTTCAATGGATGGAATTGTGATGTTTAAATTTTCAACAAAACTATTCGAAATATTTTTGTGATTTGTTCCTATATATCCATTTTCTAATAATTTAATATTTGAACTTAATAAGTAATAAATATATTTAGTAATTGTTTCATTTTTATTTCTAAATGTTATTGTTTGTGATGCAAAGGAACATTTTTTATCTATAAATATATTGCATTTTCCACTTCCATTTGTTCTATTAATTATAATTGTTAATTTTTCACAATCATAATCATCAATAAATAATTTTGTATTTACTCCACCTGTGTGAAAAGTATAATTTCCAATTTCTTTTCCATGTGATGTGTCATGTTTTATATCTTCATTGAATTTACATATTTCTCCTAATTTAGTTTCTTTTTTATTTTCACATAAATCTAATAATAATTCAAATTTTCCTTTTCTTTGAACTTCTAATTCATCTAAAATATTTTGATTACTTTCTTTAATTTTATAATACGAATCTAATTCTTTTACTATCAAATTTTGAACTTCAATGGGAGGAACTGGAATATCAACATTTCCTAAATTTGTTTTATTTAACCATGCAATTGTTGAACCAGCACTTAAATTTTTTAATATATTAATATTTGTCAATAAGTAATAATAAATATATTTCAAAGATACATTATGATTATCATTTAACTGACACACTGTAACATGTTTGCTTGGTGTAAATTTTGTGTCATAGTGAACACAAATAGACCCTCCATTACCAATAATTATACTTTCATTATCAATTTCATATTCATCCAAAAAAAGTTTATCTGTTTGAGAAGAATTATAAAATCTATATTTTCCCGTTAAATTGCCAATTGATGAAGTGTGTTTCGTAGTTGATAAAAATTTAGTTAATTCATTTAATTTAATGTAATGTAAATTTTTATATTGAATGCCTTTTTCACTATAATATTCTTTATAATTCCATGAATAATTTTTATTTTCAATGTCTTTTAAATTAACAGAGCATAATTTTATTTCTTTCACATTATCTTCTTTATCTTTTTCCAATTTTACAAATTCTATTTTATCTGTTTTTTTTCCTTTTTCCATCATTAAAATTAATGTTTGAACAGATGTATATGGTTTAAAACTTGCATCAGGTAAAATAGCAATTTTAAATATATTTGATTTTTCCATTATTTTTTTTCTAATATTAACGAATTCTTTATTTTTACTAAAAATTTCTTTTCCATTAGGTGATACCATTATTAATTGATTTCCATCTTTTATTGAACTTAACCCAGCCATTAAAAATAACATAGTTCCTGATTTAGTTTCACCAAAAAATATTTTTTTAGATTCTTCATCATCATACAAATGATATTTTTTAGTTAGAGCAAATGGTGGGTTCATTATAATATTAGCATCTAATTTTTCATCAATATAATCTAAACATTCAACTTCTAAAAAATCAATATTTTTCAAATTTGTATTATATGAACCAGATTTTAATAACATGTTCATATGAGCTAATTTTAATGTGTCATCAACAATTTCACATCCATAAATATAATTAGATACATTTTTATCTAATTTGATTTTTTCTTTATCAGCTCTTCTTTTGACTTCAGCATAATATTCACACAATATACCAGCGGTTCCACACGCAGGATCTAAAATTTTTGTATATGAACCATTTTTATTAATTTTTATTTTGGCGTTAGAAACCATGTATTTGTCAATCCACGTTGGGGTAAAATATTGCCCGAATGAACTATTAGTCACACTCTCTTTTTGTAATGTCATTTCGTAAGCTTTTCCTTTAATATCAACATTGTATTTTGAAAAATCTATTTTGTTGAATTCTTTTATTAATCTTTGTATTGTTGTAAATTTTTTAACAAAAAATCTTCTGTTTTTATAAATTTCTTTAGTGTTATCATTAAATTTAAAAATACCACCAAATATAATATGTGTAATAACATCAACCAACAATTGTTTGTTTTCTTGATTTGAACTATCCTTATCAATCAATTCAATTAATTTAATCAATTCATCCCATTTAAAATATTTTTTATATTCATCAATATCACAATCATAATTATTTATTTTTACTTTTTGATTATATTTTTTTGTTATAAAATTCATTTCGTTATTATTTTCCATTTCATAATTTAATAATCTCAAAAATAAAAAATCTGTTATGACATCTAAAGCCCTATCACTTGTTATACTTTCTTGGTCTCTTAGTAAGTCTTTAATTTTGTTAAAAAATGATTCCAAAAATTTCAAAGCATCTGTTTCAGTCATTTTTTCTTTTAATTCTACTAATTCTTCATCTTTTAAATCTTTTAATTGTTCCTTTGTAACACACGGATATTTTTTATTAATATGTCTTATATAATCATTTTTTTGCAAAAATACATGTTTGCAGTGTTCACAAGGATAAGATTTTTTTTCTGTTTCAGTCATGATATATATATATATAGTTTGATAAAATTAATTTATACTTATTTTTTCAATTTTTTTTTATTTAAGTAAAAAAAACTTTTAATATATTCTATAATATTACGTGGATTTACATATTTCAATATTTATAATAAAAAAATTGAAAATATTATTGTTTCAAATAATAAATAATTATAATATCATAAAATGCAACATTATTATAAACAAATTTATGGTTTTGATACCTATATGGAAAAAATTAATAAAGATGATAATATAAAATGTAATAGTAACGATAATAATATTGAACAAATAGAAGAAAGCATTGATATTGAAAGTTATTTCTCAAATTATAGTCTATATTGCAGTGAAGAAGAAATGATAAAAGAACAGATTAATAATCAAAATAATTTAAAAAAATATAATATTTGTCAAGACAAAGAACAAATAAAAGAAATTATTAATTTTACAAATTTTTGTTATGAGTTATTAAATAATGAAGAAAAAATATTTGGTATGGAAGCATTTAATAATATAATTATGTTGTTATTTTTAAAAATAATTTCAAAAAATGTTATTAACGGAACTATTGATTTATTAAATATAGAAAAGTATAGAAAAATAGAAAATACTCGTAAATATTATATATTTCTAAAATATAAAGATTATATAAAATATGGATATTTTAATAATATAATAGAAAATGGTAAATTAAAAGTAGAAGATTGTGAACTAATATCGATTGTTGAATTTCTTTACATACATGTATTGAGTTTTCATCCAATTACTAAAAATATGTTTTCAAATATCTATCCAAGCATTGAAAAAGATATTACATATAAACAGATATTTAAAAAATTAGATAAATTAAATTTAAATAATATAGATATCAACAAAGATATTAAAAGTTTGATTATTACTAATTTTATAAATAATAATTGGATTTAATATTACTTCAAAAATCCATTTATTATAGATATTATTTGGTTTTGTAATCCGTTTTTATAAATAACAATTGGATTTAATATTACCCCAAAAACTAATTTATTAAAAGATTATTTGGTTTTGACGGAACAACCAAAATATATAATTTTTAAAATTCTTTTTTGACAGATTTTTTATTGCTTAGTATAATTTTCAAATTTTTTTATGCAAATAATTTTATAAAAATAAACAAAAATGGTTTCATTATCTATTTTTTTTGTAGAATGTTTATGCTGTAATTCAAGACCAAAGTCATTCAAAAATCCATTTAATAATTTAATCATTGCAGAACCTTTTAAATCATCTTTAAGTTCATGTTTATCTTTTCCAAATAATATCCTAATATTAGCATAATCTTTTTTAAAATCATTGGTTTCTCCAAATAATGATTTAACATTTATATAAAATTGTTCTCTTGATATTTTTAATTCTAAATTTGCTAAATCAAAACCTAAAGTTTTTATGATATTAGTAATAACTTTTGTTTTTTTTTCCATATCTCTATCAACATATTCATCAACATTTATTATATCCAAGTCCATCAAATACAATAATCTGTTTAACACCAGTTCGCATCTAAAATATAATTCAAGGCTTTTTTTATCTACTTTTTCAAGATTCCAAAAATTTTTAAATTTATATTTTTGAATAGAAAATTTTTCTACCTCTGTTGCTTTATTTGTTATCACTTTTTCATGTAAATCTTTATATTCTTCATCATCTTTTATATCCAGTGCATCAATAATTTTATCTTTATATACATCATCATTTAATTCTACTTTTTTAATTTTAGCTTGTGATTTTGAAATAAATTGAAGACGATAATTGGAATCAGTACATAATATATTGAATTGTGTCATAAAAGTATTGCCTAATTTATTTAAATTTTCTATACGGTTATGCATCATTATTCTATCATATAATCCAAAACCGCTTATTACTTTTAAACTTGAATCTTCTTTAATAACATATTTTTTAGTTGTTTTAGTTTCCATATCTGCATATTTAAAATATCCAATCATTTCATTATAATTATATAAAATTTCATCTGTACTAATTGTAATATTTTGATGATAACAATCTATTTGAGGACTTTTCAATGTGCGTAATCTACCAAACATCTGCTTTAGGGTTCTGGGGCTGGCTGTATTGGGTGTTAAAATTCCAAATATTTTATCGAAATACACTTTAGTAAAGTCAACGCCCACTGATATTGTTGGACTAAATAGCACAACTTGATAATTAATCCATAAATCATTTACTTTTGCTAATTCTTTTTTAAATTTATCATCTGATTCTCTTGTGTGAATTAGATATTTAATTCCCCATTCTTTCAATAAATCTTCTATTTGATATAATATTCTGGTTGATAAGCTAATTATACAACAATTCAATTTTGCATTAACCGATTTTTTTATTTCACCTAATAGCCAATCTTTACTATCAACTAAATTTATTATTATATCGGATTTTTTGTATTTGTTGATAACATATTTATAATTGGAATCTAAATCTTCAGCAAATTCAATCGTTCTTAAACTTAAATCAGCATCCATACAAATTATTTTTGTATTAGCAAATTTACATAACATATACATTAAATCAAATGTTTGAGAACTTTTAAGAGCAATTGTATCACTATCAAAATGGTATAAAATTGATTCAATTTCATCCAACACCACTAAATTATATGCTCTAATTTTAAACGCTTTTTCCAATTTTGTTAATGATTCTAATTGAACTATGACTCTTGGCTTATATATCCAATTTTCTTTATCATCCAAATAATTAACAAAACCATATTTACTTAATCGCTCATTTATGTTGTGTGAGTATGTTTGGCGTGTGCTAATCCATAATATTCTTTGTGGTTTAAATTTATCTACATAATCACATACCAGCTCTGTTTTTCCAGTCCCCATTTGTGATTTTATCAAAAGCACTTTTTCAAATGTTTTTAACAATTCATTTACTTGTGGGGATTTATTTAAATAATCTGATTCAACAACCAAGGCTTTTAATTCACCATCTGTTTTATTTAAATTTCCAATAATTTTTTTACAACCAGAACATTTTTGAGAAAAACATTTAAGAATTATGTTAGCACAAGAATCAACCCAACAATAAAATCCAATATTGTCATGGACAAACCCAGTAAAACATTTTTTATTTCTATTTGTATAATTAAATGAATAAAATACAACTCCATCATATTTTTCAACTGATTTTGTATAATATGTATCCTCATGATAATTTGATTTTAATATTAACTCAATTTGGTGTCCTATTTCATCAGGTTTAATTTTTTTATCAATTTTAGTTCTAATGTATTTTTTCTTTTCAACTTCTTTTTTGATTTCTCTAGAACATTTTAATTTAATAGAGTTTGATTGAATATGTGTAATTAAATAATTGGGCAATTTTGATATTTCAGGTTTTATTTCATTTTCTTCTCTTAATATTCGCAAATCATCCCAATTTTTAGCACTCCCATAAGTCCTCATCATTCTATCTTTGGAATAAACTGATCTATCAAATGCATCATCTAATTCTTTTAATTTTTCACATACATAAGCGCATTGTGAATTTGAACTAAAATGATATCCTTCAATAATGATGTGCCAAGAAATTTTATATTTGGAATTAGATTTTGGCCCATGAGAATTTAATATATTGATTTGTTCAGGTTTTAATTTTTTTTGAAACATTGAATCAAATACCCCAATAATATTTTTTTTAATATCAACTAGATATTTTATTATTTCTTGTTCTGTTGGTTTAATATCAAGTTCAAATTCATAATCAAAATAAGGACAACAAGCACGATTTTCAAAAATATATTCGTAAATATAATAATAAGAATTAATTGGTTTAATAAATTTTAAAAAATCTTCAATAGTATCAAAGCCCGCTGAAACTTGTTTATATTTGATGCCAACTTTATAAAAAAATTTAAAATTATATAATTTCATTTCTTCTTTTAATTTATCTTTAGCACCATTACCCATATGTAATTTTATATTTGAGATATCTATTGATTTATATGGATTTATTTCACTATTTGACATTTTATATTTCTAATTAAAAATATGCGTTATTTCCTTAAATATGTTTAATAAAAAGTAAAAATTACTTAATTAAATTAAAATATTATAATATGTTTTTTTTACTTTTTTAAAAACTGATTACAAAAACTATTAATATCATAATAGATGGTTTTTGTAATCATAAAAATAAATCATTGATATTTGTAAATTTATTTTTATACATTTCTTCTGGTTCATCAGGCACATTTTTATTTTCATTTTTCATCATTAAATATAATTCAATTGGTCTCTTATCAGGATATTTATTTTGATATTTTTTTGATAATTTTATTAATTCTCCCCAACTCAAATATTTATCTAAATCCAAACCAAATAATTTAGTAAAATCATTAAATCCTGATTCAATCAATTCATCTGATGTAGGAAAATCATATTTGGATGCCCAAATATCATATTTTGATTTTGTGTCAATTTTATCCTTCACATTTCTTTTGGAATTTTCAACCCTCAACGCATTTGAAATTTTAGTAATATCAGAAGTTCTATTGGAATAAGCTTGAATAATATCCCGTTCAATATCAATTTGAAATGTGCTAATAGTATCAATATCAACATATAAATCAATTATTTCTCTAATTTCTTTTTCAATTTGTTCTTTGGGTTTAATTGTATTAGATGATATGGAAGATGTAGAATGAGAACGAACAAAACTGATCCAAGATTTAAAACGGTTTATTAAAGATTTTCTAATTTCTTCTTGATTATCAACAATTTCCAAACTTGCATAATAACCATATTTTTTTACCCCATTAGGATTGTTTTCAAACCAACGGCAAAATCTTCCCATTTTTTGAGATTCATTAAGTGGATCAGTTAGAGAAGATGAATAAAATAATTTAACTCCAAATTCTAATCTATCATCATCAGAACCTTCAGTAAATCTAAATACAGACAATAACACACAATTTGATTTAAGAGCTAAAAAATTACTGATAGCATTGGGAAAATCATAATCGGATAAATCAGCTTTTTTGATTAGTTCTATGATATTTTTGTTATCAGTAGTGGAGGTTGAAAAAGTTGGAATAAATGAAAAATCTTTAATATTTGACTTTGCAAAAATATAATATTTTAATAAATCTTTTCTGGATTTAAACCAAAAAATACCTTTTTTAAAATTGGTTTTGCTAATAATATTTTGTTCTATTTGTTTCCAAACTTTAAAATAAGCATCACTAGATAATATTTTACATTGGGGTTGGGTTAAATTATCATTATCATCCTTATCTTCATTTCCATCATTATCATCATCATTAACAAGATCGGAAGTTTCAATATTAATGACTTGATATTTAATGGGACATATATCCTTATTAACCAATGCTTGATAATATGAATATTCGTAAAGTATTGAATAATCTTGCTTATTACCAAAAATATCTAAAATTCTTGACTGATTTGTGTTAGAGCATCTGATAGGAGTGGCCGAAAATCCCAAATAATCAACATTAGTTTTTTCTTTAACATATGTCATAACATCATATATACCATTAGCTCCAACCCAATGAGATTCATCAATTAATATTAAACCAAATTTATTCCATTTAATTTTGCGATAATCTGTTTTAGAAGAAGAGGTTAATTTATCCCAATTGATGATATAAATATTAGGATATGTTGATTTAGAATTTAATTTTCCTGTATCGCAATCACTCACACAATCAATAATTTGATAATTAAAATTGGATACAAGATTAGATTTAACAAATAATTTAATATAATTTTCAATTCTTAAAGGTAATTGTTTGAGAATTTCTTTTTTTTTAGTAATAATCATGATATCTTTTTTATGTTTAATAATATTATCACAAGCTAAAATGGTAAAAATGATTGTTTTTCCTGTTCCAGTGGGTGAAATAACTAAATGGTTTAATCTTGTGTTGAACGAATTATAAATTTGTCTAATATCAGCTTGAAATTTTTTTAATTCAAATTTGGTGTTAAGATTAAGATTTGAAATGATAAGATTTAATTCATCAACATTAACAGAATGAGAATTAAAATTAGTGGAATCAACAATTTCTGCATTAGCATAATCAATAGGTGTAATATTATTTTGTTTTTTAAATTCATCAATATTAATTTCTTTTCTGGTATATTTAACATTTATTGAATTAAAAAATACTGCCAATTTATTCCAATCATCTACTTTATAAAATTCTTTTCCACCTGTACCAAAACATTTAATGAAAGGATATGAATATTTTGAACACAATTGTTGAACCACCCAATCCAATTGATAACAGTTATATTTAGAATCAGTGATGTCATATAATTCAATATAATGAGTAGTAGAATCAAAATAATCACAACAAGTAATATAACCTCCAACCCGATTTGAGAAATTACAAGTGGAACCAATTTTAAAATTGGAACGTGTTTTTTCGTGTAATAAATATATTTGGTTCATATTTTTATAATACAATTAAAATTTAACTTTATGTATAAAAATCAAATTTTTTTGTTTTTTACTCAATAACAAATTGTGTTTTTTCTAATTCATCAATTTTATCTTTAATTAAATTTTGGATATAATCTGATTTATTTTCAATATTTGATATTTCAAATTCTTCAACGGGTAAATCTTTATATTCATTCTTATATCTATCATTAAAAACAAATTTATTAACATAATCACCGTTACATAAAACTTGATATTTCTTGACAATCTCTATAAGAAATTGATTAAGGACTTATATACGCATCATAAAAGTGTATAAAAGTGTATAAAAATGTATAAATTTGATTTTATATAGTTTTAATTGAATTTACACTTATTTATCAACTAAGTTTATTTTTAACTACTTACTATTATTGTGTATCAACAATAAAATGATTTTTTTTATTTAATTTTTATTCATTTAATCATCAGTCAAATTATATTGACTTAACTTTCATTAATTTCAATCCTAGAATTTTTTCATTAGAATACCTTTCTGTTTAAGGGAATTTTAACCCTTGGGATCTAATGCAGTTTTATTGTTATGTCTTAAACATTTAAAAATTTAATTTTTAATTCACTTTAATATCATCTAATAATGATATAAGTATTTCAATTTACTTTCTTAAAAAGAAGTAGTAAAAGGTTAAGTAATCATAACAATAGAATATTTATTTTTTATCAAGCTGACCCCTAACATCTTTAAAGATGTTTTTATTGTATTGCTCTTAATAATAATACTAACATATGCTAGTATTATAGCAAAAGCAAAGGATTTTTTTACAGTATTGAAAATAATCAAAAAAAATATTCCCATACACAAAAAATTAAACCATGACGTGTTGGAGGACATCAACAACAAATTGTACCTAAAGGATTTAAAAAAGGTTTTAGAGGATAAAAATATTTTCAAATAATTTGGAATGATGCGATTAATATTGATTTTTTAATTACTGATATATAATTATTTAATTTTTTTATTTTTATATTTTCATTTTCTTTCACATTATTATCTTCATCTGCTGACAATATTATTTAATTTTTAACTATTGATTTATTTTTTTTTCTAATTGGCATCTAAGAATTATTTATATTTTATTTTTATATTTTCATGTTATTCACATTCAACTATTCTTTTACAATATACAACCTTGAGTTCCAATTGAAATTTTTTTAAATAATTATATTGTAAATTACATGACATAATTTAAAATTTTATTTATATTAAATAAAAACAAATAAAATAGCTTAAGAAAATATTCACATATATAATTAGTAAAATGAAAAAAGATATTAAGCAAACAAAAAATAATTCTACAACACAACCAATAAATATTCACGAAGAATATCTTCAATATCATGAAAAATTTATTAATAAATATGGACCTAAAACAATAGTTTTAATGCAGGTTGGTTCCTTCTATGAATGTTATTCTACAGAAACACGAGGACCTAATTTATTTGAATTATCAGATGTGTTAAATATTATATGTACTCGTAAAGATAAATCTGTTACAACAATTGATGAAAAAAATCCTTATATGTTAGGTTTTAATTGTGCTGCAACAAATAAATTTCTTAAACTTTTAATTGATAATAATTACACAGTTGTAACTGTCGATCAAACTACTCCTCCACCAAAACCAAAAAGAGAAGTTACAAATATATTTTCACCAAGTACATACATTGATAATATTACAACAGAAAATAAATATTTGATGGTTCTGTATTTTGAAACGAATTTTGCTCTTAATTCAACTAAATCAAATGTGTCTGTTGGTATGTGTGCTGTAGATTCTACTTTAGGTGATGTTTATTGGTATGAATCGCACGGTTCAGGAATATTGAATGAAAATGAGGCTTGGGAAGAAGCACAAAGATTTTATCATCATTATAGACCAATTGAACTTATTATTTATCAAATTGATAACACAACAGCCAATGGTGAAAATCAAACAGTACAACAAAAAATAAATATTGGAGAAAAAATAGATATTATTCCAAATCAAATTATGTTGGAATATAAAAAAATTAATCCTGAATATACAAAATTATCATTTCAAAATAAATTGTTAAAAAAAGTTTATCCTCAATGTGGAATGGATTCACCAATAAGTTTTTATAATTTGGATAAATCTCCTTATGCCACAATTGCTCTGACTAACACATTTGATTATATTTATCAACACAATCAAAATCTGATTAATGAACTCAAGATTCCCAAATATTTTAACGAACATAAATATATGGTTTTGGGTAATAACGCACAATACCAATTAAATATTGTTGATTATTATAATTGGGATAAAATTGATTCTAAATTTCATTCTCTTAATGCTGTAGTTAATAACTGTTGTACTCCAATGGGAAAAAGAAATTTAAAACAACGTTTATGTGCTCCATTTACCAATCCAAATACCATACAAAATTTTTACAATCAAACAGAAAAAATGTTAAAATTAGGATTGTGGGAAAACATTAGAGGTTATTTAAAAGAAATTGCTGATTTAGATAAATTATTTAGAAAAATGTCTATCAAATATATTCAACCTTATGAACTATACTCTATCTATAAATCTCTTCAAAATATTGTAAAAATTATTGAGATAGTTGTAAAATCAGATTTCAAAAAAGATTTGTTTGAGATATTTTCTAAATCAAATATCAAAATGTTAGAAAAAGCTATTAATTGGATTGAAAATAAATTTGATATCTCCCAATTGAAATCAGCAAATTTAAATGAAGTAAAAATATCATTTTATCTTACAGGTGTATATCCAGATTTAGATGAATTAGTCGATCAAATAACAGGAGGTATTGGAATGGTTGAAAAATTATCTAAAGCTCTTGAAGATATTTGTCCCGAATCAGCACCAAAAATTAAACATAATGATGGGGATGGATATTATTTAACAACATCCAAAATCCGTGGAGAAAAATTACAAGCTGAATTGAAAAAACAAAAGAAGACAGTTAAATTAGGTTCAAATGAAATAAAACCTGACGAATTAGAATTTAAATATTTAAAACATACTTGTAAAATATCATATCAAGGATTAGCAGACCATTCAGATGAAATTGATGAATTATATATCCAATTTGATACTTTAATAAAAAAATATTTCTTTACAGATTGTGCTGAATGGTTTTCTCAAAATAATGAACCATTGTTAAAAGAATTAATTAGTATGATTGTTCATTTAGATTTAATTACAAATAATGCTTATACATCAAATAAATATCATTATATTAAACCTGTAATTAAAACTGATACCAACACAGAATCTTATATACATTCTACAAATTTAAGACATCCAATTATTGAGAGAATTATTGATTACGAATATGTTCCACATAATGTTAAATTAGATGAAGAAACAAAAGGTAATTTGATTTATGGATTTAATTCTTGTGGCAAATCATCATATATGAAATCTGTTGGACTTAATTTGATTTTAGCCCAATGTGGAATGTATGTAAGTGCTGATAGTTTTGAATATGGCGTTTTTGAATCTCTATATACAAGAATTTCAGGTAATGACAATTTGTTTAAAGGTCATAGTTCTTTTATAATTGAGATGAATGAATTAAGAACCATATTGAAAAAAGCTAATTCTAAATCATTGATTATTGGTGATGAAGTATGTAGAGGAACTGAATATCTTTCTGCTAATGCTATTGTTGCTTCTGCAATACTCAAATTAAATGATTTTGGGGCTAAATTTTTATTTGCTACACATTTACATGAATTGGCTGAAATTGATGAAATTAAATCAATCGATACTATCAAGTTTTTTCATCTTGCTGTTGAAAAGAAAGGTGATGAGCTAATATTTAATCGTTCATTAAAAGAAGGAACTGGAGAACAAATTTATGGAATAACTGTAGCACAATATATTTTAGATGACCCATTATTTATTAATAGAGCTGTTGAAATTAAAAATGGATTATTAGAAAAAGACGGAATCAATACAAAATTAGTTTCAGATAAAAAATCTTTATACAATAAAGAAATATATATGGATGCTTGTGGAATTTGTGGAGGTAAAGAAAAATTAGAATCTCATCATATTAATATGCAAAAAGATTTTAAATCTACAATCAATGGACAAATTAATCAAAAGAAAAAACATATTGTAAAAGATTCCAAAGCAAATCTTATTGTATTATGTTCCAAATGTCATGATAATCTTCATTCTGGTAATTTTACAATTAGTGGATTGACTAAAACTACTTCTGGTGTCAAAGCAATATAAATAGTTTTTTATTTATCAATATAAATATAGCCATAATAATCAACAACCCGATATTGATAGTATCCAACTAGTCATAGCCAATATATGTATAATTACAATAAATATATTTGATATATATTCAAAAATATTATTTCTTGAAGATATTTGTGGAATATTATTTTAATTACCATATTTATGATTAAAATATGATGGAGTAATTAAGCAAAAAGGTATTATTATTGCAATACATATACATAACAAATAAAAATAATATTTAAGGTTACAATTTTTAGGATTTGAATATGAAACATAAATACTATTTGTTTCACCAATACTTTTTTCTTCAATTGTGTTCATTGTTAATATTTTATAATTATTATCACAATTATATCAAATATAAATTTTTTTTAAAGGTTTGTAATTTTTTATAACAATGTCTGAACACATAGAACATTTTGTTATTTTATTTTTTTCATTTCCTCAAAACATTTATTATGAATTTTTGTTCTATATCTACATTTTAATTTCATACTTATATCATCATTATTTTCCAAACATAAACAACAAGTTATTGTTGAAATAGTTGGTTTATCTTCTAATATATTTTGTAATTCTATATCTATTTGTTATGGTTCTTTTAATAGTATAAATTCAATATCATTTTAACATATATTTAGAAAAATAATCTATCATATATAAAAATTTTAACTAGTATAGTATTCCATTGTATACCAACATATTTGTATATTTTTAGGTAAATTTCTAAATCGTTTTTCATATTCATCTTCATCCAAACTTAAATCCCAACTTAAACCCAAAATTTTCAGTGATATGGGTAAATTATCTAATGAACTATTAAAATCTTCTCCTAATACTAATTTTTCTAAACTGTCAGGCAAATAATCTACCATTGTTGTTTCTTTACAATTTAAACACAAATATTTTAAATTCCAAGGTAAATCTACTTTTTGATTAAAATTTTTACCAAAAGTTAAATGAGTTAAATTAGGTGGTAAATTAATTTTTTGATTAAATTGACCACTAAAAGTTAAATGCGTTAAATTAGGTGGTAAATCGACTTTTTGATTAAAATTAAAACCAAAAGTTAAATGTGTTAAATTTGGTGGTAAATACACTTTTTGATTAAAATCTCCACCAAAAGTTAAATGAGTTAAATTATGTGGTAAATTGACTTTTTTATCAAAATATCTACCAAAAGTTAAATGTGTTAAATTATGTGGTAAATCTACTTTTTGATTAAAATATTCACCAAAAGTTAAATGAGTTAAATTA
>Ga0172367_10003926_pt1 | contig 18874 bp, 10 predicted proteins | sample Lak10m_FD_114542 | JGI IMG/M metagenome (GOLD analysis project Ga0172367, IMG submission 114542) | Freshwater microbial communities from Kabuno Bay, South-Kivu, Congo - kab_022012_10m | ecosystem: Environmental > Aquatic > Freshwater > Lake | place: Democratic Republic of the Congo: South-Kivu...
CTGGGTGGGAATCCTGTTCTCGGTTTACAACGGCTTTGCAGCAGTGGTGGCTTTCGGGCTTCCCTGGTTGGCTAAATGGACGAGCCGGAAAATGGCCCACGCCATTGCATTGGTCTGCGGTGGATTTGGACTCGCCTCATTTTATGTGGTGAAAGATCCAAACCTGCTTGTTGTGTCGATGCTGGGTGTTGGGATTGCCTGGGCCAGTATTTTATCGATGCCCTACGCTATTCTGACTGGATCGCTTCCGGCGCAGAAGATGGGAACCTACATGGGAATTTTCAATTTCTTCATTGTGATTCCACAGATTCTGGCCGCCAGTATTCTCGGCTTTTTCACCAAAACATTGTTTCACGGACATGCCATTTATGCGCTCATTCTCGGGGGTGTTTCGCTCCTGGTTGCTGCTGTCAGCATGGTGTTTGTGGATGATGTGGATCAGAAGTAAAAAGTGATCAGTCGCAGTGTTCAGTAAAATCGAAGCAAAGGCACAAATTGGGTTAATCCCTGAAAGGGTTATTTAGACTAGCCCGGGGCAACGCCCCGGGAAAATGACCAAGGACAAACCCCGTCCGCGGGAAAATGAATTGAAGAGTGACAAACTCTTTACGGACGGAACGGCATTGACCTTGAAAAATGAACTAATTAAAAGAAACGTGACGAAAATAGAAGCTTGCTTATTTGATCTCGATGGCGTTGTCGTGGACACCGCCAAATACCATTTCATTGCCTGGAAAGCCCTTGCCGATGAATTGGGTTTTGAATTTACACACGAAGATAACGAACGATTGAAAGGCGTTAGCCGGATGGCGTCGCTCGAAATTTTGCTTGAAATAGGCGGATTGCAATTCTCCGATCAGGAAAAAAGAGCAATGGCTGAAAAGAAGAACGCGCTTTATGTGAGTTACATCGAGCAAATGACTCCCGAAGAAATTTTACCCGGTGTGGAGAATTTTCTTCAGGAATTGAAACTCGAAGGCATAAAAATCGCACTCGGCTCGGCCAGTAAAAATGCGCCCATGATTTTGGACAGAATTCAGTTGGCTCATCTTTTCGACGAGGTGGTCGATGGCAATTCAATTACCGAAGCAAAACCGAATCCCGAGGTTTTCCTGAAAGGCGCTGAAAAACTCGGTATTGATCCGGTCAACTGTGTGGTTTTCGAAGATGCCATTGCCGGAATTGAAGCTGCCCGAAATGCCGGTATGCGCTGTGTCGGCATTGGCGAACCCGAAACACTGGGCATGGCCGATCTGGTCATCCCCGGATTTGACGGTTTTACGTTGGAGAAACTTAAAGAGAAACTACAGGCCTCCTTCTAGTTCTTTCGACTCTGACGAGGGAAAGATTAGGGCTTGGATTCCTAATTGGTATCGCCCTGAAAGGGCATAATCTATCAGCCCGGGGCAACGCCCTGGGGGTAAAATGGAAAAAAGAATTCCGTCCGCGGGCAAATATTGGGAAAAGCAATTTTCTGTTTTCGGACGGAATGGAGTAACGATTGAAAACTAAGAATAGAGGTGGATTTATTGTCATATTTTATTGACTCACCCCCAGATCATCTGCGATGATCTTCCCCCTCTCTTTTTGAGAGAGGGGGGAAACGTCCGTAAACGGACGTTGGGGGTGAGTCGGAGTAAAAATTGTGATAGCATTTCACACCTTTTCATAGAACAAGAGAAAAAGGAAACAATTTAAATCGAAGCTTTTTTAAAGCCGTCTCGCCTTAGGCGAGAGTGGTTTGGAGGGTGCTTCTAACAAAATGCCGTATGAAAAACTACATCATACACGACGAGTGGAAAATCATTGAAGATGGGTTTCACAAAGACGAAAACCGGATCACCGAAAGCCTGCTGAGCATTGGCAACGGACGGACCGGTCAGCGGGCGAACTTCGAGGAAAAGTACACCGGCGACACGCTTCGGGGCAGTTATGTCGCGGGCGTTTATTACCCCGACAAAACCCGCGTGGGCTGGTGGAAGAACGGTTATCCCGAATACTTTGCCAAAATCCTGAATGCCACCAACTGGATCGGGATCAATGTTGCATCTGATGGTGAAGAGCTCGACCTAAATACGGCTCAAATCCGGTCGTTTTACCGCGATCTGGATATGAAATCGGGGCTGCTCACCCGTCGCTTTGTGGCGCAACTGGCTTCGGGAAAACAGTTGGAGGTACACGCCCGCCGCTTTTTGAGCATTGCCGACCAGGAAATCGGGGCTATCAGCTATTCGGTGAAGGCGCTCAATTTCTCCGGAAGTTTGTCGTTTGAGCCTTACATCGATGGTGATGTGGTGAACGAAGATTCGAACTACGACGAGAATTTCTGGATTGAAATTTCGCAAAAAGCTGTCGGCCAAACCGGTTTTGTTTGTGCCGAAACCAAAAAAACAGCCTTTCAGGTGAATACCGGAATGAGCGTTTTAGTCAAGCTAAACGGCAGTTTGTTTTCGCCGGAAATGACGCCCGTTGAAAAAGAAAAATACGCCGGACTACAATTTACGGTTCCCGTTCAGCAGGGCGATGAAGTGGTGGTTGAAAAATATGCCGCCATTATTTCGACGCTTTACCACGGCAAAAACAAGCTTCAGGAGGCTACCGAAAAAATGCTGAAACGCGCATCAGAAAAGGGTTTCGACAAGCTGCTTTCCGATCAGCAAAAGGCATGGGCCAAACGCTGGGAAACCAGCGACATTCGAATTGAAGGCGATGTGGCTGCACAGCAGGGCATTCGCTTCAACATTTTCCAACTGAATCAAACGTATTTGGGCGACGACGAACGCCTCAACATTGGCCCCAAAGGATTTACCGGCGAAAAATACGGCGGCGTAACGTATTGGGATACCGAAGCTTATTGTTTGCCTTTTACGCTCGGAACAGCTCCGCAAATGGTTTCCAAAAACCTGCTGCTGTATCGTTACAAACATTTGCCAAAAGCCATCGAAAATGCTGAAAAACTGGGCTTTAGCGATGGTGCGGCCTTGTACCCAATGGTGACCATCAATGGCGAAGAATGTCACAACGAATGGGAAATTACTTTCGAGGAAATTCACCGCAACGGGGCGATTGCCTACGCTATTTACAATTACATCGGTTACACCAACGATCGCGATTATCTTGCGCCTTATGGATTTGAGGTGCTGCTTGCAATCTCGCGTTTCTGGAGTCAGCGAATTAACTGGTCGGAAGAAAAAAAGAAATTTGTGCTGCTTGGCGTAACCGGCCCCAACGAATACGAAAACAATGTAAACAACAATTTCCACACCAGCTACATGGCAGTGTGGACTTTGAAATACACCCTCGAAGCGATTGATTACCTCAAAAAGGAACATTCGATGCTTTATGAGGATTTGGTCAAAAAGCTGAAATTTAAAGAACTGAATGAAACTTCGCGGTGGAAAAAAATCATCAGCGAAATGTATTTCCCCTACGATTTTACCCGGAAAATATACCTTCAGCAGGACGGTTTCCTCGACAAGGAACTGAAGCCCGCCAGCGAGCTGAAACCCGAAGAACGGCCCATCAACCAGAAATGGTCGTGGGACCGCATTTTGCGTTCGCCTTACATCAAACAGGCCGACACGCTGCAAAGCATCTACTGGTTCGAAGATGAATTCGACAAAGCGACCATCGCCCGTCATTTCGATTTTTACGAACCGCTCACTGTGCACGAATCGTCGCTTTCGAGCTGTATCCATGCTATTTTGGCGGCATCGATCGGTCGCAGGGAGAAAGCATACGAAATGTACCTGCGTACGGCCCGTCTCGATTTGGACGATTACAACAACGACACCAGCGACGGACTGCACATTACAAGTATGGGCGGCACCTGGATGGCTTTTGTTCAGGCATTTGGCGGAATGCGAGTGCGAAACGGGCTTCTCAATTTCGAACCTTTCATTCCTGAAGGCTGGACTTCCTATTCGTTCCGCCTGAATTTCCGCGAAGCGCACCTGGAATTCAGAATGGACAAATCGCAGTTTAGCGTGTACAATCACTCAAAAACCAACATCGATTTGGTGGTGCATGGAAAACAGGTTCATTTGCCTGCAAAAAAGGAAATAACGGTAAATAATTAACAATGTCCGTCAGCTAAAGCAGACGGCAAAGGATAAGCGGCTCATTGAATTGGTAGCCATAATCTTTGCGGCGATATCCTTTGCCGTTGCCTTCAGACAACGGACACCAGAAATAAAAAACTCTTACATTATGCGAAAACTATATTTATTCATTATTGCTGTCGCCTTCAGCATCTCAACTTTTGCACTGAATGTCGATCGCGTTGAGCCCACATTTTGGTGGGTGGGCATGAAAAACCCAACCGTTCAGCTGATGGTTCACGGGCAGGAAATTGCCTCAACCGAAATCAGCCTGAATTATCCAGGCGTGAAAATCAAAACCATTAGCCGACAGGAAAACCCGAATTACGTGTTTATTGATCTGACAATTTCTCCGGAAGCCAAAGCCGGAACGTTCCCGATTCAGTTCAGGAAAGGCAAAAAGGAAGTGGTTTCGTACAACTACGAGTTGAAAAACCGCGAACCCAATTCGGCCAGCCGCAAAGGTTTTGATGGTTCGGATGTGATTTACCTGATCACTCCCGACCGGTTTGTCAACGGAAATCCAGCAAACGATGCCGTTGCCGGAATGAAAGAATTGCCCAATCGTTCGCACATGAACGGCCGTCATGGTGGCGATATTCAGGGAATCAAAAACAGTTTGGATTATCTCGCCGGAATGGGTTTTACTTCGGTTTGGCTCAATCCGGTTCTGGAAAATAACATGACCCAGGTTTCGTATCACGGTTATTCAACCACCGATTTTTACAAGGTCGATCCGCGCTATGGCACCAACGAAGAATACCGCGAACTTTCGAAAATTATCCACCAGAAAGGCATGAAACTGATGATGGACATGATTTTCAACCACATCGGTTCAGAGCATTGGTGGATGAACGATATGCCATCGGCTGACTGGTTGAATTATTATCCGGAATACAAAATTACCAGCCACCGGCGCACGGTCAATCAGGATCCACATGCTTCGGAAGCCGATAAAAAACTGATGGCTGATGGTTGGTTCGTCCCAACGATGCCCGACATGAACCAACGCAATCCGTTCCTGTTGAATTATCTGATCCAGAACAGCATTTGGTGGACCGAATATGTTGGTTTGGATGGAATCCGGATGGATACTTATCCGTATCCCGACAAATTTGGAATGGCCGAATGGACCCGCCGGATGCTGGAAGAATATCCTGATTTTTACATGGTGGGCGAAGAATGGGCGATGAATCCGGCCATTGTTTCGTACTGGCAGAAAGGCAAAGTGAATGCTGACGGCTATGTTTCGGAACTTCCCGGCCTGATGGACTTCCCGCTGAACAATGCCGTTGTGCAGGGCTTGAAAAATCCGGAGACCTGGGGAGGAGGGTTGGTAACTTTGTACGAAGCGCTGGCCAACGACTTTCTGTATCCGAACCCGGGCGATTTGGTGATTTTCCCCGATAACCATGACATGTCGCGTTTTTATACCCAGCTGGGCGAAAATGCCGATTTGTTGAAAATGGGTCTGGCTTATTATGCCACCACCCGCGGAATCCCGCAGATTTTCTACGGAACTGAAATCCTGATGTCGAATCCCGGAACCGAAGAACACGGTGTGATCCGTTCTGATTTTCCCGGTGGATGGGCTGGCGATCAGGTGAATGCCTTTACCGGCGCCGGACTTTCGGCCAAGCAGAAAGATGCGCAGGATTATTTCCGCAAAGTGCTGAACTGGCGGAAAACCAATCCGGTAGTTCATTCCGGAGCGCTCAAACATTTTGCGCCCGAAAATGGAATCTACGTCTATTTCCGCTACAACGAATCAGGAAAAGTGATGGTCGTGCTGAATAAAAATCAGGAAGCAAAAACGTTGGATACCACTCGTTTTGGCGAGGTAATGGCTGCCTGCACTTCCGGAAAAGAAATCATTTCAGGAAAGAACATCACCGATTTAAAAACGCTGAATGTTCCGGCGATGAGCGCGATGATTATTGAGCTGAAATAAAAAAGTGTTCAGTCGCAGTGTTCAGTCCCAATTTCAGCAATCGTTAATGCCCTGAAAGGGCAAAATATCCCAGCCCAGGGTAAAGTGACGAAGGAACGACGCCCTGGGTTAAGGAAAATAAAAGAAAAACCGTCCGCGTGTAACACAATTGCAAAGAGGTTACTTTTTTCGGACGGAATGGAGATATTTCTGATTTAAAATGTTTAAAACCAATAAGATGAATAAACTACATCGCCTTTTCATTATCCCGATGTTGGCCTTACTCCTGTTCTCGTGCCAGCCAACAGCAAAAACGCCAACGGTGATTCCGGCGCATATTCCCGAGTGGACCAAAAATGCAGTGATTTACGAAGTGAATATTCGTCAATACACGCCTGAAGGAACGTTTAAAGCTTTTGAAACACATCTTCCGCGCCTGAAAGAACTGGGCGTTGACGTACTTTGGCTGATGCCTATTCACCCGATTTCGGAGAAAAACCGCAAAGGAAGCCTCGGATCGTACTATTCGGTAAAAGATTATAAAGCTGTGAATCCTGAATTTGGAACGATGGATGATTTTATGGCTTTGGTAAACAAGGCGCATGAAATGGGATTCAAGGTAATTATCGATTGGGTGGCCAACCATACCGGCTGGGACAACCAATGGATTGTTGACCACAAAGACTGGTACACGCAGGATTCGCTGGGGAATGTGATTCCGCCAAACCCCGACTGGTCGGACATTGCCGATCTGAATTTCAACTCGCAGCCGATGCGCCGGGCCATGATTGATGCGATGGATTTTTGGGTTCGCGAAACCAACATCGATGGGTTCCGTTGCGACGTGGCCTGGGGCGTTCCGCAGGACTTTTGGGAAGCTGCCACCGCATCGCTCGATTCCATTAAGCAAGTGTACATGCTGGCCGAAGACGAAGATCATCCGGGCTTGCTCGAAAAAGCTTTCGAATCAAACTATGCCTGGAAATTGCACCATATCGTGAACGAAGTAGCGCAAGGTAAAAAAACTGCTGCCGACATTCAGAAATATTACACCGACTCGGTGAGCCGTTATGCGAAAGGGTCGTTCCCCATGCAGTTCATCACCAATCACGACGAAAACAGCTGGGCCGGAAGTGAATACGAACGGATGGGCGAGGCCGTGAAAACATTGGCGACACTCACATTCACCATCGAAGGCATTCCACTGATTTACAGTGGACAGGAAGCCGGGTTGAAAAAACGCCTGCTTTTCTTCGAAAAAGACACCATCAACTGGAGCAATCTCGAAATGCAGAAATTCTATCAATCGCTCGTTAGCTTGAAGAAAAACAATGTAGCCCTGTGGAATGGGGTAGCCGGCGGGCCCAAAAAATTTGTTGAAACTTCGGCGCCTCAGCAAGTTCTTGCATTTACACGCGAGAAAGAGGACAATCAGGCGCTGGCGATTTTCAACCTTTCAGCCCAACCGGTTGAAGCCACCATCCAATTGCCACAGGCAGGCGATTACAAGGAATATTTTTCAGGAGAAGAAAAGACATTTGAAAAGGGTTCGACACTCAAACTTGAACAATGGGGGTACCAGGTTTTTGTCAGCAAATGATCCTTTTAAGTTGGTTTAGGTTAATTGAAAAGCCTGTCCGTTGTGGATGGGCTTTTTTTTTGGGATGGATTAGATTTGGCTAAAATATTTATGCTAAAAAGGTTGTTATTAAGCTTAAAATTTGTATCTTTTAACATTAGAAAATAAGTGTAGACTTAACTAAACAATCTAAAAATCAACTATGTCATCCAAATTTCATAAAAAGCAATTTGATAAGAGTACAAAGACGAAATTGGAATTCTTTAATGGTTATTTTCAAGAAAGCTTTCCAGTATTCATTCACGGAAAGGGATGGAAAAATATTTTCATTTATGATTTCTTCGCAGGGAAAGGAATGGATCTCAATGGAGAATATGGAACATCGTTGGGAATTTTGAATGCTTTGACTTGTTATTGTGAGGATATCAGATCGAAGCACAAAAATGTTTATGTAATATTAAATGATAAGATTGAGCATGAAGCATTAAATGAGAATGTTAGAAATTTTTTGGAGGAGTGTAGAGCAAGTTGTAGTCAAGCAAACAATTGTGTGCTAAAATTAAATGAAAACTTAATTATAAAAGGGAAAGATTTTGAATCTTACTTTATTGAGATCTATCCAAGGCTTATGAATGCAAAGCATTCAGCGAAATTGATTTTTATTGATCCCTTTGGTTTTGTAATTAATAATGAAATTTTTAATAAACTTACGACAATACCTAATACAGACTTTATTTGTTTTATGCCATCTTCATATTTGAGAAGATTCAGAGACTTTGAACGTTTCAATAATTTTATCGACACTTCTTCATTGAATTTTGATGAATCGAGGCCGGAACATTGTCACAGAGTTATTGCTAATTATTTTGAATCAATGTTACCCACTGACAGAGAATACTACTTTTCTCATTTTTCTATCAAAAAGGGTTCAAATTATTATGGCTTAATATTCGGAACAAATCATACTTTAGGGGCCGAGAAGTTTTTGAAGATTTGTTGGGATATTGATAATACAACAGGAGAAGCTAATTACAATATTGACAGAGAGTTATGTTTTAATACAGAACAAGGTTTGCTTTTTCCTGAAGATAAAATGCCACAAAAGATTAAGGAGTTTAATAGAGAAATAGAAGAGCTTATTATAAGTGGAAAGTTAGAAACTGATAAAGCGGCTTATGAGTTTGCATTAAAAAGAAGATGTCTGCCAAAACATGCAGCAGAAATTCTAAACTGTTTAGCAAAGAAAAACGTAATCGAAAAAATTCGTACTCATAATTCTGATATTCATAAATATGATCCGATAAAAATTGTTAGGAAATGAAACCTTCTAAAATAGAATGGACCGAGGCAACATGGAACCCCTCAACTGGCTGTACAAAAATTTCGGCTGGTTGTGCCAATTGTTATGCCGAAATTATGACCAGGCGTTTGAATGCGATGGGCATGGAGAAATACAGAAACGGGTTCGAGTTAACTTGTCATTATAATGATTTGAGATTACCCTATTCGTGGAAAAAACCTCGAATTATTTTTGTCAATTCTATGAGTGATTTATTTCACGAAGAAATGCCTTTTGATTTCATAAAGGCTGTTTTTGAAGTGATGAACAACTGCCCCCAGCACACATTTCAGGTTCTTACCAAAAGGGCAGACGTTTTGGAGAAATATTACACATTATTAGATTGGACTCCAAATATTTGGATGGGTGTAACCGTTGAAAATAGTCGTGTTACAAACAGAATTGATTCTTTGAGAAAAGTGCCAGCATTTGTGAAGTTCCTTTCGGTCGAACCAATGATTTCAGCGATACCGAATATGAATCTTTTAGGAATTGATTGGGTTATTGTTGGTGGGGAAAGTGGGCCAAAATCTCGACCACTTAGAGAAGATTGGGTTATTGACGTAAAAAATCAATGTGAGAAAAGTGGTATTCCTTTTTTCTTTAAACAATGGGGTGGGAAAAACAAAAAGGCGGCTGGCAAATTGTTGCAAGGTAAAATCTACTGCCAAATTCCTGCTTCAGTATCAATTTGAAACTACAATATAACTATTTAAAATACACCATCTTCCCCGAATCCCTTTTTCCGTCGGCCTCCACTTTATACAGGTAAATTCCTTTTTCCTGACCACGGGGAATCCAGCTTCGGTATTGTGTTCCGGCGCTTAGTTTGCCCTCGAAAATTGTTTCAATCAACTTTCCCTGAAGATTATAAACCGAAATTTTAACCTGCGAAGCTTTATCGAGATTGAAGAAAATATTGGTTTCGGTGGTAAACGGATTCGGGAAGTTTCCGGTGCCTTTTTTGGTTCCGAAACCGGCTGTCAGCACCAATGTCGAATCCGGAAAACTAAAGGTTGCTTCGGTTAATGCCGACCAGCGGGCTCCGTCTTTGGCGCGTGCTTTTACGGTTCCGTTTCCGTTAATTTTCACCGGCGACTGGTACGAATAAACACCGCTTTTGGCCACCTCACCGCCTGCTGCACGTGGATCAGTTCCATCAACCGTGTAGTAAATAGTTCCGGTGGAGGCCGTCATTCCCAAATCGGTTTCCATCAGGATTTGACCGCCGTGGTGAGTAAATACCGGAGCGTTTATCCAGGGATAAAGTCCGGATAAACGCAGCTGGTTCACAACCAGATCGCTTCGCTGCGGAAAGTAAGTTTTGGTCAGCCATTCCAACGTTTTCACCCAGTACTTTTCGGGAGTATATAAATCGTTGTCGTTGTCGCGCGGGTGAACATCGCGGCGGTAATCGCCCCAGCGGGCCGACTCGCACAAAATCGCCTTCTCAATTTCTTTGGTTCGATTCAGGTAGCGGGCTGCCGACGATTGCGGCGTGAGCAGTCCATCGCCGAAAAACAGTTGCTGAATCCGGTCAGCTACTCTCATGCGGAAATCCGAATTGTCTTTCAGTTTGGTAAACAAATGGCTGGGGCAGTTGGCATTGTCTTCTTTGGTTACATCGAGGGTGGCGTTGGTAAACAGGTGCTCGGCATCCCAGCTAAAAAACCGGAATCCTTTTTCCGGCTCCACCCGGTTTCGGGCAGCCACCCAGTTGTGGTGGTCCCAGTCGTTGTTTCCGGCGTAAAAATTCATCAGGATGTAGTCGATCAGATTGTCCACATCGAGGTACGGTTCAAAAGTGAGGTTTCGGCTACCGTCGGGGTTGTTCCCCTGAATTTTCTGGTAGGCAGCCATCGATGCCAATCCGCTGTTGGCCATGGCCATCATGTTGTTCCAGGCGGTAATGGTGCCGTTCGAAACTTCGGCGTAATCTTTAATTACATCAAAATCCTCCGATTTTCCTTTCAGGTAAGTACCCATAAAATTTTCGTCCAAACGCTCGCAGGCATTGTACATTCCCCAGTATATACCGTTCAGGAATAAATGCACAAACTTGTTGTGAGCCGAGGGATGCCCCAGGGCGAGTTGGGTATCTTTTCCCCAGCTATCCTGAACGTATTTGGGCGCTTTGCGTTCGGTAGGGCTCCAATGCAACCAGGTATAGCCGAAGTTGGCCCTGAAAATGACCGAATTGAAGCGCGTGGTAGCTTCGGGTTCGCTGAACAGTGGAAAGTCGAGTTTGGATGGGCCATACTTCGTTTTTAATTCAATTCTGAACGAATGTTTGGGCGTTTTCTCCGGAACACGGCTTTGTCCTCCATGAATTTGCAGGGCACAATTGATCTGAAACCAATCTTGCGATTTGGGATCGAAATATTCGACCGAGGCCGGGCGTTCCCAATCCAGTCCAACACCTTTCCCGGTCGAGCAGGTGTAAATATAAATTCCACCGGTTTCGGGATCGGTGCTGTGCGAGAAAATATTGTCGGGATCGGTTACAATCGAAACACTGGGCAAATCCTGAAATGCGGTAATCAGCTGAGTTTTATAGGTTGGATTGTTGCAAATCTCGGGGTCCATTTCATAATCGGCCGGGGCAATACCGGAGATGGTTTCGAAAGCGCCCCATTTATCCGGATAGCCCACCGGATGGTTATTTTGTTTCAGGATACTATCGGTAAAAAAGTAGGTATGACTAACTACCGAACTGATGGATCCGTTTTTGACAGCAATGGCACTGAGTGGGGTAGTGGTTTGGATGCGAACCGGACTCGAATACAATGTGCCTTTTTGCGGTGTCGGGCGAATGCCGTTGGTGGTGTAATATATTTGAGCATCGGCATCGGGCGTTTGAAGGATTACTTCAAAAGGTGAAGTATAATACCCGCGCGAACGGCTGAAGACGGGCATTTGCACTTTGCTGGTTGGAGCGTTGGCAGCCCCCGGAGTGGGTTGGTCGAAATAAACGGCCTGCCCGTTGTAAAAGCCATACGAAACATCTTCTTCCTGAACCGGAAATTGCGGAGCAAACGAACTAAGAATGGTTTTGCCGTCGGCTGAAACCAATGCCAGAAATTCGCCAGACCCCGATAGTTTAAAATTGGTGTGAAGCGTTTTGGCCGGATCAACCCGGTTTTTCTCCGAAGCAAAAACGATCAGGAATTTTCCGGCATCGAGTTTTACATCCGGGAATTTCCATTTGGCCAGGTTTTGCGGATTGTCGGTCAGAAAAACGCCTTTCAGGCTAATGGATGTGGTTCCGGTATTCTCAATTTCTATCCAGTCGGAATATTCTTTGTCTTCGTCCTGAATGCTGTGGCTGTTCACAGCCATGAATTCAGAAATGACCAGTTTTTCGGATGAAAGCAGTTGCCACGGGAGGAGGCATAGCAAAATCAGGTTGAAAAAGTATCGTTTGAGGATCATCAAGTTAGTTCAGTCAGGAATTTAGCGGCGGAAGATACAAAATGCTGTTGATCTGACGGAAGTTTGAGTCGAAAAACATAACTACGCGCGAAAAAAATCTGCTGGTTTTGGTAACCCTGAAAGTAGCTTTTCCGAATCAGGGATAAAAAGATAACCTAAAATCCGGGTGCCATGGACGACAAACTGATTACCCTTGCATCGTTGCCTTATCCGAAGGCTGAAATTTTGAGGTCGCTGCTGGAAGCAGATGGTATTGATTGTTTGCTTGAGAATGTTGATTTCCTTCAGGATGCAATGGATACCGGAGTGCAGATTCGAGTTCGCGAGCAGGATGCGCGCCAGGCCTTCCCGATCCTGGAAAAAATGTTGGGGAAAACCTACAACGACGACAGCAAACGCGAAAACTATGTATTGGTTCCCATTGATTTTTCGACTTACTCGCTCAAGGCTGCGCTGGTGGGTTTCGATATTGCCGAAAAGCTGGAGTCGAAAATGGTACTGTACCATTCCAGTCCGCGTCCTGAATTCCTGACCATTCCCTATTCCGATGTGATTGTTTATGATTCGGCACTTTTCCTGAATTACGAAATGACAGAGAAGGCGACCAGCAAAAAATTCGAAACATTTTTAAACGATCTAACTGCACGGATTGACTACCACCGCTGGAAAAAAGCCGCGCCCGAATACATCGTCAAAGTAGGAGAAGCCGAAGACGACATCATTTCGTATACGCAGGTTCATCCGCCCAAACTGATTGTGATGGGAGTGAGGGGTGGCGATGCCGAAAAAGGCGATTTTCTGGGAAGTACCACGGCCAGTGTCATTTTCAACACACGGGTTCCGGTTTTGGCTATTCCCGAATCGACGTCAGACGATTGGCTGAAGAACTTTAAAACCGTGGTTTATGCGACCAACTTCGAAGCGCACGATTTTGTGGCCATGGATAAACTGTTGAAACTGATGAAACCGTTTGAAACAAAAGTGATTTGCCTGCATGTAAATGGCGGAAACAACGGTGGTTTGGATGAAGCCATGCTCGAAGGGATGCGCGAAGCGCTGATCGAAAAATATCCGTACGCTGGTTTCGACTGCCGTTTGATTCACGATAAAGATCTGCCCAAAGCCATCGATCGTTTTATTCAGGAGAATAACATCGATGTTTTGGCTCTGACGACGCACCGCCGGAATATGCTAACCCGCCTGTTTAACCCGGGAATTGCCCGTAAGCTGGTATTGCACACAAAAACCCCGATTTTCGTTTTTCACGAATAAGAAACTGTTTCAAATTTGAAATAATGCTCACAATCAAAAAATTTACCCCAGCCCTAAAGGGTGATTTTTTGATTTTTCGGGCTCCCTTCAGGGTTCGGGGTAATCCGAAAAATCAAAATGAACCAGGTTTAAACAGTTTCTTTATAACATTAAAAATAACAAAGGCCTTCATTTCTCATGAAGGCCTTTGTCATTTTCAGCGGTTTATTTTTTCGCTTTTCGGGTGTCGTACAGTTGCGGCAACCAAACTTTGAAGAACGGATGACTTTCGCCGGAATTACCTGCCGAAGCGTAGTCGCAAAGGATAACTTTCACGGGTTTTGCGCCTGCTTCGGCATACGATTCGGGCATAAACGAACCTTCAAAGGCCATCCAAATCTCCTGATTTTTAGCCTGAACCGGCGTCAATTCAAAGAATCCGTCTTTCGCTGTCAGCGGACTGATCACTGCTTCCAAATCATTTTGAGCCAGCCGGGCATCGCGGGCCAGCAACACCGGGCCCCGCATGATGGCAATGCTTTCAGGACTTTCACCCATACGGACCAAACGTCCGCGCATGTCGAGGTTGATTTCAATTTCGTCGCCGGATTTCCACGATCGCTGAATCACGGCATTCTTTCCTGAAACTGCATCACCAGCCATTTCTCCGTTGACCGTGAGTGATGATTGAACGCTCCACTCCGGAATTCGGAAAGATATTGCCATACTTTCGGATTTTGGCAATTGCAGCCTGATCCTGATTTTAACGCTTTCAGGATAATTCGTTTCCTGCGTCAGTTCCAGTTTTTGTTTGCCCGGAGTTTGCAGCGAGTAAGTTCCGTCGGCATAAAAGTTTACCTGGACTCCGTTTTTGCCGGTCATCACCGCAGTCAGCGGGAAAGTAAACAAACCCCGGGGTCCGCTGGCTGTGCAGCAGTTCAGGCCCATTCCGCACTGCTCGGTTCCATCGAGGCGCTGGCCCGTAAGCGGAGTATATTTGGCCCAGTCGGAACCATCGGCTTTCATCGATCCCAGCAGTGCATTGTAGTAGGTTTGCTCAATGGCGTCGGCATATTTAGTTTCGCCTGTTAAGCGCAGCATTTGCTGGCAAAGTTTGATCCATGTGGCGGTTACGCAGGTTTCCTGATAATGATAGACCGGATGGTCCTGATGCTCGTTTCCGTGAAACCAGCATTCGACCGACGAACCTGATCCGGCGACATTGATTTCACTTTCGCGGATGTTCTCCCAGGTTTTTTCAACGGCGGCTTTGTATTCGGGTTTGCCCGTCAGCCGGTACAGTTCCAACAATCCTTCGTAGCACGACATCATTTCGTAGGCTTTTTGTCCCTGTTCCCAGCCGTACCAGTTTTTTTCTGGTTTTGGAAAACGTTCGGCAACCGGGAGATTGGCCTTCGAAATCAGTTGCGGGCCATCAGTTGTTTCCCACTGGCGGACAATTTCTTCGGCAAAAGCCAGGTATTTTTTATCGCCTGAGCGGGAATAAAGCTGGCAAATGGGTTCCAGAACCGACGAAGCAGCCATTCCACGGTGATTGCCCAGTTTCACGATTAACAGATTCCGGTCTTTCAATTCGTTCATCAGGTGATCGGCAATTTTTGCGGCGGCTTTAAGTGGTTTTGCGTCGCGGGTTAAATCGTAGTAGGCCAGCAAGCCGAGCATGCAATATTTCCGGCCCCAAATGTCCCATGCCTGCAGGTGTTTGTCGTCGGCATAGTTTCCGATGTAGCCATCCGGAGTTTGTGTTGCAATTAAACCGTCGACCGCCTGATCGAGCATTTTTTTCAACTGCGGCTCCGGTTTGTAGCGATACGCCAAAACGGCCGAGGTGAACCATTTCCCCCAGAATTCGCTTTGCCAGCAACTGGTTTCGATACGGTTGCGGAAGGGGGCCACCAGTCGGTCGACATCCTGAGCCAAAATCCGGTTTTGGAACGAGGCATCGAGTTTGGTACCAATGTATCCTTTCAGTTGTGCCGATTGCGCGGCCGAAAGTTGATCAGCAGCAGCTGGTGTGACAACAGATTGTGGCATCGCCTTTCCGGCAAAAACAAATAGGAAAATGAGAATGATTGAAAATTTCATGGTATTTCAGGTTTGGTTTAGGTCTAAAAAAACAATCCGGATAAAAACAATCCGGATTGTAAAGATCAATATTTCAGAATTGAAAATAAAACTTTAGTTCAGTTTTTCTGCCGATGGCGGAGCATCATTTTCCGCAATTCCCCAATTCCGGTTGGCTTTCGGACCCATATTCAGTACCAGTTTTCCTCCTGAAATCATGTCGGAGTGCGAAAACCAGGGTTTGTTCCACGGCTTGCCATTAAGGGTTGCCGACTGAATGTATTTGTTTTCGGCTGAATTGTTGACGGCTTCAATCTCGAAGAATTTGCCGTTACCCAGATCCATTTTTACCCGATCGAAAGCCGGGCTGCCAATGTTGTAAACGGGCATTCCGGGCGTAACCGGATAAAATCCCATCTGCGAGAAAACGACGAACGAGGTCATTCCGCCACCATCTTCATCACCGGGAATCCCCATTAAATCATTGCGAAACCATTGTGCCAACAAGGCTCGAATGCGTTTCTGCGTTTTCCAGGGCTGTCCGGCATAATTGTACAGGTACGGAATGTGCAGCGATGGTTCGTTGGCCATGGTAAACTGGCCCACATTTCCGGTTTGATCGGGAAGCTGCGAATAAAAACCGTATTTGTTTTTTCCGAGCGGCGTGGCAAACATGGCATCCAATCCCGACACAAACTTTTCGCGTCCGCCCATTAAACTGATCAGGTCGGCTACGTTATGCTGCACATCCCAGCGGTAGGTCCAGGCATTGTTTTCGTCGTAATAGTCGCGGGCGCCAATTCCTCCGGAGAAAATGTAATCGAATGGTTCGATGAATTTTTCGTCGCTGTCTTTCGGATGAAAAAAGCCCGTTTCAGGATGCATTAAATTTCGGTAATTGTATGATTGTTTCAGGAAATGCTTGTAATCGTCGGTTTTGCCCAACTCTTTGGCAATTTGCGAGAGGCACCATTCGTCGTAGGCTGTTCCAAGGGTAACAGCTACCGGCTGGCGTTTTTCGAACGAGTGCACTTCAGGATTGGTTTCTTTTTCGCCCTCTTTCAATGCTGGAATGTATCCGCGATCTTTGTAAAACTGATCAAGCTTTCCGGCAGGTTTTCCCGACCAGGGCATGAGTGTTTTTTCGGTAATGGCTCCTTTGCAGGCAACGTAGGCTTTCTCCAAATCAAATCCACGAAGGCCTTTGCGGTAAGCATCAATGACCGACGCCACTCCGTGATTGGAATTCATTTTGCGGCCATCACCGGTCACATCCGGGAAAGTAGGCCACCACGGGCGTTCCATTTGCTGGGTCATTTCAACAAACGAATGCAGGATCTGCTCTTCCATTTTAGGTTCGAGCAAAATGCGGAGCGGATGATGGGCGCGGTACGAATCCCAAATCCAGTCGTCGGTAAAGAAAGGTGTGCCGTTGTCGCTGTGCACTTTTTTGTCGAAAGCGCTGTAGTAACGGCCATCTTCCGAAATGCAAACGGGGCGCTCAAACGTGCGGTACAACGAAGTGTAGAATACTGCTTTGTCGCTGTCCGAATTTCCGCTGACGGCAATTTTACCCAGGGCTTTGTTCCAAAGGGAGCGTCCTTTTTCCTGAAGTGTCTTAAGGTCGGTTCCCGCCACTTCTCGTTCCATATTTTTTCGTCCCTGATCAGCGTCAATAAACGAAATGCCATAGTTCACCCGAAGTGATTTTGTGCCATTTCTGAACTTCAATACCACACAGGCATTTCTTCCTGAAGCTTCAGTTCCGGCAGTTAGTCCGTTATCTATTAGCACTGAAGCATTTTCCGGAGTTTGTTCAGGTTTCAGGTAAAGGTAAACTTTGGTGTTATTTTCTATCAGATGAAATCCGATCAGGGACTTGCCATCCCATTTCAGTTCTCCGTTTCTGGAATTGATCACCAAATATGCCGATCCGTCTTTTCCAAATTCGAACTCGTACATGGCCGACTGGTGCGATAGTGCAAAGCGCACCTCGGTTTGCTGTTCGTCGAGATAAACCGAATAGGAATAAGGGGTGAGTTTTTCCTGATCGTAACTGAACGGGATGACTGGTTTCAGGTCTTTTTCGTTTCCCTGAAAAGGACTAAGGTTAAAAGCAAAACTTCCCCGATGGGCTGTGAGTACCACCGGAAGGCCTTTCAACAAGTCGCCCGTGTAGTCGCCCCGGTCGGGATAAACCCGAAGCAAGCTGTTGGGCAAATGAATGGTCGGAAAAGTGGGAACCAGCAGATGACTGATGTTTCCGATGTAGGGATTCACATAATCGACAGGCTGTTTTTGGGCCAGCGAACAGGTAAAGATTGCCGCCAGCAAAAATGTAATTCCGGCTTTCCGGAATGCGTAGAAAAAATTCATCATGATTTGGTTTGTATGTGTTTGTGTTATTTCTGAGTCGGAAAAGTTTGATTGTACGGATTTTCGTTTTTGTCGATGCAAGCCATCGCCTGAATGACAGCCAGTTTATTTTCAATCGTAAATGGTTCGGCTGAAACGTAATTTCGCATCCGGCAGTTGATGGCGGAAATGGTTAATTTTTTTTCGCCCCGAACCAGCAGGTAATCCCACGACTGGTTTTCGGGAACAGTAGTCAGGGCAGCATTCCCTCCTGAAAAGGCTTCTACATTCGTTAGTGCGGTGTGCCCCTGTCCTTCGATGATGATGGGGTGGATATTTTCAACTTTTTCGCCGCAGTTGGCAATGATCGATCCTTGAGCAATTTGCCAGTTCCGGTTTTTCTGATTGCTTCCCTTCTTGTGAATACCAACTGCCACACAATCGAAATTAAAATTGGTCAGCTGTCCGTAACTTTCACTGTCGAGCAAAATACCTCCGTATGTTCCGAAGGTGAAAAGATCAATCAACTGCGCATTGTCGGTGTGATTGATGCTGTAGGCAAAGGTTTTCCTGGCAACCACCGCATCGACCACCTCGCGCGAAAACTGTCCGCCGATAAAGCGCTGAATGGCTGGGTTGACATGACAATGCAGGATACGGGGAATATCGTAACAGTAATTAATCCGGATAAACTCGCCGCTGAGCGGATAACCGTAGCAATGCTCGAAAATCATCAATTCGCAGGGCAGTTTGGGACCGGCATTAAAATCCATAGCCAGGTATTCGCCATAAAAAGTGAGACA
>Ga0172367_10003933_pt1 | contig 18858 bp, 11 predicted proteins | sample Lak10m_FD_114542 | JGI IMG/M metagenome (GOLD analysis project Ga0172367, IMG submission 114542) | Freshwater microbial communities from Kabuno Bay, South-Kivu, Congo - kab_022012_10m | ecosystem: Environmental > Aquatic > Freshwater > Lake | place: Democratic Republic of the Congo: South-Kivu...
CGGGGGCCTGTTCGATTCGCAGGCGATCAACACCTTCTTCGCCACGTCGGACAGCAGCGTGCCCGTGTTCAACAACGCCGGCACGGTGCGCAAGTCGGCGGGCGGCGGCACGACGACCTGGGCTGGCACGCTGAACAACAACGGCGCGCTGGACGTGCAGACCGGGACGTTGAGCCTGACCGGCGGCGGCCTTTCGTCCGGCGCGTTCGCGGGGGCCGCAGGCGCGGTGCTGGAGTGGACCGCGGGCACGCACACGGTGACCAACGGCGCGACCTTCACCGGGCCGGGCACGCGGCGCATCACGGGCGGCACGGTCGAGGTCGCCGCCGGCGCGGCCGTCAGCCCGGGGGGCGTGTTCGAGCTGACCAGCGGCACGCTGGGAGGCGCGGGGAGTTTCACGGTCCCGTCGGGCGGCCAGTTCAACTGGACGGGAGGCACCATCCACACCGGCGGCGTCTTCACGGTGGCCGCAGGCGGGGCGGTGACGGCCAGTTCCACGTCCACCAAGACGCTGCGGCGGCAGTTGGACAACTCCGGGACGTTCACCTGGACGGGCGGCCAGATCGTGGGCAACAGCAACCCGACCTTCAACAACTTGGCCGGGGCGGTGTTCGACGCGCAGGCGGACTCGACGTTCTTCAACACCTCAGACAGCAGCACGCCCGTCTTCAACAACTCGGGCACGCTGCGGAAGACGGCGAGCACCGGCACGACGACGTTGTTTGGCACGCTCAACCAGAATGGGGCGCTGGAAATCCGGCAGGGCATGCTCTCGCTCGGCTCGACCTACAATCCCGCCGGGGACGGCTCGTTCACCGTGTTCCTGGGCGGCACCATCGCCGGCTCGCAGTTCGGCCAGTTGGTGGTGGGGAATCAGACCTTTGCCGGCACGCTCAACGTGGTGCTTACTAACGGCTTCGTCCCCGCCCTCAGCAACACCTTCCACATCGTCAACGGCGGCACTGGCTCGGGCGTCTTCACCAACACGACCGGGCGCTTCGTGGGCAACGGGCTGGTGCTGGAGACGAATTACTCGGGCGGCGACCTGACGTTGCTGGCGCTCGCCGTGAACAGCGCGCCGAGTTTTGCGCTCACCAATTTCCCGCCGACCGACGGTGTGCAGGACTGGGTGCGGGACGCCTCCACGAACGCGGCGCTGGGCGTCAAGGTGGCCGTGGACGGTTCCGGCAACGTCATCGTTGCGGGCGACGAGTATCTCGGAGCGGATTACAACATCGTCGTGGCGAAGTATTCCCCCACCGGCACGCTGCTGTGGACGAACGTCTTCACCGGCTCGCCGGGCGGAGCGGACCAGGTCAAGGGCCTGGCGCTCGACAGCGCGGGCAACGTGCATGTCACCGGCTTCGCCATCTCCAGCACCTACGACTACGTGACGCTGAAGTATTCGGCGGCCGGCACGCCGGTCTGGACGAACTATTATGACAACGGCGGGGATGACACGCCGCATGCCATCGCCGTGGACAGCGCGGGCAATGTCATCGTGACCGGCCAGTCCCGGAGCGGCATCTACGATGACTACCTCACCATCAAGTATCAGGCCGACGGCACGCCGGTCTGGACCAACCGCTCCACTTACGCCGGACCGGGCACCGATGTGGCCCGGTCGGTCGCCGTGGACACGAGCGGTGACGTGTATGTGACCGGCGATGGTTCCGACACGGATTTCAACTTCGCCTACACCTTGAAGTTTGCCGGCGCGAACGGCACGCCGGTCTGGACCAACCAGTTCGACATCAACGGCGACAACAGCTACGGCGTCGCGGTGGCGGTGGACGCCAGCGGCGACGTGCTGGTGGCGGCGAACTACCTGGAATCCATCGTCAAGTTCGCGGTCGTCAAATACTCCTCCGCCGGCGCGCCGGTCTGGACGAACCGCTATGACCGGCTGACCGGCCAGGACCAGCACGTCCGGGCGATGGCGGTGGACGGGTCCGGCAACGCCATCATCACGGGCGAGACCTACAACGGCACGGATTTCGACTACACCACGCTCAAGGTTCTCAGCAGCGGCGTGGCGGCGTGGACGAACCATTACGACGGCACCGGCGGCGGGGCGGATTATCCGCTCGCCATCACCGTCAACTCCGCGGCGGACGTCTTCGTGACCGGACATTCCACCCGGACCAACGGCAAGGACTTCCTGACCGTGAAATACACCGCCGCCGGCGCCGGGGTGTGGACCAACCGCTACGACAGCGCGAGCCACCTCGACGACCAGGCCAACGCGGTGGCGGTGGATGCCTCCGGCAATGTGTTCGTGACCGGCACGGTGGGCGACCCGGTGGCCACCAGCATCTTCCGCACCGTCAGATACGCGCTGGTCCCCTCGGAGGGGGCGAGCCAGACCGTGACCAACACCGTCGGCGCGGTGTCCATTCCCGGGTTCGTCGTCAGCAGCAGCGTCGGTTCCACCAACGAGTCCGTGCAGTCGCTCAGTTTCGTCGTCACCAACGACAACAACGGCCTCTTCTCCGTCCAGCCCGCCATCTCGCCGGCCGGCGTGCTGACCTACACGGTGAACGCCGGCGTCTCCGGTCTGGCGGTCGTCACCGTGCGCGCGCAGGACACCGGCGGCACGGCCAACGGCGGCGTGGACACCAGTGCGCCGCAGTCCTTCAGCCTCACCGTGGTGAGCGGGGCGGGCGGCACCGCCTATACCTGGCTCGGCGGCACCGGTCCCTGGAACACCCCGGCCAACTGGTCGCCCAACGGCGTGCCGGGCGTGGCCGACACCGTGACCATCGGCAGCGGCAACGCGCAGGTCACCAACGCCACCACCGTCGGCACGCTGACGCTGACGGGCGGATTCCTTTCCGGCGCCGGCTCACTCTCAGTTCGCTCGGCGATGACCTGGTCGGGCGGGACGATGAGCGGCGCGGGGACCACGACCATTGCCAATGGCGCGGTGCTGACGGTCAGCGGCGCGGTGGACAAGGATTTGCGCCGCCGGCTGGACAACTACGGCACGGTGACGTGGACGGCGGGCCGCATCCTCGGCCATGACGCGGCGACGATCTACAACTACGCTGGCGCGCTGTTTGACACGCAGTCGGAGGCGACCCTGTTCGAGAGCGGCGACGGCACGGTGAAGACCTTCCACAACTTCGGCACGGTGCGGAAGTCGGCGGGCACGGGCACGAGCGCGTGGAGCGGGACGTTCAACAACAGCGGCACGGTGAACGTGCAGACCGGCACGCTCAATCCGTCTGGCACGGTCACGCTGAACACGTCCAGTTACACCGGGACCGGCCAGTTCATGCTGACCGGGGCCACGCTGGCGGGCACGCTGACGATTGCGGCGGGGGCGGATGTGGACTTCGCCTCGGGCACGCTGGGCGGGACGGGGACGATTGTCGGCACGATGAGCTGGACGGGCGGCACGTTTGGTCCGGGCGGCACGACGACGATTGCCACCAACGGCGTGCTGCTGATCAGCGGGGCCACCGACAAGGATTTGCGGCACACGCTGGACAACTACGGCACGGTGACGTGGACGGGCGCGCGCATCCTCGGCCACCAGGCCCCGGTCATCGTCAACCGCGCGGGTGCGCTCTTCGACGCGCAGGCCAACACCACGCTGTATGAGAGCGGGGACGGCACCATCAAGAACTTCAACAACGCGGGCACGGTGCGCCGGACGGTCGGGACCGGAACCACGACGTGGAACGGCCGGTTCAACAACGACGCGGTGTTGCGGGTGGAGAGCGGCGTGGTGGCGCTGAACGGGGGCGGCACCAGCGGCGGAACCTTCACGAATCTGGCGGGGGCCACGCTGGAGTTCTCCGGCGGCACGCATACGCTCAACCACGGCACCACCTTCACGGGGGCGGGGACGAACTTGATTGACGGCGGCACGGTCAACGTGAGCGCGGGCGCGACGGCGACGGCGACGGGCATCATCGGCCTCGCCACCGGCTCGCTGGGCGGCACGGGCACGTTGCTGGTCACGTCCGGCAGCCAGTTCAACTGGACCGGCGGCATTATGGACGGAACGACTGGCATCACGCTCATCACCAACGGGGCGACGCTCATCGCCAGCAGCGTGGCGGACAAGGATCTGCGCCGCCGGCTGGGCAATTACGGGACGGTGACATGGACGACGGGGCGCATTCTCGGCCACGCCACGCCCGTCATCAACAACTTTGCCGGCGCGCTCTTTGACACGCAGGTGGACGCGACGCTTTTCGACAGCGGCGACGGCACGGTCAAGACGTTCAACAACTTTGGCACCGTGCGGAAGTCCGGCGGGACGGGCACCAGCACCTGGAATGGCGTGTTCAACCACAGCGGCGCGGCGGACGTGCAGACCGGCACGCTGAACCCCGACGGCACGGTGACGCTGGGCACGTCCAGCTACAGCGGGGCCGGTCGCTACCTCATCACCGGGGCCACGCTCGCGGGCACGCTGACCATTGCCGGCGGGGCCAACGTCGAGATTTCCGGCAGTTCAGTCGGCGGCAGCGGCACGCTCGTCGGCACGCTGAACTGGACCAGCGGCATCCTTGGCACGGGCGGCACGCTGACCATCGCGACCAACGGCGTGCTGGTGGCGAGCGGCGTCGCGGACAAGGACCTGCGGCAGACGGTGGACAACTACGGCACGGTGACGTGGACGGGCGGACGCATCCTCGGCCACAGCTCGCCGGTCATCGTCAACCGGGCGGGCGCGCTCTTCGACGCGCAGGCCGACACCACGCTGTATGAGAGCGGCGACGGGACCATCAAGACCTTCAACAATCTCGGCACCGTGCGGCGGACCGTGGGGACGGGGACCACGCTCTGGAACGGCCTGTTCAACAACAACGCGGTGCTGCGGGTGGAAACCGGCCTCGTGGCGCTCAACGGCGGCGGCACCAGCGGCGGGCTGTTCACCAACCACGCCGGGGCCACGCTGGAGTTCTCTGGCGGGACGCACACGTTGACCGACGGCGCGAGTTTTGCCGGCGCGGGAACCAACTTGATTGACGGCGGCACGGTCAACGTGAGCACCAACGCGATGGCGACGGCGGCGGGGACGTTCACCTTGTCAACCGGCACGCTCGGCGGAACCGGAACATTCCTCGCCACCTCGGGCAGCCAGTTCAACTGGACCGGCGGCACGATGGCGGGGACGACGGGCATCACGCTGGTCACCAACGGCGCGACGATGATTGTCAGCAGCGGGGCGGACAAGGATTTGCGCCGCCGGCTGGACAACTACGGGACCGTGACGTGGACGGCGGGGCGCATCCTCGGCAATGCCACGCCCACGCTGAACAACTACGCCGGGGCGCTCTTCGACGTGCAGGTGGACACGACGCTCCTCGACAGCTCGGATGGGACGGTCAAGACCTTCAACAACGCCGGCACGTTGCGCAAATCGGCGGGCACGGGCACGATCACGATTTACGGGACGTTCAACCACAGCGGGGCGGCGGACGTGCAAACCGGAACCCTGAATCCCATCGGCGTGGTGACGGCCACGGGCGCAGGCTACACCGGCACGGGACGGTTTCTGTTCACGACCGGCACGTTGAGCGGGACGCAGTCGGTCGGCGTGGGCGCGAACGTGGAACTGGCGGCGGGAAGCCTGTTCGGAACATGGACGTTGTCGGGCACGATGAACTGGACGGGCGGCACGCTGGGCGCGGGCGGGAGCACGACGATTCCTGCCGGCAGCACGCTGCTGGTCAGCGGGACGGCGGACAAGGATCTGCGCCGGACGCTGACCAACCTTGGCACCGTGATGTGGACCGGCGGCCGCATCCTTGGCCACAGCACGCCGGTCTTCCACAACCAGCCGGGGGCGGTGTTGGACATCCAGACCGACTCCACCTTCTTCGACAGCGCGGATGGCACGACCAAGACGCTCAACAACAGCGGCACCATCAGCAAGTCCGGAACGATGGGCACAAGCACCCTGCACGGCGCCTTCAACCACGGCGGCCTGCTCGAAATCCGCTCCGGCCGGGTGACGGTGGATGGCGGTTACGCGCCCGGCTCCGGCAGCACGCTGCGCGTGTTTCTCGGCGGGCTGGCGGCGGCCACACAGTTTGGCCAGTTGCAGGTGAATGGTTCGAGCACGCTGGCCGGCACGCTCGCCATCGTGCTGACCAACAGCTTCACGCCGGCGACCGGCAACACCTTCCTCGTGGTGGACAGCGGCAGCGGCTCGGGCGCGTTCGCCTCGCTGGTGGGTGATTCGCTGGGCGGCGGGTTGTCGCTGGTGCCGGGCTATCTGGCCGGCGACGTGACGCTCACGACCACGCTGGTGGCCGGGCTGCCGCCGCTGGCCCCGCAGTCCGCCGGCATGGAGCGGGTGCTCCGCTGGCCTGACGCCACCGGCAGCTACGTCCTCGAGACCGCCAGTTCCATCACCGGCCCGTGGACTCCGGTGCTGACCCCCGTGGCGCAGGAAGATGGCGGCAGCGTCGTTCGCTTGCCGGCGGAGGGCACGCGCTTCTATCGTCTGGTGCCCGCCGCGCCGCCGCGCCCCGGCGACAACCCAACCCAATAAGCCAACCCAAGTGCACGAACTCATCTTACACCTCCTCGGCGACTATGTGCTCCAGACGGAGCAGATGGCCGTGCGCAAGCTGCGCAGTTGGTTCTGGGCGGTCATCCACGCGCTGGTTTACTCCGCGCCGTTCTATGTTTATCTCGGCATCATCAACGGCAACTGGACGCAGGGCTGGTATGCGTGGCTCGTCATCTTCGGCACGCACGCGGTGATTGACCGCATGGCCATCGCCTCGACCATCTGCCGCATCAAAAACCTCGTCTGGTTCGGCCCCGACGCGCCGGAGAAGGAGGAGAACACCGGCTACGGCATCGAGACACCGCCGTTCATCCGTTTCTGGCTCGTGGTGATCGTGGACAACACCATGCACCTGGCCATCAACCACATCGCTTTGAACTATCTCAACCAGTAGGCGCGGCATCCCAGGCAACCCATGACTGACAAAACCATGTTCCGGCTCAACCCGGCCAAGAACCCCTTCCTCGGCAACCTCCCGGAGGCGGCGCTTGAGGATCTGATTGGGCGCGCGAAGGTCCAGCAGCTTCACGACGGCGATGTGTTCATCCGGGAGGGCGAACCGTCCGACTCCATCTACTTCGTCAACTACGGCGAGGTCGTCATCCTCAAGGGCGGCGTCGAGATCGACCGGCAGCGCGCCGGCGGCGTCATTGGCGAGATGGGCGTGCTCACCAAGGCGCCGCGCAGCGCGACCATCAAGTGCGCCGGCGAGGTGGAATTGCTGCGCGTCGAGGCGGACGACTTCATCCGCATCGTGGACAGCCAGCCGGCCATGTTGCGCAGCCTGGTCATTGACCAGTTGAACAAGGTGACCTCCTCGCAGGATGTCCGCGTGAACCAGGGCAAGCAGATCGTCGAGGCCAAGGAGGTCTTCGGCCGGCTGGTCTCGCCCGAGGTCTATGAGCGCGTCATCAGCAAGCGCAAGCCCGAGGAGATGTTGAGCGGCACCCTCGAGGACGCCGCCGTGCTGTTCTTCGACATCCGCGGCTTCTCCAACGCCTCCGAGAAGATGGGGCCGCAGCCGCTGCTCAAGGCGCTCAACGACCACCTCGGCATCATCAACGCCCGCGTCTCGAAGCATCGCGGCACCATCGTCAATTTCATCGGCGACGCCGTGCTCGCCATCTTCGGCTGCCCCGTGCCGCTGCCCGACGCCGCCGGCGCCGCCGTCCGCTGCTACCTGGAGGCGCGCGAGGAACTCAACGCCTTTCACCAGCATCGCCGCGGGACGGGCGAGCACTGCTTCGATCTGGGCGCGGGCATCAACTTCGGCGGCCTGGTCTCCGGGGCCATCGGTTCCAAGGAACGCATGAGCTACTCGGTGCTCGGCGACGAGGTCAACCTCGCGGCCCGCTTGGAAGGTCTCACCCGCTACTATCCCACCGAGGTCATCTTCTCCGAGTCCTGCTACGACCAGTTGCCGGGGGACTTGAAGCAGCAGTCCCTCCTCATGGACCGCTGCACGGTCAAGGGCCGCAAATCCCCGACCGGCCTCTACACGCTGCTGCCGATGTCCGATGCGGACAAGGCCGCCTACGACGCCGCGCTGAACAAGTATCTTTCCGGCGACTTCCTCGCCGCCGAGAGCGCCTTCAACGCCATCCCCGGCCCGCTGGCCGCCTACATGCGCCGCCGCTGCGGCCAGCTTCAGGTGGAGCAGGGCAAGTTCTGGCCCGGCTACTACTCGTGGGAAGTGAAGTGAGGCCGGGCAGGGCGCGTTTCCTCACCGCACCGCCGGCCAACGTGGCTGGTGGCCGCCCGACGGACATCCAGCCCCGCCAACCAGGCCGTGTTGAAGTTCTGACCGCACGGCCACACCGGTGCCATCCCCTTGCCGCCGGACATCGCTTCGCGATGCCCATGGCGGAGCGGCCGGCGTCCGCCAAGGACGGGAGAATGACGGGAAAATGCGGCTTTACACCCCCCGTGCAGTCTTCTACGCTGCCGCCTTCATTATCGAAAAACGAAAGTATGGAAGCACAGACTAAGAAGAAAATCCTGACGGACCACCAGCTCCACGCGAAGGACACTGGTTCCGCCGACGTTCAAATCGCCCTGCTCACCGAGCGCATCAATCACCTGACCAGCCACCTTCAGGGCAACAACAAGGACCACAGTTCCCGTCGCGGGCTGCTCATCATGGTCAGCCAGCGCCGCCGGTTGCTCAATTACCTCCAGAAGACGGACAACACCCGTTACCTGGGCATCACCAAGAAGCTCAAGCTCCGCAAGTAACCGCCGGGCTTTTCACTTTCGGAGCCGGGCGGCCTTTGCGGCGACGTCCGGCTTCGACACACACCCATCCCGCCGCTAAGAAACCGGCCCGTCACCATGGGGAAATTTCATTCAGCACCCGCCCGCCCGAGTGCTCACTGAAGTTCCTCCCGGTGCGCGGGCCGAAACACCAGTAAGAAAACATGTCAGCCAAAGTCACCGCCCAAGTCGGAGGGCAAACTCTTTCCATAGAGTCCGGCAAAATCGCCAAGCAAGCCGACGGAGCCGTCATCGTCCAGTTCGGCGAGACCATCATCCTCACCGCCGCCGTCGCCGCCGTGAAGGCCAAGGACGGGCAGGAGTTTTTCCCGCTCACCGTGGACTACCGCGAGAAGGCCGCCGCCTGCGGCAAGTTCCCCGGCAGCTACTTCAAGCGCGAAGGCCGCCCCACCGAGAAGGAAATTCTCACCATGCGCCTCACGGACCGGCCCATCCGGCCGCTGTTCCCGAAGGGCTGGTTCAACGAAGTCCAGGTCCAGTCCCTCCTCCTGAGCGCGGATGGCGAGAACGACCCCGACATCCTCAGCATCCTCGGCGCGAGCGCGGCGCTGATGGTCAGCGACATCCCGTTCGCCGGGCCGCTCGGCGCGGTGCGCGTCGGTCGCGTCGGTGGTGAGTTCGTCGCGAACCCCACGCATTCGCAGATGGCCCAGAGCGATCTCGACCTCGTCTATGTCGGCAACGAGAAGGACGTGGTGATGATCGAAGGCGGCGCCGACGAGATCAGCGAGGCGGACTTGAACGACGCCCTGCGCTTCGCCCACGAGGCCTGCCAGCCGCTCATCGCCGCGCAGAAGGAACTCGCCGCCAAGATCGGCAAGAAGAAGCGCGACATCACGCTCATCCTCGTCCCCGACGAAGTCCTCAAGGAAGCCAAGAAGCTCGCCGGTGCCCGCATCGTCCCCGCGTTGCTCACCCCCGGCAAGCTCGCGCGCGAAGCCGCGTGCAAGGCCATCCAGGACGAGGTCGGCGTGAAGCTCGTCGAGAAGTTCGGCGAGGAGAAGGTGACCAAGTTCACCATCTCGCAGGCCTTCTACTACATCCAGAAGGAAGCCGCCCGCGACATGATCATGAGCAGCGGCAAGCGCCTCGATGGTCGCGGCATTGACGACCTCCGCGCCTTGAGCAGCGAAGTCGGCATGTTGCCCCGCGCGCACGGTTCCGCCGTGTTCTGCCGCGGCGAGACGCAGGCTATGGCCCTCGCGACCCTCGGCACCACCGAGGACGCGCAGAACTTCGACGCCTGGACCGGTGGCCAGACGAAGAAGCAGTTCCTCCTGCACTACAACTTCCCGAACTTCTCCGTCGGTGAGACGGGCCGCATCATGGGCCCCGGTCGCCGCGAGATCGGCCACGGCGCGCTCGCCGAGCGTTCGCTGGAGCCGGTGATTCCCTTCGCCGACTTCCCCTACGCCATCCGCGTCACCGCGGAGATCATGGAGTCCAACGGTTCCACCTCGATGGCCTCCGTCTGCGCCGGCACCCTGGCGCTCATGGACGCCGGCGTGCCCATCACCCGGCCCGTCGCCGGCATCAGCGTCGGCCTCTGCTCGGAGACCGATGACAACGACGTCATCAGCGATTACCGCCTGCTCACCGACATCATCGGCTGGGAAGACGCGTTCGGCGACATGGACTGCAAGTTCGCCGGCACGACCGCCGGCATCACCGGCTTCCAGCTCGACCTCAAGCTGCGCGGCCTCCCGCACAAGATTCTGGCCGAAGCCCTGGAAAAGGCCCGCGTCGCGCGCCTGGCCATCCTCGATTCGATGCTCAAGACGATCCCCGAGTCGCGCAAGGAGCTGAACAAGTATGCCCCGCGCATCGTGACCGTGAAGATCAACCCCGAGAAGATCGGCGCGCTCATCGGACCCGGCGGCAAGAACATCAAGCGCCTCGTCGAGGAGTCCGGCTGCGAGATCAACATCGAGGACGACGGCACCGTGCACATCTACTCGATCAGCGAGGAGGGCATGAAGATCGCCCGCGAATCCATCGAGGGCATGACCGCCGAGGCCGAGATCGGCAAGATTTACAAGGGCCGCGTCGTCACCATCAAGGAGTTCGGTGCCTTCGTCGAGTTTCTCCCCGGCAAGGACGGCCTCGTCCACATCAGCGAGCTGTCCAACAAGCGCGTCAACAACACCGAGGACGTCGTCAAGATGGGCGACGAGATTCACGTCAAGTGCCTCGGCGTGGACGAGAAGGGCCGCGTGCGCCTCTCCCGCAAGGCCGCAATGGAAGACCGTGGCGAAGCCGTTGCCGGTGAAGGCGACGCCGCCCCGTCCGACGCCCCTGCTGAAGGCGGCGGCGAAAGCTCCGGTGGCGAGCGCCCCGAACGCGGTGGCCGTGGCGAACGCGGCGGTCGCGGTGAGCGTGGCGAACGCGGTGGCCGTGGCGAACGCGGCGAGCGCCGTGAAAAGCCGGGTCGCAAGGAACCCGCCACGCCTGCCGAGGACGGCAAAATCTATCGCGCCAAGGTCGTCTCGATTAAGGACTTTGGCTGCTTCGTGGAATACATGCCCGAGTCCGAGGGCCTCGTGCACGTCAGCGAGCTTGCCAACTTCCGCGTGAAGCAGGTCGAGGACATCGTCAAGACCGGCGACGAAATCTGGGTCAAGTGCATCGGCACCGACGAGCGCGGCCGCGTCCGCTTCTCCCGCAAGGCCGCGATGGAAGAGCGCGAGAAGGCCGAGGGTGGTGGCGAAGCCGCCGCCGCGCCTGCCGCCGACGAAGCGCCCAAGGCGTAATCGCGCGCCGTCAAGCCTCGGAAACCTTCACCAGCCCGGACACGAAAGTGTCCGGGCTGCTTCGTGTTTTGGAAAGTTGTCCGGTCTTTCCTTGTAACCACTGCCCCCATTTCCAACTCTGCAAGCCCATGCGCTGCTTCCTGATTCTCTGCACCATGCTCACCTCGGCTGTCTTCGCGGCCGACTTGCCTCCCATCCCCGCCGCCGCCATCGCCAGGAAGAGGGAATTGCTCTTCGCCGACGACTTCTCCGGGGCCGGGCCGGCGAAGGTCTGGCAGAAGGTCGTGCCCACCTTCGTGGTCGAGCAGGGTGCGCTCAAGGGCACGCAGACCCGCGACAAGGATGTGCCCAGCGCCGACGGCAAGTCGGTCATCAAGGCCCACGCCGCCGTGCATGGGCTGGAAATCCCGACGAAGGACAGCGTCGTCGAATGCCGGATCAAGTTCGGGGGCGCAACGATGATTGATGTCGAGTTCGACGACCGAAAATACACCGGCGCGCACTACGGCCATCTTTGCCGTGCCCAGGTCCGGCTCAACGGCGTCACCCTCATTGATGAGCGCGACGGCACCATGCGCAACGACATCTACGCAATGAGCAAGGATCCCAACCAGAAGGCCGAGCGCGGGCGACTCCTCAAGGGCCGCACCGCCACCTACCCCGCCCGACTGGAGTCGGGCAAATGGTATGCCCTCGTCGTCGAGACGGTCGGCGACACGATGCGCGTGACGCTTGATGGGAAGCCGGCCGGCTACCTTAGATCCTCGGGCATTGCCCACGCCACCAAGTCCAAGATCGAGCTGGGGGTCGCGGGCAGGGACGGCTTCTTCGACGACCTCAAGGTCTGGAACGCCGGGCCGGCCAGTCCGTAGGCCCGGCCCATCCACCTGCGCCGCAGGACGGGACACGCGTTGACGCCTCCTTGCCTTTGGGCTTTGATTGCCGCCATGCAAATGTCCAGCCTCAAGGTGTTCTGCGATCTCAGCGAGACGGAGAGCTTCACCAAGGCCGCCCAGATCAACGGCGTCACCCAGTCCGCCGTCAGCCAGCAGATCAGCGCGCTGGAGCGGCAGTTCAAGGCCATGCTCATCGAGCGCAGCAAGAAGAAGTTCCGCCTCACCCGCGAGGGCGAAATCCTCTACGACTACAGCAAGCGCATCATCCACAGCTTCGACGAGCTGCAGAACAAGCTCGCCGAGGTGCGCGACATCGTCTCGGGAACCATCCGGGTGGCGACGATTTACAGCATCGGGCTGCACGACCTGCCGCCCTACATGAAGAAGTTCCTCAAGGCCTACCCGACGGTGAAAATCCACGTCGAGTATCGCCGCGCGAACCAGGTGTATGAGGATGTGCTCGGCAACGCCGTGGACCTGGGCCTCGTGGCCTACCCGGCGAAGGATCCACGCCTGGAGGTCGTGCCGTTGCGGAAGGACCGCATGGTGATGGTCTGCCATCCGCAGCACACATTCGCCAAGCTCAAGGTGATCCCCATCGCCGCGCTGGCGGGCCAGAAATTCATCAGCTTCGAACCGGACATCCCGACCCGCAAGGCGATTGACCGCATCTTCAAGGAGCACAACATCACCGTGCAGACCGTCATGGAGTTCGACAACGTCGAGACCGTGAAGCGCGCGGTGGAGATTGACGCGGGCGTGTCCATCCTGCCGCAGGCGACCATCGCGCAGGAGGTGTCCAAGGCGACGCTCGTGCAGGTGCCCTTCGAGGGCGAGGAGTTCCACCGTCCGCTCGCCGCGCTCATCAAGAAGAACAAGGTGCTCTCCCCGGCGATGAAGCAGTTCCTCGCCATCGTGAAGGAGGCGTGAGCGGAATCACTCCTCGCCGAGCCGGCCGCGCTTGAACTGCTGGTAAGCCCGCTGCGCCGCCTGGTCGCGGCGCTTCCGGGCAAAGTTGTTTTGCCGGGCAGCGTCAGCCAGCTTCTCCAAGTCGCCGCGCAGTTTGAGATAGTTCCGGTAGCGCTCCTCGGTGAGGCCTCCGCTTTGCACCGCGCCCAACACCGCGCACTTCTTTTCCACCGTGTGCCCGCAGCCGGTGAAGTGGCAGCGCAACGCAATCTCCTCGATCTCGGGAAACGTGTCCTGCAAGCCCGTGTCCGCGAGCCAGAGGTGGAACTCCCGCATCCCGGGCGTGTCCATCACCACGCCGCCGCGTGGCAGCACGAGCAACTCGCGGCGCGTGGTGGTGTGACGCCCCTTCGCGTCCTTCTCCCGCACCGGCAGTGTGTCCTGCAACTCCTCGCCGAACAGCCGGTTGATGAGCGTGGACTTGCCGACGCCGGACGAGCCAATGAACGCCACCGTCACGCCCTCGTGAATCCACTGAGCCAGACCTTTCACGCCCGCCCCCGTGATCGCGCACACGGCGAGCACCGGTGTCTCACCGACGGTGGTCTGCACCTCGGCCAGCCGTTGTGCGGTGTGTGGGCAGAGGTCGGTCTTGTTCAGGAGGATCACCGGCTTGGCCCCGCCCTCGTTGACCATGACGAGAAAGCGTTCGAGGCGGCGCAGGTTGAAATTGTCGTCCAGCCCCTGCACGACGAACACCACGTCTATGTTCGCGCCGAGCACCTGCTCGGTGGCCTTCCGGCCGGCTTCCTTGCGGCAAATCTGCGTTGCGCGCGGCAGCACGGCGTGGATGGTGGCTTTCTCCTGCTCGTCTGCGTGCAGCGCCACCGCCACCCAGTCACCAGCTTTGGGCAGTTCGTTCGGCGCGGAGTCGTGCAATAGGCGGCCCGTGATTTGCGCGATCAGCTCGGAGTCCGTCGTGAAGACGTTGTAGAAGTGCCGGTCCTCCGTCGCCACGCGCGCGGGCACGAAACCAGCCGCACGCTGCGGCGCAAAGGCGGCCTCCAGCCGGGCGTTCCAACCAAGCTGCGTGAGCGGCGAGTCGAGGTAGCTGGCTGGAAGCTTCGCGGCCACGGCGCTCAATCCCGGAAGTTCACGAAACTCAACGCCACCGGGAAATCCTTCGCCTGCACGGCGGCGATGACCGTCTGCAACTCATCTCGGCTCTTGCTGGTCACGCGCACCTCGTCGCCGTTGATGGATGAAGTCACCTTGAACTTCCCGTCGCGGATGAACGCGGTGATCTGCTTCGCCACGGTGGCCTCGATGCCTTCCTTGATCTTTACGCTCTGGCGCGCGTGGCCCAGCGGCGAAAGGTCCGCCTCGCCCTCGTCCACGCTCTTCATGCTGATGCCGCGCTTGGCGAGCTTGCCCAGCACGATCTCGACGAGCGTCTTCATCTTGTAGGCGTCCGGCGCAACAAGTTTGACTTCGAGCTTCTCCAGCGTGATCTCGGCCTTGGAGCCTTTGAAGTCGAAGCGCGTCGCCAGCTCCTTCTTGGCCTGGCTCACGGCGTTTTCCACTTCCATCGAGTTGACTTTGGATACGATGTCGAATGACGGCATGGCGGCAGTGTAGCGAAGCCCGGCGTGGGGAAAAGGGGGAAACAGCGCTGCCTCACGCAAAGGCCGCGAAGGACGCAAAGGAAAGCGTGCCCAAACTTTCCCACCTTTGCGCCCTTCGCGGCCTTTGCGTGAGGCACTCGGTTGACGCCTTCACTTGGCTCCGAGCAACTGCGCCTTCGTCGGGCGCGGGCGCTGCCGGTTCGGCAGCGGTTCGCCGGTCTCGCGGTCGAACTCGTCCTTCGCACGGACGCCGGGCGTGGGGTCGTTCGTCTCGCGCAACCACTTTCCTAGGGCGGCGCGGAGTTGGGCGAGCGTCACGGCGTGCTGGGGCTGGGCGGCGAGATTGTGCAGCTCGTGCGGGTCGGCGGCCAGGTCGTAAAGCTCCTCGGCGGGCTTGGGCTTTTGGAAGGGCATGAGCTGCGCGGGAGTGAGCTTCCCCGCGTCGCGGAGGCGGCGCATTTCCTGAAACGTCAGGCTCCGCACCGCGTCGGCGGGCGGCGTGTTCGGCAGGTCGGTGTCGAAATTGCGGATGTATTTGAACTGCTCGGTGCGGACGGCGCGCTTGTGGGCGTCGAAGTCGTGCCAGTTGTGCTCGGCGAAGATGTGTTCGCGAGTGCGGGCGACGGGATTGGTCAGCAGTGATGCGAAGCTCTTGCCCTGAAAACTCGGCGCAGTGGGAATGCCCGCGAGTTCCAGAAACGTCGGCCCGAAATCCACCGTGCTGACGAGGCTGCCGCAAGTGCTGCCAGGCTTCACCTTGCCCGCCCAGCGCAGAAAGAATGGCGTGCGGATGCCGCTGTCGTAGAGCGTCGTCTTGCAGCGCGGGAAGGCGCGACCGTTGTCGCTGATGAAGAGGATGACCGTGTTCTCCGCCGCGCCCTGCTTCTCCAGCTCGGCGAGCACTTGCCCGATGAAGCCGTCCAGCCGCGTGATTTCGTCGTAGTAGAGCGCGAGGTCGCGGCGCGTGTCCGGCGCGTCGGGCAGATACGGCGGCACGACGACGTCGGCGGGCCGGTGCGGATTGGGAATGCTATTCGGCTGGTAATCGCGGTGCGGGTCCAGCGCGGCGAGCCAGAGGAAGAACGGCTTGTCCTTCGGGCGCGACTGGAGCGTCGGCAGCCATTGCGCGCAGCCGCTCTCGTCCTTCTCGGCGACCATCTTCTTCGCCTTGCCGTCCGCGCCCACCTGCAACTGGAAGCCCGCCGCGCCCGCCTCATGCACGACATCGAAGCGGTCCTTCACCTCGTTGCCGAGATGCCACTTGCCGGCGGCGGCGGTCCAGTAGCCGGCGGCCTTTAGCCTCTCCGCGAACGTCACCTGCGCCTTGGGCAGCGGCCAGTGGAGCTGCTCGGCGTCCGTGCTGTGCGGGTAACGGCCCGTGAGCAGGCTGGACCGGCTGGGGCTGCACGAGCTGGCCGTGACGAACGCACGGTCGAAGCGCATCCCCTCGCGTGCGAGCCGGTCGAGGTTCGGCGTGCGGACGGCCTTGTTCCCGTAAGCCCCGCAGTCGTCCCACGCCATGTCATCCGCGATGAAGAGGATGAAATTCGGCCGCGCGGGCGCGGCGGAGGTGATGGCGGCGAGGAGGAGGAAGAGAATTGCCGCGAAAGGGCGTAGAGGACGCATAAGTGGCAGCAAGATAGCGCCGCAATAGTTTCAGAGAAACCAGTAAGATGTTCCTTATCTGAACGAGCCGTAGGTCGCAGCAAACATTGCGATGAGTAACCCAAAGACACACATAAAGCAGACACCTGAAAGCCTTGTCGCGGCCTTCCTGCACCGACTGGTAGCAAGACCGTAACCCAGCCCGATGACGACCGCAGTGTGAGATCCCCACCAGAGGCCTTTAGCCGAAATGACGTTGAGAGTTGGAAGGGTCATGAAAGCGTGGAGCGCCATCACCCACAGAAAGAACAGGCCAGCCTTGTTCTTTCCTTCAGGCGACACTTTGGAGAATGGCGAGAGCAACAATACCCCAAGCGACCAAATAGCTAACGCTGTCAGCGCGCCTTCGAGCATTTGGGCTTCGTCGAGCATTTGGGCTTCGAACACAGTGCTACTATGCGGAAGCTGCCTCCGGCTCCACCCACTTGCCGTGCTCGCGGATGAAGTCCACGAGGCGCTCGAAGGCTTCGGCTTCATGCCGTTCAGAGCGCATGGCGTGCAACTCAGGCCGCCTTGGCTTTCGTTCTCACGACTTCAATCCGAGCAATCTGAGTCAAGGGGCATACGACGAACTCGACGCCCAGTTCATGACCCGGGCCGGAGGCAAGTATGAGCGAACCCTCGGTCACAAAGGCAAAGTCAGGATGAGAGAGTTTGTAGGTGGCACCGTCCGAAACGTGAATCCGCAGCGGTTGCTGGGCGGACTTCTCGATGAACTGTTTCATGGACGCCTGTGTCATGGTCGTAGGCTAGTCCTGTCGCCAACGGGCTGTCAAACGGCGGCTTTGATTTCTGGCAAAACCTCCGGCTCCACCCACTTGCCGTGCTCGCGGATGAGGTCCACGAGGCGCTCGACGGCCTCGGCTTCGGGGATGTTGAACTTGATGGGGGTCTTGCCGACGTAGAGGTTGATCTTGCCGGGCGCGCCGCCCACGTAGCCAAAGTCCGCGTCCGCCATCTCGCCGGGGCCGTTCACGATGCAGCCCATGATGGCGATCTTCACGCCCTTGAGGTGCTCGGTGCGCGTCTTGATGCGCGCGGTGACGGTCTGGAGGTTGAAGAGCGTGCGGCCGCAGCTCGGGCAGGCGACGTAGTCGGTCTTGAAGCTGCGGCAGCCGGCGGCCTGGAGGATGTTGTAGGCGAGGCGGAGGCTCATGCCCGCGCCGCTCTCGCCGCGAACGAGAATGGCGTCGCCAATGCCGTCGGCTAGCAGGGAGCCGATGTTCACAGCGGCGCGGAGGAGGGCGATTTTGGGTTCAAGGGGCCAGGCGGAGGAAGAACGCGCTCCGACTCCCTCTCCCTGCGAGGAACGAGCGGGGAGAGGGTTGGGGAGAGGGGTGCCCGCTTTGTTCAATGAACGCCCCTCCTCTCCCCGGCCCTCTCCTCCCGTGCCGGGAAGAGAGGGAGAAGAATCGCCGAACGTGAGGCAGTCCTTCAGGAGAATCGGATTGCGGCGGCCCAGGCGGTTGAGCTTCGCGACGAGCAGGCGGAAGGCGGTGATGGGCGGGAGCGCGAGGCCGTCCTTCACCGTGACGAGCTGGGTGTCGCAATTGATGTCCTCGATGCGCAGCTCCTGCGTCGGGTCGAGTTCGAGGAGGTTCAAGTCGTCGTAGATGCCCTCGGGCTTCACGTCGTCCTTGGGGCGAATCTTCGGCGCGACCTTGTCGAATGTGGCGCGGCTGACGACGACACGGACGGTTTGCTCGCCGCCGCATTTGGAGGTTTCACTCAACTCAATCTCGGGAGTGGAGCGGCGCTCGAAGTGGAAGGGGTCGAAGGGAAATGCGGAATGCGGAATGCGGAATGCGGAATTGGAAAGCTGCGGAATCTGCGCGAGCAGGTCGTTGCAGACCTCGATTTCACGCGGGCTGTCTTCGGTGAGGCTGACGCGGATGGTGTCGCCGAGGCCGTCGCAGAGGAGCGAGCCGATGCCGATGGCGGACTTGATGCGGCCGTCCTCGCCTTCGCCGGCTTCGGTGACGCCGAGGTGGAGCGGGTAATTCCAGTCCGGCCCTTCCTGCGCAAGGCGCGCGGTGAGCAGGCGGTAGCACTCGATCATCACCTTCGGGTTGCTCGACTTCATCGAGAACTTGAAGTTGTGGAAGTCGTGCTTGCGGCAGATGCGGGCGAACTCCAGCGCGCTCTCGACCATGCCCAGCGGCGTGTCGCCGTAGCGGTTCATGATGCGGTCGGAGAGCGAG
>Ga0172367_10003935_pt1 | contig 18857 bp, 25 predicted proteins | sample Lak10m_FD_114542 | JGI IMG/M metagenome (GOLD analysis project Ga0172367, IMG submission 114542) | Freshwater microbial communities from Kabuno Bay, South-Kivu, Congo - kab_022012_10m | ecosystem: Environmental > Aquatic > Freshwater > Lake | place: Democratic Republic of the Congo: South-Kivu...
ATTACATTTGAATAAACACTTTGGTAGAAGCTAATAGTTTTACTTTATCTGCAACATTTCTCAATTGAGTAGTTCTTTTTGGATCCATACCAGAGGTAGGCCCAGCTGGTGTTAATAATCCACCATTTCTTAAATTTATAATCTCAGCTAATATTTGTCCCAAAATTTCTATTAATAAAGTTCCATCTACAGCCGGTACTAAATCAGTCGGATTTCCTTTTGTACCTAATCTTATTTGACCTGTGTTTCCGACATAAAAATTAATCATCTTATCGAAGGCCTGAATGTCTATATTATTATTTTTTGAATTTATATTGATACCATTGTCAGCATCTACTGAAAATATACCATCAGTAATGACACCATAATTACCCTTACTCCAAAATATAGTTTCATTTTTACGAGATGAAAATACTAATCTATCAGATGTTATAAAGCATTGATTTCCTGAATATGAAGATGGGAATGCTTCGAATGCATAATCATCCTTAGTTCCACTAAATAATAATTTATCGGATTTATCTGGTCTAGTTTTAAAATCTGAACCTCCTAATTTATCAGGTGTTCCTGGAATGAATGGTATTTTGTTCTTATCACCACTGCTCATTAGAATAGTAGCACCATCTCCGTTTAAATCCTCTTCAATTGCAGTAGTAACATCTACTACTTCAAATTGCGAAGCTTCTTTATTTCTTATTACAATTGAGGGATTAAAATCATTTCCTCCATTATTATATCCACTTAATCTAATACTTTGTCCAAATTTTGATTGTATTATGGTATCACCTTCAAATAACTTTAATCTATGTATTTTTTTGTCTTTAAAGTATGAACCTAATTTATCACCTATTGATTTAAGAGCATCTAAAAATCCCCCTCCAGTTTTGTAGCTAGTAGGATTAATTACGGTTCCAGGTGCAGAAGGTCTGGGTGGAGTTTGAACTGAACCATTATTTGGGCTTGCATTAAGGTTTAATCTTCTATATGTTGGAACTGAACCATTATAAAAAATATCAACTACTTCGTTCTCTAATGGTAAATCCACCATTAAATCATTATAAGGATATGCAATCATACGATTACCCTTATTTTTTCCAACGGTATCTACTTCTATCGTACCAGGAGATATAGTTTTTCCATTTGAATCGGTTTCAAACTCAAAATACACCTTCTTTACAATACCCATAACTGCAAAATTATCTTGAGTTATAGATCTATTTTCAAAATGCGGTGTATTATATTCTCCCTTTAATTGAAATAATCCCATTTTACTTTCTGGTTTCTAATTTACTTTGAATTTCTTGTAACTCTAATTCAATATCATCAACTTTATCCTTAGTTTGTTTTTCCATTTCATCTGCTACACTCCTTACTTCATCTAATAATTGTGCTCTTTCAGCTTCAGATAAGAATCCATCATCAGAAGGGCCTTTTGATTCGGCTGCAATTATTCTTTGAGCAATAGTTGCTAATCTTAATAATAAATCATCATTCTCTACTGAAAACTTAACCAAATCTTTTATAACTGGCCCTATTTCAGCTATATCACCTGCATGTCTAATAGATTTTTTAAATTCTTCTATTAAATCTGCAATTTTTTGTTTTTTATTTCTTTGATTTGAATATATTTCCTGAAACAAGTCTGATAACTTTTTTTCACCAAATAATACAAAATCAGTTGCCTGTTGTTTTCCCATAATCTTAATTTCTTAATTATAAATACCTAAAATATCAATATCTAAATATCACTAGCTAAAATGTGCCTCGAATCTTCAATTTCTCTTTCCTTAATTTCCAATAAAGGCCCGTTTTTATCTACATATTCATCTGATAAAATATATCTATATATATTTTCAATATCTAAATTCTTATAATACAAATATTGATTATAGTTGTGTTCTATTCTTCTTTGGATTTCATCTGATTTTACAAAATTTTTCACATCAATTGATTTCATTTTAGAAAATCTTTCGATAATATCAACGTATTTTGATATCGTCAATTCCTTATTATTGACATCAATTTTAAAATCAAATAAGTCATTAAATAATATAAACCCTAAATCTTTAATAATTCTTATTTGTTCTTCGGAAGAAATTAGTAATAAAAAAGGAATTTTATGACAAAAGTTTCGTAAAGTTTTTTCAGTTAAATGTGAATTCATTCCATCTGCATCCATATCGAAATCCGAAAAAGTTTCTATCGTAAAATTAAAGAATGAATTTTTATAAACTGATTGAAAGTTTTTATCGGATTTCAATGAAGTTTTATAAAAAACATCAGTATGATCATGACTCTGTAAACTATCTATATTAGTTTTTATATTTTGATATAATTCAATATTTCTATCACCGTAATGAAAATCACCATTTGCAGAAACGTAACATTGATTAAAATTTAGTTTTCTATTTAGTACTTCATTGATTGCTAATGCACGAGGAGTTCTTAATGTGTTATTTATAAAACAAAATTTTAAAAATCTTTCATCAAAATCTACAAATCCCGTATCTAGTTGTGATTTTACAATGTGGTCGGTAATAGATAATCCTTTGTGTAAACAATTAAACTTATCTAAAAAATGATTAGTTGAATGAAAAAATATATTCTTTGAATTTACCCCCGTTTCAATGCACACTTTGTAAAAAAATTGAGCATTTCCTAACGATATCGGCTCTGTGAAATTGTAAAAAATTATTTTCTTTTTTCTTAATAACGGTTCTTCGGATATTCTTAAAAAAAAGTTTTTATATGCGGTTGCGGAAATATAAAGAAAATCTGCTTCTAAATCGGTTTCAACAACTTTACAAAAACTTTTATTTTTTAAATGAGACCAATTTATAAACTCAACTCTTAAATCATACAAATATATCTTTACCATTTTACATTACTTATAAAGTTGAAGAGTTCGTCTGCAATAAGTTTATATCCTTTGATATTTGGATGCTGAGTACTTCTAGTATCCCAATTATCACCATATTCCCAAAATGAATTATCAGTTCTTTTAATTAACCAATCTCTAAACGTAATATCCATACACCGCCAATATCTGTCTTTGTTAATCAATGCAGTTTTATCAAATTCAGAATGTATTCCCAAAAACATATCCTCAATACCATCGCATAATATATAATTTATTTTATAATGTGCGAAAAATTGTTGAAGAAATATAATATAATTCTGATTAATAATAGAATAATATAAATCAGTATGTAGATTACTTAACCAAAATTTTTTATAATCTTCCATAAAAAAATCATAGTACCTATTTTCAGTTTGAGTTGATGTAAAAAATCTTTCAGGAGTATCCATTAAATGCTTGGTACTCCAGCTTAACCATTCTCCTTTAGGCCCATGAGGCATATAAGGAAGATAATCTCTTAATGATGAACTCCACATTACAACTACTAGATCTTTTTTAGTAGTTATTCCATTTTTTACATCATCCACAATTTGATTAAAAATTTTGTTATTAGGGTTACCACTAATACCATTATTCTCAAAAGGTAAATTTAAACTTTGGCCTAAAAATTTCACCCAACTGTTTTCTTTTTGGTACGCCATTTTTTCGTGTTTAGAGAGGGTGTCTTCGATTTCTCTATTACAACCCTCTCCAATAGTCCAACTATCACCGTATGCAACTAACCTTTTCATTTTTTTCTTATTAGATAATTTTCTAAAACTAATACATCTAATCCTATATCTAAAAATGTTTTTATCGCTGTTTGTGGGTTCATTATCATTGTTTGATCTTTAACATTAAACGATGTATTCAATACAATTGGAAACCCATTTTTTTCTTCTAATTTATCCAATAATGAATATATTCTCCTGGTTTCGATTTCATTCTTAAGAGTTTGAATTCTTGCACTCCCATCAATATGTGTTATAGCAGGAAGTGATGCTCTGAATCCTTTTTTGACACTTACGATTTGATTCATATAAGGAACTTCTTTATCCCACTCAAAATATTTATTAACCGAATCTAATTTAACAATCGGTGCAAATGGTCTAAATCCTTCTCTTTTCTTTACAATTTTATTTATTTTATTTTTCATTTCAGGATTTCTCGGATCAGCAAGAATAGAGCGATGCCCCAATGCTCGAGCTCCCAACTCCAATCTACCCTCAAACCAAGCAACCACTTTTCCATTTGAAATTTCAGTTGATACAAAATCGATAATTTCATTGTCAGATAATTTTTTGTAAACTAATTGGTTATTATATGTTCGTAAAATTTGTTCAATATATTCATTTGTAAACTTAGGGCCTAAAAAAGGATTAGTATTATTTTCTCTTATTTTAGAGCTACCTCTATATTGTGAAATAAGACACGCTCCAATTGATGATCCTGAATCAGATGGTGCAGATGGAATCCATACATTTTTAAAACCAGTTTTTTTACTTATTTTTCCATTGGCAGTTCCATTATATGCACATCCACCACTTAATACTAAATTATCACATTTAGTTTGTTTATGTAATTCTTTTAATAATCTAAAAAAATACATTTCATAAATGAATTGTATTGATGCTGCTAAATCTTTATGTTGTTGAGTCAATTCTTCATTCGGTAAACGTGGTAACAATCCTAAATGATTAGTTAATTCAGATGAAAACATTACCTCATCACTCCTATGATAATTGAACATCTTCATATTCAATTTATAAATTCCTTTTTCAGATGGTGTAATAATTTCCCTAAATCTGTCAATGTATGTTTTGGGATTACCGTAGGGTGCTAACCCCATTACCTTATATTCACCTTCATTTGGCTTAAATCCTAAAAATGCAGTAAATGCAGAATACAACATTCCCAATGAATGAGGAAATGTAGTTGAATTTAATTTTTTCCAATCATTTCCTTCCGCTTTCGCCAACACAGTTGTTTCCCACTCTCCAACGCCATCCACACTCAAAACTGCTGCGTTTTGAAATGGGGAAGTTAAATATGAATATCCAATGTGAGAGTCGTGATGTGAATTAAATTTAATCTTTGCAACAGAAAATAACCACTTTAATTTCTTTTTTAATTTTATGTATTGCTTTACTCCCTTTACTGCAAATTTAAAAGCATCTACAATTTGAAAATTAGATAAACACATTGAAACAATTCTGTGCGTTTTAATCAATGGATGTTCGTAAAAACAAATTTCATCTATATCTTCAAAACTATACTTAGATTCATTCATTATCCATTGAATAGACTTATCTGGAAATGAGCTATCATGCTTTATCCCACTAAATCTTTCTTCTTCAACTGCCAATAATACTTTACCATCTTTCACTAAAGATACTGAACTATCGTGGTAAAAGCAACTTATTCCTATACTAATCATATTTTAAAAAAATATATCTTCTTCTATTTCGATATCACCGGTATTTAAAAATTCTTCTAAAATTTTATCTTGATGAACTTTCATTATCGAAATAACTTTTGTTATGTAATGTGTTTTATGCCCCGTCATTTCTCTGATTAAGAGATAGAGGCTTTTTTTATTAAAATTTTCTATGTAATCAACTCTTCTAAATAATTCTAATATCGCATCTGCAATTTGAATATCTCTTTTTTTATCAAATACAGAATTTAGTTTTTTATCCCAATATTCCAACATCATATTTCTAAACTCAACATGATTGGAATCAGTTTCCAGCGCAACAGTATCTTCAGCAGGATTCCAGCTTTCAGGCATCGCTGAAATCAAATCGTTTTGTTTGTATCTTTTATAGTTTGAATTATTAAGGAGGATAAGATGGTTAAGTGCCATTCTTGTAAAGTAAGAAAATGCCTTTCCCTTACCCTCCTGAAACATATGAATTTTAGAAATCATTTGAGAAACTACCTCTCTTTTAACATCCGATGGGCCATCATCAAAATATGAAAATTTATATGTATTTAATACGTTTTCAGCTATTTTTTCAAACGGGTACTTTATTTTCTGAACATATAATTGATTTCTTTCTCTTAAACTTTCTGATTTATTGTACGCAATAATTGCTTTTTCAGTTTCCAAAGTAAAGTACATTTTATTCTTTGGAGTTTTTGGTTTTCTCGGCATATTAATCTAATATATTTTCGAATGATTCTATTTCCTCTTTTATTTGAGTAAATACAGCTCCTACATCATCATCCTTTTCAAATAATTCTTTACTATCAATTTCTCTAATAGTATTTAATAATCGTTCATATCGTTGTCTTCTATCGTTTATAAATTTTTCATAGAATTCAATTTTATTTAATGAATTTTTAACTAAATAAATTAAAACACTACAAAAAACTAATAAAAATAGTATAACTATAATTTCCATATTTTATATATTTTACGCTTCTCCAGGCTTCCCGAAATAAGGAAATGATTCAATTACATCTTCTTCAACCTTATTATGAATTTTAGATTGTATATCTAATTTAGTATTAACTAAATCAATTTTCTTACTCATCATTTCTAATAAGTCTTCGTTTGTAATAACTCCTTTATCAACTGCGATATCGGTTATTGATGAGAGTAAAATTTCAGCTTCAATCAGTCTCTTAGACAAATTATTTATTGCCAAAGTTTGGTTATCTAAGATTTTAAGTAAGTTTGATATATCAATTTGTGTTAATTCCATTTTAATTACATTACAACATATCCTTTATCAGTAAATTTCTGAATATGTTTATATTTGATTTGTTCAATCATACCATCTGGGGATTTAACCATAATAAGTTGATTTCTTTCATAACTTACATCTTTTTTAAATGGTTGGTTTATATTCTTCTCCGCAATAGTAATACCATCTAAAAGGTCAATCATTTGCTGAGCGTATATACATTCATTTAAACCCTCTTTATTATTTTCCAAATCTCCTTCAAATATCACAGTTCCTAAATTATCACATTCAACTTGTAATTTAGAAGCTCTATTAATATATCGATATTTATTAGGAGTATCAAACTCAGAAACCTCCTGTGAAAGAATTGTATCACCTGAATATCCTGTTATTTTAGGATTGATTAATAGAATTGGTGTCTCTGAATCGATGTAAAAAGCTCTAAAAGGGTTTCCAATCGATTGCGTTGATACGGCATACAAATTATTTCTCTTACAATAAGATGCTAATTTTTTTCTCAAAACTTCTTCATCAGCTTGATTAAACGATGTAGATTCTATTTTTTTAATTTTCATATTTTATTTGAATTATAACAAATGTATGAATAATTTTTAATATTTCAAACTATTATTTTGTTTTTTTATGAGTAATCCAATAATTTACAGCATTTTGGTCATTAATCCAATTTTTTGTATCATCCCAATTAAATTCAGGTCTAGCATAATATGGGAGTTTTCCTTCTTTGTTCATTATAGAGCCTGCATAACTAAATTTATCAATTATCCCATCCCCATTCGTATCCCACCCATCCACGCTACCATCACCATCAATATCAACTCCTCTCTTTGAGAAATCACGTGTTAAATTATCTAAATTTATAGATTCATCAACTTTTTTTTTAAATCTTCCTCATATCTTTCTTTTGCTTCAATGAGTGTATCAACTGGTTGTTGTGAATTTTCTACTATATTTTGATTTTCTTTAGATTTTTTAAAATTTTTTCCATCATCTCCATAAATTTGATAATTTTTTTCCATTAATTCGGAATTTTGTCGAATTACCTCATCATTTTTGACATTTTTTATTAAATTTTCTTCTTTTTTTCGGGCTTTTACACCAATTAATTCATTAAATGCAATAATAAGAGCAACTGCTAGTGGATCAAACACAAAAACTATGATAAAAATGAAAAATTTAACTACATTGTTAAGAGAAACATTAAACGCCTCTGCTACAAATCGAAATCCACCAACTTCTCTTTCTAATTCAATGTTGTTGTTTTTAATATTGTTGATTGAATCTAATGCAATATTATTTTGAATAGTTAATTCATCTATTCTTTTGGATATTTTTGAAATTTCATTATCAGCATTGCGAACCATTTGAGAAAGACGTGATGTAGAACCATTTCTTTCAACAACTTTTGATATATTCGCTTCTTGTGAGTTACGAATATTTTGCTGATTAGTTAATTGAGTAGTGTATCTCTCAATTTCTTTGTCATTCTTATCAATTTGGGTTTGAAAAACTGCAATATCTCTATCTACTTTTTGCAATTCTAAGTTTTGTTGCTGAAAAGCATTTGATAGGTATCCAAAAATACCTGCAGAAGTGATTAACATTAATATTCCAACAGAAATTGTAAGATACCATTTATTAAAACCGTGTATAGAATCCCACATTTGCTTTAAATAGGTGGCAGCAACTAACTTAGCAAGTTCTAATGAACCCGCCATTATCATTACTGATAAAGATGCTCCAGCAAATAATACTCCTAAACCGGTAACTGAAAAATACGCTGCACAACCCGCTATTAAAATTGCTGAAAATCCTACTAAGATTTTTAACCAATTCATTAATTACCCTAAATCTACTAGGTCGTTGTTTGTTTGCACTAAATTTGCAACTTCCTCTAATAATCTAATTGCTTCCTGATTATTAGCAGGTCTTGCTCCCTTCATCATATCCAACACGATTCTGATTCTTTGTTTGATTGCTTCGTTGTTGTCTTGAATTCTTTGTCTAAACTTTGCCATAAAAATTTGTTTGTTTGTATAAATATATATCAATAAAAAAGGGAAGATAAAAATCTTCCCTTTACAAAGGTAGTAATAAAAATTCAATTAACCAACTTTAAGTGTTAGTTTTTTAGGTTTAGATTCCTCTTTTCTCTCAACGATAAAAGTAAGGATACCATTTTTAATTTCTGCTTTAGCACTTCTACCATCTAAATCCTTACCTAATGTAATTCTTTCATCGATATTAGCAACTAATTCAGTAAATGGTGTTTTTTCTTCACCCTTTTTTGCTTTTACTTCTATTTTGTCTTCGTAACAATTAATCTCAATGTTTTTCGGGTCATGCCCTAAAACTGATAATGCAATAAATGCTTTATCATCCTTTACCTCAACTGCAAATTTTGAAGGTACATAGGTTTTTGAGTAAGTTTCCCATAAAGGGGTACGGTCTGCAACCATTAGTTTGTCAATAAATCTGTCAAAATCTGAATAGAACATAGTTTTAATTTTTTAAGTTTCCCTATATTATTCAATTCTTATACCACACCCCTTTTTATTACAAAATACTGACAATTTTACCATCACTTTGTAACAAATCGGAAAATTTGTCAGTACTAAATTAGTTTATCTAAGTAAACTTTTTTATCTGATTTAATTTCCCCAAATAGAACTATTTTATTTTTGTTATTATATAAAGCCTCATTTGTGAATATACCTACTGTTTGTTGCTTCTTCCATTCTTCAGCATTTACATAACAATATGATGCAAACCATCTACTACAATCTGAATTAGTTTCAACAAAAAGATAATATCCTCTCTTAATATTGTTAGCTGCAGTTGTCCAAGATGGAGAACCTTCGATTCTAGTTTTAATATCAACAACTAAACCTAAATCTTTGGAATCCAAATCATATTTACCACTCTTATCGGTTTCCCAAGAACCCTTATTACCGGCATTATTTAAAATATATTTAGTGGTATGAACTATGATTTCATGTAACAATCCACTTCTAATATTAGATTGTATCTCATTCATAAATGGATATTCTTTGCCCCCAACTCTCAAAGTAACCGATGATAATTGTTCCATGGTATTAGAAGTTAATGATAAAATACTTCTGGCCAACATAGGGTCAGTAAATAATCCAGCTCCCGATGTTGAAGCCGGCATACCCTTTGCAATTGCCTTATTTCTAGCTTCTAATTCCTGAAAAGCTCCTCTTGGACTTTTCTTTAAATTACAAACTTCATCATACTTTTCAGACCAATCTAGTTTGAGTGTTCTGATATTATTGTACCATTTATATTCAATCCCATTTAATTTACATAAGTCTTTTATTTCTTTTTCTGTCATATCTCTCTCTTTAAGAGATTTGAACTTTTCTCTAGCTTGATCAACTTGTTTAAATTGATTAATTAGATGACCACTGCGTTCCTTATCGGTTAAATTAGAACCCATAACATCCTTAATACGATTGATGTAATTATCATCAGATGAATATTCATCAAATGATATATTCTTTTCAATCAAATTTACAGGAATTAATTCTGCTCCTAATTTTCTAAACGCTTTTCTACGTGTCATACCTGATTTAAAAACATAAACACCATCATTAAATTTATAGACGATGGGAATTTGCTCTAATCCGGTTTCCTTAATACTCTCAGCAAATTCATCAACTATATCAACCGATGAAAGTTCTCTAGATGTGTTAGAATAAATTGTGTGTTGTTCAGGATTGTCATAGATAGAATCAATTGGTAATAATACATCATATTTTGGATGTATCGTTATCAATCCGAATTCCGAACCTACTTGTTGACTGTTGTTACCTGACTTAGCTTTAGCTTCAGGTTTTAAGTTTTTAGCCATTTTATATGATTTTAAATTCAATGAAACTTTAGAATAGGTGTTCATTATAACCTTTATTTTTTATTTCACAATAGATATGAAATTTGTATGATATATCCAAAATTATTTTAATCCTTGCTGTCTTTCTATTACTGTACTCATATGGTCTGCCCAATGAAGAATATACTGAATAGTATAACGAAGGTATTTAGAAGTGTCATACACTTTGTAATACTTTTCATTATCTTCATCATAAACCCCATCTGTAAGTTTAATACCAAACCATTCTTTATCTGATAAAGTAATACCATATTGGCTTAATGTAAAAAATCCTCTATCTGTTATAGCCATATATGGAATTGCTTCATTTCTTTTAAAGTATTCACCTCTATTCTTAATATGCCAATCTGAATCATTAGTAACATAATGAAGCTCACCTTTAGTACCTAATTTTCCTAAATCATGATGCAATGCTGAGAAAACTAATTCTTCATCAGTAAAATCCACTTCTCCTCCACACTCAATAAAAAGATTTTTCATTTTTAAAGCGTGTTTACATACATTGAAAACATGATCAATGTACCCACCTTCATATGCGTAGTGAAAATTTTTGTTACCACTAGCAGGTGATAACATTAGGTTAGGCCCTAACTCTTCCATTGAATACATTTGTAAGAGTTTTTCTTTCCTTTCTCCTGTGATGTATTTATCAATTATTCCTAAGAACTTTCGATAATTACTTTCTAATTCTTCATTTGTGTGTTTATTCATTTCTTTTATTTTTTATGATTATTTATTCTAGTTAAGTCTATAATATAAAAGGATACCCCAAATATACGAAAAATTTTCCAATTTTCCAACTATTTCTACCAAAACTTTTGAGATTTTTTTTCTTCGTATTTTTCAAACTCATCTGGGATTGTAATTTCCTCTTTGTTTTTTAGGTATTGCGCCTTCGTTAGCACTTCGTTCTCACACTCAATAATGGTTTTACCTATCCTTAGCTCTAACTCTCTATAATTTACCCCTATCCACCCCCAAAATGATTCCCCTCCTATGTATCGTATCCCATCTTTGGTATAATCATGTGAATCAGCAAAAGCGGTTGCAAAAAAAGGTTTAGTTTGGTTTTTAGTAGTAGATTCTGAGATTTTAGTTAAAGCATCATTTAAGTAAGTTCCTGTTTGAGTATTAGAATCACTTTTAAGTTGCCCCTCCCATACTACATCATCTTCAAATATTCTTAAATCTACCCCCAATAACTTTTCTTCCTTATCAGTATTAACAACTTTAAAATTTTTAGCACATTTTTCTGCTATTTCTTGTAATGTAAGACCTAAAATGGTAGTGAGAGTTCTTTCTAAAGATAATATTGGAGAATAATTGCTGTATTTCTTATAAAGATTATAATCATTCTGATGTACTTTATCCAATACCCTTTTTACTACTTTAACTTGTAAATCTTCTAAAATGTATTTCATTAAGAAAGAGTTTCTTTTGTTAAAACAAAGTAGAGCATATCTAATTCTTCTACGAAGGTACACATTCCTAATCCACCACTATCAAATAATTCAACGATGTATTCTCCCTCATTTAATCCAATATCATTTGATTCTACATTATAGGAGGAGATTAAATACATACAGTTAGGATCTGGATTATCCTTTGGTAATTTACACATCCAAGCATAAACTCCTGGTTCACCATTTTCATCATCTATCTTTTCAAAACCTAATTTTTCTAAATGTGATTCGGTAATCGGAGTTAAGTCAATTTGTATTTTTGGTTTCATTAATCTAAAATTATTTTAGTATAGATTATTTTTTTCGATTCAAAGTGAGATGCCTTTACTATCATCGTATCACCTTTCATTCTACTAATTGGTGAAATGATAGTATTGATTTCCCCTTTAGTTCCACTATACGATGCTCTATTGATTGTAGGGACTAATTCATCCTTTGAAGCAATTAATGGAGGTAAATTTGCAATAGTAAATTGACCGGTATAGTAATTAAGATATGATTTGGTGATAGTTGCTAAAGTATCCCCCCTTCTTAATAACCAATATAGATTACTCTCCCACTCTACTTTTTCAGCAGGATAAGGTTCTTTACCATTTACTAAAATTCTGCCAGTTATTCTATGTGATTGTTGATTAAGAGAGGTATCTAATTTAAGATGATAATTCCCATTGCCATCTTTAAGTAAAGATCTCCTTCCATCTCTCATCAATACTGAATCAACTGCTAAAGAATACTCTTTAATTGGTTCTAATGTTTCCATATCCTTCTCGCACGCGGAAAAGGCAAAAACTGTTGCGATACCAATTACAACTTTTTTCATAATAAATGTTTTAAAACAGATTCCCAATCAGGAAACTTTTCATTACCAAAATGTATTAACACTCCTTCAAAATCACCTGCTCCATTTGCAGTTCTATCATCAATCAGATAATCCCCTTTCAGCATATTTTTTAAGTGAGTAATTGCCATTTTTTTATGGAACAATCTACCAAAATGTTCTTCAATCCAAAATCGTTTATCCATAGCCGCCATTGGATTGCCCCACGGAGCGGCGGTTGCGATATACATTTCATATCTACCACTCTCTTCTAATTTTTTAATTGCCTCAATTGCCCCCTTAATAGGTGGAGGATTTCGGAAAATACCTGGTATATGGTCGTAATGACCTTTATACGAAGTTTTTAAAAATTCATTATTAGAAATAGTTTCTTCAACATGCCTATTAAAATCAACTAGCACGCCATCCATATCAATCCACAATACTTTTTTCATAATTTATAATTTGTAAATATGGTAAGAATACAACCAACCACAATCATCATCATAATCATCGTATTCTTCACAATATAATCCATAAGGCTTTAATATTTTGTTTAATCCACTGGTATCAACACTACTCCAATAATTAAATCGTAAGTATGGTCTATCATTAGGATAAGTATAATTCAGTTCAACACTCTTAGGAGTCCAATTTTGAATTTCATTTAAAATTACCGAAGTTACCATAGTTTTAAAGTTTAAGTTTTATTAAAGATATTCAGGCCCATAAATTCCATAACGAGCAGTTCCATCTAAAATGTTTCCTCTCGCATGCTTTGCCGGTGCTTTCCAACTGGCTGGTTTTAGAAGGTCTCCTTTCTTAATTGGTGAACCTTTCAAATCACCATCAACTCTACTGATGAATCCCCAACAAGTAGAACCATTCCAAAAACGAAGGAATTTGTTACCAACCTCCATAACTAATTCAGGTTCTTTACTCATATTTAGGTTTGAATAATAAGCTCTTCTTTCAGAATTTACCTTTTCTAAGAATTCAGCAACCTTTGGATTCCCCTTTAAATAACTAAGGGCTTTTTCGTTCATTGTTCTCATAACTATCATATTTTATTACATAGTAAAGATAAGATAAATAATTGGATTTTCCAAGCCTTTTGAGAAATATTTTAAAAAAATAACCCATTGAAAATCAACGGGTTATATAAATTGTAGTTCTTTTTTTGAGAAATCGTAATCAAATGTAATCGGTGGATTGAGAGCTTCATACCTTAGATTACAGGTACACCCATTGAAAGCATATCCACCCCAATTTGTTTCTTTATAACCATATCCTTCGTGAATGTGACCTGAAAAATGTAATGGTGTATTTAATTCCTTTAATCTATGATACAAATCTGAACACCCAACATTTTCATTTGTGTTTGCAGTTCTATCACAATATCCGTAAACTGGGCCGTGAGTGATTACTATATCACTATCATCGGGAATTTGATTCCACATTTGTGCAGAATCATATCCCCTATCAACATTAAACCCCCATCCATGACCGAATGAAGGAGAATACGGAGATCCCCAAATCTTTATTCCATCAATTTGTACAAATGAATTCTCCAAATAAAATACATTAGGATTAAGACCGGTTTCTAATAAATCATTCAACCACTCCGGCTTTCCTTTAACAGGAGGTTCAAAATATTGCCTTCTATCAAAGTAAACTGATTTATATCTAAATAATTCATCGCTATCAAATGAAAGGTCGTGGTTTCCTGCAATGAATATCTTATTAGTGTATCCCTCTACTTTATTAAACCAATTAATAAACCCTTCAACTTCATGCTTTCTACCAATAGAAGATATGTCCCCACTATGGATAAGTAAATCACCACCTGGAAACTTACCATTTAATTGCTTGTGTTTGTTGTGAGTATCACTAATATGTGTAATGCGAAAATTCATAACCAAATATACAAAAAATTATAGAATTTTCCTAATTTCTCTTTCATTTTCTGAATAGGATACATTGAATAAAAGTGCAATTCTATTCACATCTTCTGTTACCATAGAAACCGAATGCTCAGGATCATTATCCTCTCTGAAATTTAAAAATATAAGTTTTCCATACTCTGGAATAACTTCTATCCCATCTACAATAAAACATCCTCCCCAATCTTTATTATAACCCTTATTAAGATATAAAAGAATGTTTGCGGGTTTGAAAAAATTTTGTTTTACGGTTGGTCTACCATCATTATGAGGTGATAACAATCCTCCTTTTTTATACATCGTAAGCAATGGTCTACTAATAATAGTTTTTTTAATTGAAAATGATTCATCTCCAATTTTTTTTATTAATACATCCTGACCATACACTTCAATAAATTTGGAAAAAATAAAAGTATGTATTAATGGAAAATTTCCCCAATCCATATCCATTCCAAATAATGAAAACTGTCCAAATATTTGATCTGGATTAGCTTCTTTGAATTTACAAACTTCATTATATACTTCTAATAACTCTTCGTATGAGTTAAAATGCATCATATCGAATTTTCCTTTGAAACATTCAATATCTACTCCTCTATAAATTAAATTTGTATAGTTTGATGTATCAATGCAAAATTCATACATTTTGATGAGCTCTCCTAATAATGACTCATTTTGTGTTAAATCAAATTCATAAAAGGGTTTTTCCATAGATAATATATATACTTATAGATATAAGGTTTTATTAATTAGTTTATGAAAAAAGTATTTAAAATAGATTTCGGGCAGTTTGATTCTGATAAAAAATTAACATCCGAATATTCTCTATCCTTTGAAGTTCAACCACATCTTATCGCAGAATTATGGTATGATAAATTAAAGGATTTATTAACCGATTCTTCTTGGAAATTAGAAACTCGTTGGGCAGCATTTAAATTACCAATTCGTCATCCTAAAATTCTTGTAGAAAAACTTAGAAGATGTGTAGAAACTATTAATAATTCCGATTGGTTTGATTATCATATTATAGAAACTGATATGATTACCGAAGATTATCCAATGGAGGTTCATAACATAATTCACCATCATTTTGAAATTTTAATTGGACAAGTTTGGAAACCATCACCGTATTGGCAACAAATAATAGAAAAAAAAGATTGGAAATTAGTTGATGCAGTTAGAGGATTGAATGATTTATCTCATGAGATAGAAGAATGGAATATGGGAGGAGATGCTACTATATGTACAACATTTATGAATGGATTAGCTCCAATACATAAAGTAGAATTGCCAAAAGAAGCGGATGAATTTTTTACATTAGATGGTGCATTTGGTAGAGGATATTTACACTATGCACAATTAGGTAAGACTTGGCAAGAAGTTTGTATAGATGATGATGACCATATTGACCCAACAAATATTTCCGAACATCGATTATTAAGTGGTGAATTTGATTTACAATTTTCTCTTTATGATAGAACACACGAAGGTATGATTGAATCGTTTGGAATGAGAGAAAAACTTGCTAAATTCGATAGAACCCCTGAAGATAAGAGCCTTAGATTAGGATATTGCCCTATATTCGATATTAAAAATCAATCACAATTAACAAATGATGATAAATTAAATATCATTGATAATATTAGAAATCATCCTCAAATCATAAGAATGAATTTAGATGGAGTGGAAAGACCATTTACTCCTTATTTTGATCCTTATTAATAAAATCTAAAAGTTTTTCTGCATAAACTTTATTACCATATTCTGAAAGATGGTAATCAGTTTCGGAATAAGTTAATCTATTTTTTTGGGCCCATATAAGTGATGAAGTTTCACCATCTGGTTTAAAAAAATTTAAATTAGAAATAAGTGGTGATTCTAAAGTAAAATCATCGAAGTGTAAAAAAACGATTTTATTATTAGTATCTTTTACGGATGATTGTAAGTGGTTTAGGTAATAGAATAGTTTTTTGTATTCAAACAAGTCATCATGTAGATTAAAAAAATAATCGGTATAAAAATCTTGCTTATTAAATGTGGTGATATTATCTTTTCTTTTTAAATTATCATTACTTTTTGTAAAGATATTTTCTATACCATTTACAACATTTTTAGAAAGTTGAATAGAAACAACATTATCAATACCCTTATCCCAATATGCGGTTCTAACTAAATGAGTTGTTTGTAATAATATTAATGAATCATTAAATTCATTTGAAAAAAATCTTTTATTAAATTCAAATATTATTTCTTCATTTGAATTTCCAGGTAAGGATAGATTTCGGAGTGGTACATTAAAATGATGAGCGACAATATCCGCGAATCCTGTGTAGAAATCTTGCCTCCAACAGGAATAAGAACATCCGAATGAATAAACATTTTTAAACATAAAATTGGTGGAGGTGGAGGGAGTCGAACCCTCGTCCAAATACGGATTTAATAAACCTCATTCACAAGCTTAGTTTGTTTTTCTTAACAAACAAAATAGATAAGTTTTTATACATTTCATTATCATCAATGTTCCCCACTCTTATTTAGAGAGTCAGCGAGCCGTACTCTATTCGTTCACTTCTTTTTAAAGCCCCACGAGTGATGCGGGAGGGATTAGGCAGCTACTGCGTAATCAGCACCAACGAATGCCATAGCATCTTCGAAGGTCATTGTAGATAATTCTACGTCATTTATTGTTCGATAGGTGTTTAAGGATTTCCATCTAATCCTGCTTGTATCAACTTACCAACTCATCGTACCTGTCAAAACCAGGCACCCCCAAATTACTTTTTATAAAATATAAATATAGGTTCGTATTTGTAAAACTCACCATTTATCTTCATACTATTTTTTACATTAGATAAATCAACCCCTGTCATTGGAGACATCGTCATCTTTATCTTACCCTGATATTCCATACCTAATTCAGTTAGGATATCAATACTATCTTGTTCTAAAGGATAGAAACTTTTACCAATTTTAATATCTGCAATGTTCCAAAGAATATATCTATCATTTTTTAGGTATTCAAATGCAGTTGTTAAGGTGGGTCTTAGGAAACCATCTCTCCAACTTTCGTAATTACTGAACTTCTTAAATGATTGTGTTTCATCATCGGAATATCTTTCTCTATCAAAATAAGGGGGAGATGTAAAAATAAAATCTAATTCACCTTTATACTTTTGAAATCCAGATTCTTCACTAATAATCTCTGAACCTGTTCTATAAATTTCATATGTATTTTTATGCCCCCAAAATGGATTTGCCGCACCTGGTATACGTGTGTTAAAGAATTCTGCAAGATACTCATAGCGAGTCTTACCAATTTCTTCAATATAATTTTCGGTATTTGGGTCATTACCAATATAGTGTATATTCCTATCATCTACACTTAACGCACCTAATATTCTACCACCCCAACCAGATGAAGGGTCATAGATATTAATTTGTTTTTGATCTTTAATGTGATTTGTAAATCTCTGGTACAAATACTTTGCAGTAAGTGGTGGGAAATTAACCGCTGCTTGTGTTCCCATTCCAATACGAAATGCTGCAGTTGCTTCAGGAAAAATAGTTTGACCTAATGGATACCATTTTAATTGAATAGGTTGTTTTTCTAAATCAACCAATGAATCGATATCTTCACCCCAATCAGCAGTTTTAAGAGATGAAATATGTTTATATTGAATTACTCCTGCTTTATATAATTCCTTTACTTCTTCGGCAGTAATTGGAAGCGATTCAATTCTACTATCAGTTTGTGCTAAACAAAAATCATGCCCTTCCCATATATCTCCATTCATCCATTTCTCAATCCATTCTTTCGCAGTTGGTAAATGAGAATTGTGATGTTCTTTATTACCCTTTGCTAGAGTTTTAGAAAAACGATACATCGCATCTTGTCGAGTCAATCTTCTCATTTGTTTTGCAAATTCAGAAAGATATTCATCTTTACAAAAGATATCGTATATAGATGGTTTAGGTTTATCATATGTTGAACCACCGATACCGGTTTTATACATAGCAGGAAAGAACTGATTTACCGGTGTAGCAAATTTATTAAAATTAAAAATCACTTCATCCCCATCATCATCTTTCTCTTCAAACTTATCTACCTTATA
>Ga0172367_10003937_pt1 | contig 18851 bp, 14 predicted proteins | sample Lak10m_FD_114542 | JGI IMG/M metagenome (GOLD analysis project Ga0172367, IMG submission 114542) | Freshwater microbial communities from Kabuno Bay, South-Kivu, Congo - kab_022012_10m | ecosystem: Environmental > Aquatic > Freshwater > Lake | place: Democratic Republic of the Congo: South-Kivu...
AAAATCATTATTTTGCAGAAAAGTAAAAAATATGAATTGTCATTTTGTGAATAAAGGAGAGTTTAGTATTATTAAAAATTCATTGTTGAAAGTATCTATAACAAGTACCAGTGATAAGAAAGTATTAAACCTGGATTTGGGGGTATGTGCTTGGTATACTAATTTAGATAGTAGAATTTTACTTAATGTTGCAGACCTGGAATATAGAGAACTATTAAATGAATTTTTTAGGGATAGTTTACGCCCTGAAATAAATAAAATGACTGAAAGTTTGTTTGATATGATATGCCAACGTGTAATAGTTATGCCTGAAAAATTAGTATATAAAATAGACCTAACAGTAAATATTAGGCCTGGAGAAAATATATACCAAATGGATGTTGTTTATTTAGATGGGGATAACTCTATTATGTTTGAAAAGTTTGATCACGCCGAAAAGTTTTTAATAAAATTAGTTTTAAAAAAGTTTGATGGTAATTTAGGTATTAATTTAAATAATTTTTTAGCAGAAAAAAGTAAATTTGCGTTAATTAGTATGATGGATGAAGATTATAATAGACATGAAGAAGAAGGTCTTGATGTAGAAGATGATATAAATTTGTTTATGATTAATGAATATTTATGTTCTTTAACTAGTTCTTACATTTCATAATAAAAAATAAATTAGAAAAATTTTTTATATTATTGCGTCCGGCAGTTACTTTACCGTAAGTTTTTTATAGTTTATGACTTCGGGATTGCTGATTTTTTTTGAAAAAATAAAAAAAATAAAATCATTATTTTTAGAAAAAAGTGAAAAAATTGTTGACAAAAAATTATAAAAAATTAAAAAAAATGAGTTTAAAAGTTGTTAGAAAATCAAAAGTTGACTTTAATAAAGCTGCTATTTTAGGTAAACGTAGAGCAGAAAGAATTCTTATGGAAAGAGAAAAATCTTTAAAGGTCGCAGCTAAAGTATTAGTACAAATTCGTGAAAAAGATAAAAAGAATTTATGTCCAGTTGATGAAGAAGATTTAATTAATGGTTATGAAAGTCCTGATTCTCGTGGTTTTGAAGATAGATACACTAAAACAAAAGTGAAGATTTATAGAAAGTTAAAGGCCGGCGATTATATTTCAATTCATAATTGTAAGTATGTTGTTGTAAATTTTAGAGAACATTGGTTAGAAGTAATGGATTTTGATACTTTGGCCCCTCATACTATTTATATTGATAATCCTTCTGATGAAGTTTATGTTTTTTTAAAATAAAAATAAATAAATAAATTTTTTACACGTTTTTTATTTTTATTTTTTATTTTTTATATTACACGTTTTTTATTTTATTAAGGTCCGGCAGTGTCTTTTCCGTAAGTTTTTTATAGTTTATGACTTCAGGATCACGGATTTTTTTAAAAAAATTAAAAAATGAAATCATTATTTTTAGAAAAAAGTGAAAAAATTGTTGACAAAAAAAGAAAATTTTTTATTTTTTATTTTATTATTTTTATTATTTTATAGAAAAATGGAACCAGTTTATAGATTACCTTCAACTACTTGGTGTGAAGTAACTTTATTAAGAAAAGGTGAAAGATTTATAGATGATTTTAAAGTATATATTTTTGAAGGTATTACAGAACAAAGTGATTGGTATGTAGTGTTTGATGTAGTGGATTTGAATGGTGTTAGATCCTCAATGCTTTATGAAGATGTAAATCAAATGGTACAATTAGTTGATGAATAAAATTTGTATATATTTTTACTTTTTTATTTATAAATTAAAGTCATTAATTACAATTGTTTTTTTAAAAAAAAAATATTTTTTTATTTATTAAAAATATGTGGTATAAAACGTTTAACGATTTTTTTTGGATGAGTATTGCGGGTATGGTAATAGGTTTTTTATTGAAATATAGATGGTATAGTTGTTCTTGTTGCGGTATAAATATTTTTAGGGATAACCCTATTGGACTTCCAGATACTACCCCCAATATAACTCCAGTTCTTTCGCGTAGCAGCTCCATGATAAATACTGATATTCCATTGATTAGTCGAAACCCAAATAATAGAAACCCTGAACCGAATGGTCTTGAAATTCAAAATTTAAATACATTTTAAAAATGTAGGTTTTGTAAATATTTTATATTTTTTATATTTTTTGGTCATAATTTAATTGTCAAAGGTTTTTAAATATTAAATTTTATTTTTATTGAAAAGAATGGCTTATGTTGCAACATCTACAGGAGCAAGAAAAAAGAAGAGAAAGAATAGACCTTTAAAAGGTTTAACTAAATTTTTAAAATCTAAAGGAGTAAAAGCAATTACGCGAGTAGGTAAAGATACTTTAAAAAAAGTAGGTTTAAATATGGCTAGAAATATGGCTGACAAAGCTATTGCTGCTTCTTTAGCTTATTAAATAATTTTTAAACATATAATATGTATATATTTTTTAACATTGTAAAATCATTATTTTTTTAAAAACAAAAACAAAATAAATAAAATTTTTATTTTTATAAAAAATGTCTTCTATTTCCGCAACTCCTTACGTAGCAAATACCCAAAATATTGGGAATAATAGCATGTTAAAAATAATAGATGACTTTGAAATTGATTCTGAATTAACAGTAAATGGGAATATTATATGTACAGGTACAACCACATCTTTAAAAGGTTTTTACGGAGATTTGTATGGTACCGCTGAAACAACAACTAAAGTGTTAGTGAATACTACAACGGCAAATATTAATTATTTCCCTATTTTTGCATCGTCAATACCTGATGATTCATTAATTTATGGGAATAGTACTGATACTAGTTTTTATTATAATGCATTTAGTAAAATATTAGGGGTTTATAGACTGAAAGTAGATGATGATGTGAATATTATTGGTAGTTGTACATCCCCAAATTTTATTGGAGATTTAACAGGAATAGCCGATTCAAGTGAACAAGTTGTAGTGAATACTGCTGTATCAGGGTCTGCGAATCATTATTTATTGAGTACAAACACCACTGGAGCAAGTGTTAACTTAAAGTATATAAGTAATGTATATTTTACTCCTAGCATCAATGCTTTATCCGTAAATGGAAATGCCGCAGTTACTGGAAATTTAAATACTAATGCTATATTGGCAACTGGTAATATTACAAGTAGTGCTTTTGTGACTGGTTCAAATTTATTTGGGAATAGTATTTATGCAGGTTCTTTGTTTCCTGCACAAGCTGGGGGTAATCTGACCATAACAAATCAATTAGGTAGGAATACAAATATTGGGTATTCAGGGTATACAAATCCTAACAATACACCATATCTTGGAGAAAGAGTGAATATGCTTGTTCCTATGACATTACCTGCAGGTAATTCTCCTCATTGGACGAAAATACCAATGTATCAAAATAGTTATCAAACATTTACAATCAATACCACCCAAATAGCTAATAGCGGTAATTGTTTTGTTGGTATGAGTGGACAATTACCAACTTTTCATGTATATAAAATGGGTATATGGATTTTTGTAAATATACCTGTTTTTACATTCGTTGCAGGTTCTACTAATCAAGCCATGTTTTACCTGAACGGTGATCCTACTTACGCCCCATCGGCTAGTCCATTATACCCGGAATTATTACCTGCTAATGATATTAGTTTTTGTTTTCGTTTAAATGTAATTAATAATTCAGAATGGAGAGTGGGTTTTGGTAATATGAACACAACTGGTAGAGTAACATTGTCTTCTATATATAATGGACTTACTTTTGGGAATGGAAGTAATTTTGCAGTGGGGGGTATTCAGTTTTGCTATATGTCGAATGCTAATTTTTATGGGTATTAAGTAATTATTAAACAAGAAAAAATGAGCACGTTGCGCACGTTGTTTTTAAAAAAGCTTCTAGAAGAAAAATAAAAAAAAATCAAAAAATGAAATCATTATTTTTTATAAAAATCATATATTTTCATAAATTATTTTTATTTTATATATACTAAAAAAAGTAAAAATTAAATGAAATGAATGGTTTTATAGATGATTTTGATTTACCTTTAGAGGATTTTCAGGCGATGGCCGACATTGATATAAATGCTTCTAACCCGAATTTAATTAATGAGTTAACTTTTAGTCAAGACAATCCTATGCCTGATGATGGAGGCTTTAACAATGCTTTTTGTTACTCTTATGAAATTCCACAAAATGAGTATCCTTTTGTAATTTTATTAGAAAATACTATTCCAACTATATGTTCGGTAAACTGTTTGTTCACTAATCGTTTATTAGCACAATATTCTGTAGAAACTAGCTTTCTAAATATTATTAAAGCCACGTACCCTATTTCATCCGTATTAGCTGGAAGGAGATTTAACATGATTGTACATGAAGACACAGTTAATGATTATGGGTATATTGTACAGCCAAATCAAAATGCGAATGTGACTGCCTATTCCAATGGTCCTTATTTGTTTGGAAGTAGAGTACACGTGGAAATAGGGAGTGTTTTTCCAGGGTCTGCTTTTTTACCTATGTTTGATTTAATTACAAATACTTATGTGGATGATAAAGTTTTACGTTCAAGTGGTATTCGTATTCATCCAAGTACTAACTTCACGTGTAGACGTATCGCGACAAATTTGTATAATAAGTATTTATTAGAACGTGAGCATCATGATGTTAGGGATGATTCCAAATATAATTTTATTATTGGGGATAAACATGTCCCTAATATTGGTATTCGTTATACGTTTCATTTGATCAAGCCATTGGTTTGGTTTCCTCTGAATGATGCTAATCAAGTAGTATGGAAACATACACCGGAGTTAGCGAATACTTTAGTCGATGATGACCCATATTATTATATATTTGGAAACACCCAAGTTGGTATGGAAAATGTAGTCGTTACAAATAATAATAATTTAGACCAAATAAATAGTAGTAAACCAAATTGGAGACCAAATGCTTGTTTTGTTATGAACCAAATAAATACCCATGTTAATGAAATTTCCAATATGATGAATGTTACATATCATATAGGTAATGAAGTTATAGTCCCTACACAGGCTGTTGAGCTTGAGAAACCAAGAACGAAACGAAAATATGAGCGTAAAGCAAAGCCAAAAGGTACATCTATAGGAGATGTTTGCGGGGATTGCAATGTGGATAATAGTAAAGTTAAAGTATATCGCAAACAAGGAGAGGTTGATTATTTTAAGTTAAGCAATGCTTGTATTGCAGTTCCTGAAACTGAGGAAAAAATATGTTTTCCGATGGCTTTTTTAAGGTCTGAAGTTAGGTGTTATGTACGTGAACAACAAGAGGGCGGTACATATAAGCCAAAATTTGTTTCATTGAATACTGATGAGCGTTATATTATTAATGTAATTGGTACTGAGATTCCATTTGAATTTAGGGATAAAAAGTACGACTTTTTTAATTCAGAAACCAATGAAATAATTTTATTTAATAGTGTAAAAAAGTATACGATAAGTAATGGTCATGGGCGTATATATACAAATGAGGCTGAAGAAATAGATGTTTTTGAATTAGAATGCTGGAAGTGGTGCGCAAAATTAGTACATGTTTATGTAGAAACAGTTTTAAAAACAGAAATTGACGTGAATAATTTGGAGGAAATTATGGATGCCTATGCTACTGTTTTTAGTACTAACATATCTTGTTTTTCGCTTGTTATGGGGGGTGAACGCATACATACTAAATTTTTGCAATATAAATCATTACCTGAAAAAGAAAAATGTCTTTCAATGCTAATTCATGGATTACATGCGCACGCTATTTCTAGTGTACGCAAGTTTCATTTAAATTTTTTTAATGGGCGTAGAGTAAGCGAACATTCGTATTGTGATTTTTGTTGTAAATTTGATCGTCATTGGACCCAAAAATCATTATTTAAGCACCAAAGTCAATGCTATGATGATCACCAATTTGAGGTAAATCATATTGATAAATTAGAAAAAAGCCAATTAGGAGCCTTTTATGGGAAGCAGCAATTTTCTTACCTTGGGGTCAATAGTTGTCATAGGGATGTATGTTTTGAATGTTCAGAATTAGAAGGTGTTTGCCGATGTGTAAATCCTGTGATAAAAAATATGTATGTAGTTCAATGTAATACATGCTACAATGTGGTCAGTGCAAATAAGCTAAATAAACATGTTTGCTATATGAAATCGCGAAAACATGCGGATAAAATACCTGAAGATAAATTGTGGGTATTTGATGTTGAATCGTGCCAAGATTATCACGTGAATTCTAAACAGTATATTCACCAATGTATACTTGTGATTTTACGAGCTGTTTATAGTGATGAAACATATAGTTTTAAAACCATTGAAGAGTTTATTACTTTTATTTTAGGGAATGAAAAATTTAGAGGGACTACCCTTTTAGCCCACAACGGCGGTGGGTATGATCACATTATGGTCCAAAAATTTTTAGAATGTAATAGTATAGAACACACAACGATTCCTAGACCAAACACCCTACATAAATGTTTAGAGTTAACTATTGTTTGTGATGAAAAAGAAGATAATATTCGTTTTGTTGATTTTATGATGTATATGACCAATTCGCTAAAAAATATTGCTAAGGCTTTCAAATTACCGACTTTAAAAGGAGATTTTCCGCATAATTTTTCAGTATCAACAAACACTGAATATATTGGGAGATTACCTGCATTAGATGACCCAAAAGACTATTATGGTTTTAATAATATCCAGTCTGAATCAGAACTAAAAGAAGCCAAAAAGTACTGGTTAGATCAAGAAAAAATATATTGTACGTGTAACGAGGCCTGCAATTGTAATAAGAAAAAGTGGGACTTTCAAAAAGAATTGTATGATTATTGCCTTATTGATGTGAAGGTACTAGCCGGAGCTGTGAAGGCCTATAGAGATGAAGCAATTAATTTTAATGGGGTATCTGATTTTGGCTGGGAATGTCACGGTATTGAACCATTTCAGTATATTACTCAATCCCAAATAGCTCTTTCAATGTTTTTAGAGGGAAAAGATACGAATGAAATGATTATTAGTAAGGAAAGAGTACGTTTTGATTTCAATCCAAAAGCTATTTATTGGCTAGAAAAAATAATGGAACAAAACCCAAATTATAAAATTATTCATAGCGGAAATTCGTATCGTCCGTATTATTTATTACGCTTTGATGATTATATTCATGGGTACTGCCCAGTAACAAATACGTGTTTTTATTTTATTGACTGTTCTTTATGTGCATGCGGAGAATGTTTCCAGCATGAAATACTAAATGGGTATATACACCCGTTGTTTAAAATTCCCTATAGCAAGGTCGGGTATAATGCTATTGAAAAATTAAATAAATTATCCAAAGTAACTTCTAATCAAAAAATGAAACTGGTGTTTGTTTATGAACATAATGTAGAAGTCATTGACCAACATCTGTTTGAATCATGTAAATTAATGTCTACGCGTGAATCATTTTACGGGGGTCGTACTGAAGTGTTTGCAGCCTATGCTAATACGGATAATTTACCTGATCAAGAGATTGTCCATTACGATGTTTGTTCATTATATCCTTATGTTTGTTCTATGAAGGAATTACCCGTTGGATTGCCTGATATTTACTTTTATAACAACATTGATTATGCAAGATTACACCCTAACCATCCGAATCGCTTTTTTGGCTATGTTCGGTGCCATGTAATACCTAATAAAAATGATTTTATTGGGATATTGCCATCGAGATCGTTAGTAGGTGATGCGAAGTCCTTAAAATTAGTTTATGATTTACATGATAAAATAGGCTGTTGGCATACTGAAATGATTTATTTAGCTATGGAGCATGGGTATATTGTTGATAAAATATACGAAGTATGGGATTGGCCACCTGAAAAACGATCTACTACCTTAATGAAAGGCTATATGGAATTTTTTTTACGTATGAAGCAAGAAGCGGAGGGTTGGGATAAATTAAAGGAAACAATTCTTGATGATGTAGATGAAAAAGATTTAACAGAGGCTGATAAAGAATTTATTTGTGAAGAAATTAAAAAACGTAATGGAGGCTTTGCAAAACCAAGAGCTGATAAAGTAGAAAAAAATCCAGTGAAAAGGCAATTAGCAAAGATATTTTTGAATTGTCTTTGGGGAAAATTGTGTCAAAAACCACCAAAAGAACATGAAATATTTGTGTGTGGGTATAAGCAGTATTTGCAAATAATGCAAAATACATTGATTGACCAAGAGACCGTAAAGTTTAGACATGTTAAAGATTTAATTTTTAAGGCTAGGTTTAAAATGATGATTGATCAACCCGATAGTAGTCGTATGCTTAATGTTCATGTAGCCGCTTCTGTTACTGCCCATGCCCAAGTTTATTTAATGCGGTTTATGTTTAGAGTAGGCCCTGAAAGATGTATTTATTGTGATACGGATTCGCTAGTATTTTTAAAGAAAATATTAGAAATTGGTTATGCCTCTACTGGCTTAGGGGCTTGGACAGATGAGCATCCTGGACAATTTATACGTCGTTTTTTAGCGATCGCCCCCAAATCTTATATGGAGGAAATTATTGAAAATGAAGATATTAATTATTATTTAAAGTGTAAAGGTATTCGAAACACGGAAAATAATAGAATGATTGTTACAATAAATAATTTAGAAAAACTTATTGATGCTAAAGTTTTTCCAAAAGAAAGTTCAATTACGGATTTAGTGTGTGATTCATTTACAATACACCCTAATAGTGTAAATCCGTTCGTACCATATGGGATATTACTTACTAGTTACGGAAAGAAAAATGTTTCTATTGTGTTTACAAAAAGAGAGCTAATGTTAAATTATGATATGAAAAACAAAAAAGGAGAAACAATTAAAGAGTTAAATAAAATAGGTTTATTACGTTTATTTCCATTTGGTTATGAAGGTAATTTAACTCATGAAATTTAAAAAATATAATGAATAATATACAATTTTATATATATAAATGGTAAAAATAATTAAATTTATTTTTCTTATTTTAATCAATATATGTTTAGTAAATCCATAATATATTACCTCCTGGCATATAACGAACAACACATAAATGTGGAACCATGCAAACTAATCTCCAACCAGTAATTCCGGCAATATCATTTTGTAATCCTACAGCTCCTTTTAATTGTAATGTAATAGTATTATTTCCTAAATAAGTATAAGATCGTAAACCAGAGCCTGTTTCAAAAGTAGTTAAATTGAAACCTAACAAAAAGGAAGATGATTGAGGAACATATTTGTCAGTTAAACAAAATCCGCGTGGAGCAAGCCAATTATAACCATTATAAGATGAAGCTTGAGTTGCTGCAGCGTTTTTAATTGTTGCAGATGAAGCAGCTGTGGATAGTGTAGGACTATAACAATATAATGGAGCCCAATCGTTATTATTCATAATTGTTTGATCATCTAGTAATTCATGATGGGTAAAAATAGAAGTATACTTATCACCGACTAAACAATCATAAATCATTGTTGGAGCAGTAGTTCCATCACCAGATACGGATGAAAAATAAGTTACTAAGCTGTCTAATTGAACACTGGCTTTACCATTACCATAACCTTCAATTGTTTTGTTAAACTCAGTAGCTAATTGAACCATGCTGGTAATAGGAGCTGGTGGGTAATATTCGGCGCCAATTTGTAATTGAACAGACATATTGTTAGATATTGCTTCACATGTAGTTGGAAAATATTGTAAAGGAGATTTGTAACCAACACCGTATAGTGTTTTAAGTGTATCACTACCATTTGCGTATCCTTGAATACTTAACTTTAATTTATCTGCTGGTTCTGTGATAGCCCCAAAAATATTGTAAGAACAATTAGAATCATAAAACCATCCAAAGTCTTGGCTTCGGGTAACATTAGGTTGAAAAGCAATTAATAATTTTAATGCTTGAGTAATTTTTATAGGTAAAATTAAAGTTTGAGTAGCTTGACCTGCTGATGCAGAAACTTGAAATGTTCTAACAGATGATGTAAAAACATTAAATCCTCCTTGAGAAGCTAGTAAAACTACTTCTGCAGTTACTTGATCAGGTAAAATATATTGATCAATACACAAAGCAATATTACTAACTGAATAAGTAATTGCTCCTTGCGAAGCATTGTAAGTGCCTAATGTGGCTGATTTTAATTTAGAAGTTGAATTACTATAGTCTAAGTCAAAAATACGAGCAATTTGAGGTACAGAATATGGGTTACAACATCCGTAAAACACTTGGGTATCATTAGCATAAATAACTTTTGCTGTACTTGCAGTAGTACTACCTACAAATTTCCATGGTTCTGTAGCAATTATGTATTGTGGATAAGGGGCAATATTTTTAGGTATTTGACTAGAAGGAACATATACACTTACTACTCCTAATGATACTGGAAAATCAAAATACATTCGATAAATATTTGCTATAGTAGTAGAACTATAATACATAGAACAACCAACACAGGTAGAGACAAAGTTAGTTCCTGTAAGAATCATACCAATACATGGTTGAAAAGCTGGTACTTGATTTGCAGCAATTGTGTAAGTCATATTATTACCAACTACTACAAATGCACCGCCAGCAAGATCTATTGTACCTAAATAAGATGCATTACTTAAAAATGCTTGACCTGTAGCTGAAGCCCCATTAAAAATACAATTTTGACCATAAGAAAGTGAAATGCCTGTATTTAGATTATAGCCTGGTGCACATAAGGTACCAGCTCCAAAATCGTATATATTATTAACAATTGATGCTGTAGGATTAGTAGTTGTTAAATTTCCATAAAGTGTGTTGTTTTGTTGACCAATGTTTCTAATATAATCTCTTATGGTACCTGGAATTCTACGTAAAGGATCAGATGAAACTTGTAATGCAATATAAGGATCTGCTAATTGAATATTTAAATAGCATTGTTGAGGAGACATAACCGTGGCTGGTATCATTTTATTAGCTAATGTACCGAAAAAGCCTGATATAATTGGGGCACAAAAAGTGTATTGTATTTTGGCTTCAGTTGGAGCTTTTGCAGTATTCGCAGCTTGAGCTGCTAAATTAACAGCAGTAATTTTAGACAATGTTGTTTGTTGATAAGCATTTACAGATGGAATCATCCCAATAGGAAAACATTTTACATTAACTAAATGAGCCATAACCATAGGTTTATTAATTGATCCATAATTAGAAATATAATCAGTTAATATAGGGTCACTGTTACTAGGATTATAAAAAGTTGGCCAATCCATTGGAGTAATATCAGTAGTGTAATCTTTGACTATAGTAAGAGCATAATCACTGTCTTTAGCGGACATACAATTTCGATCATTTTTTTGATATAAAGGAGTATTACTTGGATTAAGCACTCCTACAAAACCTGCATTATTTGTGCTTTGACAACTCATTGCAGGATTACCAGGTAAATAACTACTAAAGTATTGGCCACTATAATTACCACTAACATCTACACCTAAACCAAAACTATTAGAACCATACATAATATTACCATTAGCATCACACATTGCAGGTTTAATCATACATTTATGGCATTGTGTTTGATATGATACTTTAAGACGATTTGAAAAATAAAACGATGTTAAATATTGGTAATCCCCACTAATCATAGCTAATGAACTAGCTACAGTACCGTATTCATCAATTTCTTCTAATGGAGTGCCTTGATTATAAATTTTTAATTGTTGACAAATTCTACCCATAATACCTTCACGGGTCCAGTTTGAAAAATCAACACAATAATTTTTGTTACTTATAGTTAAAACACCTTTTAAATATGCTGAAGTTGGATCTAACATAGCTCCAGGAGTAGATGTTTCAAAATAAATTTGTATATTGCTGCCAGGGTTAAAGGAGGTATTGTTTGATGGCATCATTTCAATTTTCCTTTTGTAAGCCTTTGGGGCTTCAGGAGGTACACTTGCTAGTACTAAACTTGGAGGCAAAATTCCGTTACTCATTTTTTGTAAAAAATATAATATTTAATTTACTTTAATTGACTTTAATTATAGATATTTTTATAAAAATTATGAACATAAAAAACAAAAATTGAATAAAAAATATTTTATTTTTTAATTAAAAATTATGAATTCTACAGATCAATCTGGCTATAATGGCCTTACATTCGCAAATGGGTCAGTAAATGTAGCTGATGTATATTGGATGGAACATCAAAAATTACTGTTATCAGGAAAATTTGATCCTAGAAATCGTCAAATGGTACCATACTATAATGTCGATCCGTCTGCAGTATTTAATAATTTTCCAGGTGTTAAAGAACGTATTCCTTTAAAAGAAATCATACAAACAGGTATACGCCACCCTCCAATTGGGCCTTAAAAAAACCTAATATTTTTATAATTACCAAAAACTGGGTTATTATGGGGTATACGTTCTGTAGATAAACGTTGTGTAGGCTTTTTTTGTATAAATTTACCGTTTATTTTTCTAATATTAACTTTTTTATTTTTTACTTTTACTAATTTTTTTTCTTCATCAGAGCACTCTTCACTACTTGCATCTTCTGAATTAGAAGCCTCACTATCTGATTGTACTTCTTTTTTTAATACTACCTTTTCTTTTTTTGGTTTTTCTACAGGTTTACTTTTATTTTTCATTTCAGCCATAAATTCTGCTAATTCCCGGCGTAAAGCAGCCACTTCGGCTACAGATTTTGTTTCTTGTTCATTATATTCGCTTTTAACTTCTTCTTTCATTTCATTTATTGCCTCTACTCTTTTTTGTTCTATTTTAAGTTTTCTGGCAGCATTAGCCTTAGCTAAAGCTTCATTTTGGCGTTCAGTTCTTGCTTTTTTAGCTGTTTGTGATGTATCTAAAGCTTGATTAGTTTCCTCAACTGGTGGTATTGGATCTATTTTAACCGTTTCCATTTTTAAAAATAAAATATCTTTTTTACGAAGTTTATGAAATTCCTTATTTTTCGAAAAATAATGAAATAGTTTTCATAAATTTTCATAAATTTTCATAATAAATCGTAAAAATTATAATATAATTTATTTTTTATATTTTAAAATGAATAATAATAATGATATTAATATTGTTGATAATGTTGCCTATCACCCTTTAGAAAGCGTGTCGCGTAATGACTTAAACAACCTATTACCACGTTTTCCAGATAGTATACAACCTATTATTGCTAATCATATTGCTAATAATTTACCTGAAGTTGATCATAATACGGTAATGTTGGATGTACAAAAGTTAAAATTACAGCAAGGTTATGAAACCCAAAAAATAGAAATTCCAGATGAATACAGATCTAAAATATTTGTTACCGATAATAATAACAACTACAAACTAAACGAAAAAGAGCTAGATAATTATTTAAAAGATAATTCAATAATTCCAAAAGAATAATTTTTTGTAATTTATTTTTCATATTTTTTTTACTTATACAATAAAATATTAAATTAATATTTTTATTTTTAAAATTTATAATATGATTGGTAACAGTGTTGGTTCAGTACCTCTTGTTCAAAGCCAGTATCCTCCTCAGCTTATAACATTATCTACTAGTACTCAAAAAAGAGCTACCAGTTCCCTAAATGTAGTAAATTGGGATATTCCTGTAGGTCTTAAATGTCCGAATCAAAACTATGCTACCCTTGTAACTTTAGATTCTTTTAATTTTTTTAACACATTTAATAACATTGAATCTTCCGCTAACACAATTAAAATATTATCTACATGGACAGACAGTGGTATTAAAAAAGAATCTATGCAAACTATTGTAATACCAGTTGGTGTATATTCTATTACAAGCTTATTACAATATTTAAATACGCAATGTGTCTTATTTAGTGGAGGATACATTTACGGTTTGGGTAACCCAGAATTAAATAATGGGGCTATTCCTGCCGTATTACCATTTACACTTTCAGATGATTCAACTACTATTAACGTAAACGCTCCATCTTTAACTGCTTTAGCATTTACATCTACAATTAATCATAGATATACTGGAACATATTTAGTATACGACAGCACCACAAAACCTCTTATGCAACGTTTGGGAATTTGTGATATTGCAAGCTCGTCTTATCCATCAAATACATTTTTAATTAATACTTCCATTACCCCAAATTTATATGGAATTGGTTACATTTATCTTTTTAGTAATCCAAATTATACCTATTCAAACAGTGCTAATGGTACTGTTAAATCTCCGGATGTTTTTCAACTTAATCTAGTTAATAATATACTAATCCGTATGAATTGGGCTACAGCTAATACTTTAGATGCTATTAATGGTATGAATTTTACAAATACTGTAGCTCTTGTACCAGTCAGTGGACCTTCAGGATATAGAATAACGTTTTATCCACCTAAGCCATTTCCTATACTAATTAACAATTTAAGTACTACTACAATACAAATACAATTATTTAATGCTGATAATAGTGAACCAATTAACTTTAAAGGTGTTGATTGGACAATGTCATTTAAAATTGAATACTTTGAAATTGATAATACCCCTAAAAGTGAAAACAATTTACTCGGTACTTATCATACTAGTTTACCTTACTTACATAATTCAGTGCAATCCATGTACAATACAGACAGCCGTAATACAGCTCCTGGAGATTATGGAAATTTAATAAAAAGAAGCAGAAATAAATAAAAAATGTCTTTTTTTAGATTTAAAAATATTTTTTATAACTATATAAGTTTTTAAAAAATATATATAAAAATTAATTATTGTTGTTATTCATACTCATTTGTTTAAATAATTTAACAGTGGCAGTATCTTTTTCTAAGGTAGGATCTTCATTAATTATTTCTTTATTATTAACAGTAAAACCTAATTCACGAGGAGGTTTAGAAAAAAACTTATCACAATCTTCTGCGCTTAAATACAAGCCGCAGTAATTACGATCATGTAACATACATGGTGCTTTAGGTTCTCTTATCATGTAATAACCTAAAATAAAAGATCTTGTAATTAAAATCATACGATATAAAACCCAAAACAAATCTTGTTCATTTTTAAATTCAGTACTATCTTTTGACCATTTGCCTGAATTTTCCTTACATAATTTTAAAACTTTTAAACGGACAGATGTAAGTTCAAGCATTAAATTTTGAAATAAAGCAGATTTTAAAATGTCAATTCTATTTTCAACTTCCAAAGATAAAACACACTTTTGAATATATTCTTCAAAAGTCATCTTTACACGTTCCCCATTTTCATCTACTTTTTCACGACCATCGGAATCGTAGACTATATAAAATTCATCTTGTGTTGGATCTTTACAATTTTCCATTCTTACTTTATAATTACTAAAAATAATGAATTATATTCAACAATAATTATAATATTAGTAACTTTTTAACAAAGAAAATGTTAACACATAAAATTTTTTATATTCTATATCATATTTTTGTGTACTCAAGTTGAATTTAAATAAAAATTAATCTGTACTCATGTTGTTTTCAATAAAAGCATTTTTTAATAACATACGACTGGTGTACTCAAAAAGTAATTTTTATGGAAATATTTTCATTATAAAAATATAATTTTTAAAATTTATAATCATTATTTTTTAAGATTAAGCATTCAAAAAACATAAAAAATATAAAAAAATGTCAACAGAAAACAACACAGTCGTAATTGCTCCAAAGTTTAATAAAACCAAAAATGGTGGATATTATACATTCAAAGGTATTAAAAATTTCAGGGATAATTTAGTTGCAGGTATTTTTAAAGTATCCTTAGATTTAGAAACCAAAGTTAAAGAAATTAAAGGTGAAAATGATAAAATTGAAGAAAGAACATATAACAATATTAAAGTTAAAGGTAGCTATGATAACCAAGATTTAGGTACAATTAGAATTTTACTACAAGAAAATACATTTGGATTAGATACACCTTCAGGTAAAACAAATGCTGATGTAGTATATGATTTTAATGATTTTGACACATACAAAGATAACTGTGAAATATTAGATATTTTAACACCATTATTAGAAAAAACAGCTGCTGAGTTATTTCCAAACTACAGTGGAAGTGTTGTATACCCTAGAAAATTAAGATTTCAACAAATAAAAGACTTTAACACCAAAACAAAATTACCTGAAGATGCAAGAAATTTTGACTTAGAAGTATTTAAAAAATCTGAAGGTAAAGCAAGTATTTTTCTAAATGGAGTCTACGTTGTTCCATCAAAACAAGTAGCTAACAACTGTAATTACGGTTTAAAGTTTTCTTTAAATAGAAATAAAGAAATTGATTATCCTGCTAATACTGGTAGCAAAAAAAGATCTTTAAATGAAAATTACAAATCAACAGAAACTAAACGTATATGTGTATAAATTATTTTATTTTATCACTTCATTAATTTATATATACAATCTATTTTTATAAATAAATTAAAAAATTAATTTTTTAAAAAATGACTAAAAAACGAAAACTTGGCTCTACAAGCTATGAAACATCCAACTTTCCTATTGAAAACATACCTAATGGGTTAATAAACGATGAGGTTCAATGTACTCCAAAAAGAGTACCGGAAACTCCTCCTCACTTACCAAAACTACCTATTATGATAGGAGCTATTGGTACATGTGGAAGAGGTAAAACAAATGCTGGGGTTAATTACATTAACGAAAATATCGCTCACGGTTCATTTACAGAAACCTATATCTTTAGTCCAACATACGACAGTAATAGCAGTTTACAACAAATACCGGTTAAACCTGAAAATGTATATAAAAATATGAATACTTGTATGGCTGATATTATGGATGTAGAAACAAAAATAATCAAGCTAAAACAAGATTATGACTTCGAAAAAAAATATAAAAAAGCCTATCTTAAATTTATTAAAAATGGATCATTAAATCAATTAAAACACGATGAAGTAAGTATGCTAGTTTTAGAAAATTATAGGTTACCAATGGACTTACCATGGCCAAGCCCTGTTATATTTATTGATGATATGGTAAATACAGCTATTATGAAAGATGGAAAAGATAATGCATTTGTTAATTTATGTTTACGCCATCGACATGTAGGGCAAATTGGGGTTAGTATATTTGGATGTTTTCAAACATTTAAAAATGGTTTACCTAAACCAATACGAAAAAATTTATCCGGTATCATTACATTTGGTACATGTAACACAGATGAAATTAAAGAAATTTGGACTGAATGTGCCTCCCATGTTTCATACCCTACTTTTAAAAATATATTTGCTGAAGCAACTGATGGAAAACATGATTTTTTATTCATTAATAAAAACGAATCAGATCTGTCTAGACAATTTTGGATTAATTTTGATAAACGATTTATAGTTAATATTAACGAAGAAAAACGTAAAGCATTAAACGATATATAGCTGTAAAAATGTTAAACAATTTCACAATGAATGACATGTATTCCGCTGGAGTTTTAGTAGATCAACCCGGTATGGTAGCTGAACAATTTAGAAAACGAATGGGTATTAAATCTACTACTCCGTTGGAGGTTGAAAAACAAAATTTTTTACAAAATCCGCAAAAGGCTAATTTTGTTAACATACATCATGAAATGAACCCTATGGTAAATGGGTTAGTAAATGGTCTAGGTTCAGGATGGGATATCTGCACTCATGAATTTGTTACCAACAGAATGAACCCTCCTAATCCTGTTCCTACTAAAACAATTGAATTATTACATCCTCATTGGCAAGCTAATCAAAACAGATTTGGTGGTAACATAAATAGTATTTCATTAGCTGCAAACGATAATATAGTTTTACCATTTACCCTAACTGACTTAAATCAATTGTCTGCTATGGCCTTAAAAGAAGGAATATATGCTGATAAAGACCCATTAACTGCCTCTTATGCTTTACAATTTGTTGATCCTGAAGCCCAAGGTAAAGAAAATGCGGCTAAACAACTAATGGGATCTACTGCTCAAGATTATCGAAGAAATTACATGCCCTTTACAGCAGCTCAAACCAGTAAAGCTTTTAATAATAAAGTTAATAACCTATTTGACATAATTTCAAATAGTAAATTATATGCTGATTTAACAACAAAATTAGCTCCATCCACAAATACTATTATAGCTCCTACATTAGGCCCAACCATTGGCTTTAAAAGAGGAGGTGGCGGTCGTCCTAAACCAGGAGGTGGTGGCGGTGGTCCTAAACCAGGAGGAGGTGGAGGCGATCCTAAAACAGGTCCTGAAACAATTGATTTAACTAAGACTACAGATAGCGGTGGCGATGCAGATGATAACAATAAAGATAATGAAAATAATGATAACAAAACCACTAAAACATCACATTATACTGCAACCGCTTCAGGTCTAACAGAACATTTAACACCTGATAGCAAAAGTTTTACAACAAATGAAAACGAAAATAATGAATACAGAGACTTGAAAAGACAAATAAAAGACATTAATTTTCAAAAATTAACACCTAAATTGGTAACAAGCGGTATTCAACCTATAGTACCTATAACAAATAACTTTTTATCAAGAGCAATGGTAAACTCAGCTGATAAATATACAACTCCTAAAACTAAATTTTTAGTAAAACAAAATTATTCCAATGATAGTATAATTGGAACTATTTTTGATCCTAATAGGCTTTCTGTTAATAGTACTCTTATAAATCCATTAACTAATCCATCAAATAACAATGAAAAGAACATTATTATTAATAATAATAAAAAGAACATTATTATTAATAATAATATTGATACCCCTACTACAACCAGTTTTAATAATATGCCATTTGTAGGTTGGGGATTGGATCATTACAGGCCATTCTCGGTAGGCCAAACACAACCAAAAGAAAATTCTCCTGTTGCTAATCATACTCGTTCAAAAGTTGCTAAGCATACTT
>Ga0172367_10003938_pt1 | contig 18850 bp, 18 predicted proteins | sample Lak10m_FD_114542 | JGI IMG/M metagenome (GOLD analysis project Ga0172367, IMG submission 114542) | Freshwater microbial communities from Kabuno Bay, South-Kivu, Congo - kab_022012_10m | ecosystem: Environmental > Aquatic > Freshwater > Lake | place: Democratic Republic of the Congo: South-Kivu...
CAACGGTAGCGCAGGATAGGCTCAGGCGGAAAGTGAGTTTTCTCAAGAAGGTAGGGGAGAGAGCGGGAGGGTTCGCGAGTTGGGCGAAGATGCGCTGATTGCTGCCTTATCGGAAATTTACCGGTCCAACGCGAAGGTGGAGATCGGAATCGGAGACGATGGCGCAGTTGTTGCCAGTCCGTACCAAAGAGAGGTAATCACTACCGACATCGCGACTGAAGGGGTTCACTTCAATCGACAGTGGAGCTCTGCTTACGACATCGGAGCCAAGATTGCCATCGCAAATCTTGCAGATGTGTACGCGATGGGCGCAACTCCCCACTACCTCACGGTGGCTATCGCATCGTCTGGCGCGGAAGAGGTCTCATACCTTTTAGATATCGCCCGAGGAATTGAATCGGTTGCCAGCGCGTATGGGGCAAGCGTGGTCGGTGGAGATGTTGTCGCGGCAGATTCATTGACGATTGCAATCACGGCTATTGGTGGAGTGATAACACCAGCGCTCCGTTCAGGAGTGAAGGTAGGAGATTATCTTTATCTGACTCGTGGCACCGGGCGTTCACTTGGCGGTCTGCTATTACTCAGTCGAGGTCTAGTCGACGCTGACTCACCAGAGGTGAAATTTTTTCAGCGACCTGAATTTCATCCCGAAGATTTAACAGAATTCGGGTATGAGAACATCGCTGCACTCATGGATGTCAGTGATGGCCTCATCGCTGATCTTGGCAAGATCGCCGAGGCAAGCAAGGTATGTATCGATCTTGATATCGATGAAGGTCAGTTGGAGTATTTGAGAGATTTTGCCAAGAAACTTGAGCTCTTACCGTTGGAGCTTTTCTTGCGTAGTGGCGAGGAACACTCTTTTATTGTTGCTGTTCGAGCAGATCTGCAATCTCAAGTGCCGAAGAAGTGGATTAAGATTGGTCAAGCAGTTGCCGGCCGAGGTTCACAAGAGGATTCTGGAGAAAAAATCAGAATGCGGGGCTCGAAGTTGCCCTTCACGCAAGAAGTATGGCATTGGTAGTACGAGAGCAAAGGGAGCCAAGAAAATGAGAGATATGAGAAAGTTATCGACGATATCGAAATGGATTGTTACACCACTAACTGCTGGTGCAGTTCTCATGATTGCTCCCGCTGCGCAGAGCGCCGCTCCAACACCTGGCAAAGCATGCAAGCCCGCCGAGATTGGTACGCAATCGAATTTCAAAGATCCAAAAGAGGGCCCGCAAACTTTGACATGCGGCCGTTTGGGTAAGAAGTTTTTATGGGTAGTGACCAAAATCAGCGTTCCAGCAAATCTTGATACTAAATACATAAAGGTAACGGGTGATACCAGCGCAGGTGCGAAGTTAGGTAAACCGAAAGGGCAACCACCAACAACTCTCTTCTCGGCAGATATTGTTAAAGGTGGAGGAGCAACCGTTACTGCAGGCGCCTCGGTAACAGTTCATTACACCTTGATGGCATGGGCTACTGGAAAAATCGTCGAGTCATCATGGACCAGTGGTCAAACTGCAAGCTTCCCACTCACTGGAGTGATTAAAGGGTGGCAAGATGGCATTCCCGGAATGCGCGAAGGTGGACGTCGTCTGCTCATTGTTCCGCCGGCACTTGGTTATGGTGCAACAGCACAAGGACCAATAGGCGCGAACGAGACGCTAGTTTTTGTAGTTGATTTGGTGAAGGTTGGCTAAAGAGATTTAGCGAGAAACTTTGCCAGCCTTGAGGCAGGCGGCACAGACATTTTGACGCTTCGGGGTCACGCCGTTGACAAGGGTGCGAACCCGCTGAATGTTGGGATTCCAGCGTCGGCGGGTACGACGGTGTGAGTGCGAGATGCTATTTCCAAACTGCGGGCCTTTGCCGCAGATATCGCACTTGGCTGCCATGGTCGCCTCCGATGGGGTAGTCAAAATCAAGCACCGAAGGGTAGCGCGGACCCGCCTTTTCGGTCTAATCAGCCGGTAACCTCCTCAACCATGGGCCACCGAGAGTTAGATGTCGCCTCATTTCGCGCCTGGCTCGCGCGGGCGCGGGATGAAATTGCGCGCTCACGTCAACGCCTCAACGACGAGAACCTCTATCCCGTCGCCGATGCCGATACCGGATCGAATATGGAGGCAACTATTCGAGCAGCGGCGGATGCAGTCGAGCGAGAGAGTTCAGAGGAACTTGGTGTTGTCGCCGATGTTGCGGCGGAGGGGGCACTTCACGGCGCTCAAGGAAATTCTGGAGTCCTGCTCAGCCAAATCTTACGTGGATTCGCCGATGGTCTACGCGAAAACTTACCGAAGGCATTCTCACTCGCCCATGAACGGGCATTGAAAGCAGTAGCCGATCCAAAAGAGGGAACGATCCTCTCGGTTGCCCGCGCAGCAAAAGATGCGGTGAGCAACGTTGCCACGTGGGGGAGTGAGATAAAGCGAGATGGTGAAGTTGCTCTCGCTGCATGGAAGGCAGCACGCGCTTCAACCCTCGATAGCGCAGAGAACCCACCGAGTGAAGCATCGCGCGGCACTATTGATGCTGGTGCCCACGGAATCGAGTTGATTTATCGCTCATTGGTGGCAGTACTCGATGAAGGCTCTCAATCCCTAACAGATTTACCGGAGCGCAAACGTGTGGGCACCAGGTCGCAAGTTGCGCAGAAAAGTGATGGCGCGTACGAGGTGATGTACGACATTGCGAATATCCCATCCGAGCAGATTGAAATACTTCGGAGCAATCTCGCCCTGATCGGCGAAAGTCTGCTTGTTGTTGGTGATTCCACCTTCTGGAAGGTTCATGTCCATACCGATCATGTGGAGCAGTCCGTTGCCTACGCGAAAGAGATAGGTAACCCCGAGAATATTCGGATAACTGCACTCGAAGTCACTGGTTGTAAGAGCGAGCGCAAACTCATCACGGTCGCAAACGGTCCCGGGTTCGAGGAATTGATGCGGGAATCAGGGGTCAGTGTGATTAGCGCCTTTGATTCTCGCCGTGTAAGCCCAGATGAATGGGTGCAAGCAGCCGCTGCCAGCGATGAGGTCATTCTCATCCCTCACGATTTCCACGGATACGAGAGCGCTCTGGTTGCAGCGAGAGAATTAGAGAGCAAAGGGAAAACAGTCGCGGTCATCCGATCGCACTCACCACTCCAAGCTCTGGCGGCGATCTCTACACATTCCGATGGGAATCAATCTGAATTGGCAGATGAAGTAGAGGCGATGGAAGCTGCATCGGAGCGCACGCTCTCCATCACGATAGCTAAAGCCCCCCGTGAGATGCGTTCAGGGGAATTACTCATCGCTGCAGGATCTGTCATTGCGCTCAGAGATCGAGTGGTGATTGCCTCTGGTGCTAACGAAGTCGATGTTGCGATGGACGGCATTTCGCAGGTAGTGAATGAGTCATCTGAACTTATTACCTTAGTGAGCGGTGTGCAGGCGTCGGAAGATTTAGTTACTCGATTGACTAGCCGAATCAATGAAGAGTTCCCATCTATCGAGGTGACGACATATTTAGGTGGGCAAGCGTGGTATCCACTCTTGATCGGAATCGAGTAGGTCGACGAGATGGTCGCACTCAACGCCAGACTTTCAAGCGCTCTTGGCGACCGCACCGCAAAGGCACTCAACACCGCATTTGGTTATCGAACAGTCGAGGATCTGCTTCGCCATTATCCACGCCGCTATGTCGCTCGTGGTGAACTCACCGATATCGACCAGTTGAAAGATGGTGATGTAGTCACAGTGCTGGCAGAGATCGTCGATACCAATAATCGACCGATGCGCGGGCGAAAGGGTTCGATCCTGGAAGTAAAAGTTAGTGATGGGAAGAAGAAGCTCTCCCTGACCTTCTTTAATCAAGCCTGGCGCGAACGTGAGATGCGCGTGGGTCGTACTGGTTTATTTGCCGGCAAGATCGGCACCTATAAAGGGTTACGCCAACTCGCTCATCCTGAATACTTACTCATCCCCGATGGCACCGATACTGATGAAGCCGCTGGAGAGTTCGCTGGCAAGTTGATTCCAGTCTATCCAGCTACAGCCAAGCTTCCCTCGTGGAAGATCGGTCAATGTATCCGAACGATTCTCGATGTTATCGATGAGATTCCAGAGACTTTGCCCGATAACTATCGGGGAGATCTGCCGAGCGCTCATCAAGCGCTTCGAGATATCCATCTACCTGACTCCCAAGATGATGCATCGCGAGCATTCGAGAGATTGACCTTTGATGAAGCGCTCTCGCTCCAACTACTTCTCGCACGACGACGACATCAATTCGAGACCTTACATGCCACACCTCGACTCTTTCGAAGTGGAGGCTTGCTTGAGATATTTGATGCCAACCTTCCCTTCGAATTGACTCTAGGGCAAATCTCTGTAGGAAATGAGATTGAAAGCGATATGAAATCTCAGCGCCCCATGCATCGACTTCTACAAGGTGAAGTTGGTTCGGGTAAGACAATCGTGGCGTTGCGCGCGCTCCTTGCAGTTGTCGATACGGGTGGGCAGGGTGCGCTGTTGGCACCAACCGAGGTCCTTGCAGCACAACATTTCCGTTCCATCTCTTCGACGCTCGGCGAATTAGCCACAGCAGGAATGCTTGGTGGAAGCGACCGAGCCACTCGGGTCGTTCTTTTAACTGGCTCAACTCCAGTAGGCGTGCGCCGTGAGATCCTCGCGCAAATAAAAGATGGATCGGCAGGAATAGTGATTGGCACCCATGCGCTACTGAGCGAAGGAGTCGAATTCTCGGATCTTGGATTGATTGTCGTAGACGAACAACACAGATTTGGCGTCGAACAGCGAGATGCGCTGAAGTTGAAAGCGCAACTACCTCCGCATCTCCTGGTAATGACCGCAACGCCTATTCCGCGAACTGTGGCGATGACAGTCTTCGGTGATCTGGATATCTCTACTCTCAGAGAGCTACCAAAAGGTCGTTCACCGATCACCACCCATGTAATTCATGAGGGAGAGAAACCTCATTATGTAGAGCGCGTATGGGAGCGAATTGGGGAAGAGGTAAAAGGTGGGGCGCAGGCCTATGTGGTGGCGCCGCGAATCGAAAGCGGGGCAAGTGGGGAGAGCGGGGAGAGCGGCGAGAGCGGCGAACTTGCCGATGCGCACTCAGTGGAATCGTTACATGTCCTACTCACACAGGGCCCCCTCTCATCCATTCGAGTCGGATTACTCCACGGAAAGTCGGCAAGTGAAGAGAAAGATCGCACTATGCAGAAGTTTGCTTCAGGAGAAATTGATGCACTCGTTGCAACGACGGTAATTGAAGTAGGTGTTGATGTGCCGAATGCGACAGTCATGGTGATTGCCGATGCTGATCGATTTGGAATCTCACAACTACATCAATTGCGAGGTCGAGTCGGGCGGGGAAGTAAACCTGGGCTATGTTTATTGCTGACCAGAGTTGACCAGGAGAGCAGCGCCATGGAGAGATTGCAAGCAGTTGCGGCATCTAATGATGGTTTCGAGTTGGCGAGGGTAGATCTTGATCAACGACGTGAAGGTGATGTTCTGGGTACCGCACAATCAGGAACTCGTTCGCAATTGCGATTACTACGAGTCTTGCGCGATGAGGAGATAATCGAGCGGAGTCGCAGAGTCGCTATTGAGATTATTGCCAACGATCCTGAACTAAACGAATTCCCTGCGCTACGTGATGAGTTAGCGAAATTAGAGCGCGATGAGCGCGCCGATTTCATCGAGAAGGCGTGAGGGTTCTTTCGTGCGAATCATCGCGGGCAGCGCTAAGGGGAGAACTCTCGTCACTCCGGCTGGAATCACTAGACCAACATCCGATAGAACGAGAGAGGGAATCTTCTCCGCGCTCGAATCAGAAATCGGTACATGTGAAGGCATTAGCCTCCTTGATTTGTATGGTGGAACTGGAGCGGTTGGATTAGAGGCGCTCTCTCGAGGAGCCGCTGAAGTGATAGCGGTTGAGAAAGATGTTAAAGCCGCGCATGTCTGCAGAGAAAATTACGAGTTAATAAAGAATGTCGTTACTGGCAGATTCTCAGTGCTCCGTATGAGTGTCGATTCGTTCCTTAATCTAGATACAAATAAGGAATCTCACTTCGACGTGATTTACCTTGACCCTCCATATGACGTTCCTAATTCCACTATTGAGAAAGTCTTATCAAAAATTATTGAGAGCAAGATTCTTAGATCTGATGGCGTTGTCATCGCAGAGCGCGCAAGCCGTTCGAACGCATTTTCGTGGCCTCAGGGATATACCCCCATCAAAGAGCGGAAATATGGTGAAGGAACCGTGTATTTTGCTCAATTCTGAGTTTCGGTGGTAGCCCTTTGCTTGCTACCGTGTCCCCATGATGCGCGTGGTCTGCCCGGGCTCTTTCGACCCCATCACTTATGGTCACTTGGATGTCATCGAACGAGCGAGTGAACAATTTGATGAAGTGGTGGTGGCGGTGCTGGTGAACCGGACCAAAGGCTCGCTCTTCACGGTGGATGAACGAATGGAGATGATTCGAGAAACCGTCAAGGCATTCGACAATGTGAAAGTGGATTCTTGGAGTGGATTACTCATCGATTACTGCCAGGAGCGAAAGATTCGTGCAATCGTCAAAGGCTTACGCGCAGTGAGCGACTTCGACTACGAGCTACAAATGGCGCAGATGAATCGACAACTCTCTGGAGTCGAAACCTTATTCATGGCTACCCGCCCTGAATATTCATTTCTCTCCTCTTCTCTCGTAAAAGAACTGGCCACTTATGGCGGAGATGTCTCAACGTATGTACCTGCTCCGGTGCACACTTCCTTACTTGAGCGGATGTCAGGGGGTAAGGGATAAATGGAATCACTAGCGAAGTTACAACTTGCCATTTCAATGGTTGAGGAAGCCCGTTCAGTTCCGTTAAGCGCATCCTGTGTGGTGCACCGCGGTGAATTACTCGGCATTTTGGATGAAGTACGAGTGAGCCTGCCATCAGATTTAGATGCAGCGGCAAAGGTGCTCACCGATCGCGATGCAATCGTTGAAGAGGGAAGAGCAAGCGCTGAGCAATTAATCGCGATGGCCCGCGAGGAAGCAGCTCGATTAGTCGAACAGACCGAAGTTGTGATTGCTGCGCGTACCGAATCTGAGCGAATCTTGAGTCAAGCCCACCAAACTGCTCAAGAGCAACGTGATGAGGTTGATTCGTACATCGACTCCCGATTGGCAACACTTGAGGTGATTCTCACTAAAACTATGGATGCAGTCGTAAAGGGACGTGAGCGAATTGCTGGAGCAAGTGAGAAGGATGTACTTTCCACACTTGCCGACGAGTAGGTAGAGCGTTATGGCAGCGCCACAACCGGCATCTGATTTTCTCCTCTCAATTCATGACCTAAAACGCCAACCTGGCGAGATGATGGAAATCAGGCGGAGCTTTGCAAATCCTGAGCGAATTGGAATCGACGTCATTGCAATCGAGGCTCAGGCTGATTTCCAAATAAAAGGTCGCGTCGAATCAGTCTCTACAGGTGTACTCACAACTTGTGATATCTCATCTTCAGCAGTGGGTGAATGTGTGCGCTGCCTCGACCCAATTACTTTTCCCGTCGATGTTCAGATCCAGGAGCTGTACTTCTATGAGAGCCCTTCAGATTGGGATGACGATGATGATCCACCGCCCTTGATCACTGAGGAGCGGATTGATCTACTCCCTACGATCCGAGATGCAGTCATTTTGGAGCTTCCACTTGCGCCACACTGCTCCGACGACTGCCTTGGTCTCTGCCCTGAGTGTGGCGAGAAAATTGGCGAAAATCCGCAAGGACATAACCACCAGAAAATCGACCCACGCTGGGCCAAGTTACGTGAGGTGCCCGGGCTGGAATAGCGGCAATAGCCGGCTCGTTTTGGCAAATCCGGGGCTGATGCGGGATAGTTCTCCCATGCCAGTTCCCAAGCGAAAACTCTCCCGCGCCCGCACCCGTTGGCGCCGGAGCATGTGGCGTACCACTGCAGCGAATACCGTTCTCTGTGAGCAGTGCCGCCAACCACGTTTACAACACATCGCTTGCCCAACCTGTGGCACCTATCGGGACCGTATCGCTCTAGAGGTTTAAGTAAGACGATGTATCGCGACCTCACTCAGGCTCTCGGTGCCGAAATAGATGCGCAACTACTGGAAATTGCTCTCACTCATCGCTCCTACGCTTACGAATTAGGTGGGCTACCTACTTATGAGCGCCTGGAGTTTCTTGGCGATAGCGTCCTGGGATTGATAGTCACCGCAGAGTTGTATCAGCGTTATCCAGATCTACCAGAGAGTCGATTAAGTCCACTTCGCTCAGGGATTGTCAACACGGTTGCACTCGCCGATGTAGCTCGTGCACTTGGACTTGGCAGCCACATCAAAATTGGCAAAGGCGAAGAGAGTTCTGGTGGTCGAGATAAATCATCGATACTTGCCGACTCATTAGAGGCGCTCTTCGGAGCGCTCTATCTGGACAAAGGTTTTGAAGTAACAAAGAGCATCATCTTGCCTTTAATCTCACCGGTAATTGGTAGCGCCGTTGAGAAGGGTGCAGGTCTTGATGGAAAGACTGCCCTACAAGAGTTGCTCGCCGAGAGAAATTTGGGCGTTCCAGAATATGTTGTTCGCGACTCTGGACCTGATCACGATAAAGATTTTGTTGCAGATGTTCTTGTCCATGGAAAAGTTGTCGGACGCGGCGAAGGCAAGAGTAAGCGCGAAGCAGAGCAGATTGCCGCAACGATGGCCTTCACAACGCTACGTACTAACGATCGTGCCTGAATTACCTGAAGTAGAAACTGTTCGACGTGACCTGCATGAGTGGTTGCCCACACGACAGATTGCCGCAATAAAAATTCTCCACCCCCGCGCGGTCCGTCGAAGTTCTGGACCTTCGCTGCGGAGCGCGAAAAACCCACTTATTGGTGGGCGGGTGGAATCGGTCAATCGACGAGGAAAATTCCTCTGGCTTGCCTTCGATCGACCGTATGCACTGGTGATACATCTAGGTATGAGCGGCCAAGTCCATTTGCCGGAAGTCCCAACAAGCAGATCGCCACACCTGCGTGCGCGAATTGAATTCTTGAGAGGTGAGCGAGAGTTTCACTTCATCGATCAACGAACTTTTGGTTATTTAGCGGCCGAAGAGATGACCGATGATCCTTTTTCTCTCGTAGCCACTTCACGATCTATTCCAATATCGATCACTCATATTGCCCCCGACCTTCTCGAAGTTTTCGAGGGCAACCGCGTCCAGCTCTCTCTTGCTGCGCTCAACGACCGAATCCGCTCACGAAAAAGTGAAATTAAGCGGGTCTTGCTTAACCAAAATGTGGTCAGCGGGGTGGGCAACATTTATGCCGATGAGGGGCTATGGGCGGCGAAGATTCACCCAGAACGTTTGGCGAGCGATCTAAGCGCCCGCGAAGTGCAGCGATTGCTTGATGAGCTCCGCGCGGTGATGGCTCGTGCAATTACAGTTGGTGGAACCTCTCTTGAAGATAAGCAATACCGGCGCGTCAACGGCGAGAGCGGCTATTTCGATAGTGAACTGAATGCATATGGTCAGGATGGCGAGCCCTGCCCGCGCTGCGGAACCCTCATCCAAAGGTTGAGGTTTATGAATCGCTCGAGCCATCTCTGTCTTAACTGCCAGAAGAAGCGCTAGGAGATAGTTAGGGTATTAGGGTACGTGCGCTTATCGGTTGAAGGCTTGTCGGTTCAAGGTAGTGGGGAGGGTGGAGTAGATGTATCTCAAGGCGCTGACCTTGAAAGGCTTTAAATCCTTTGCCTCTGCGACCACACTTCGCTTCGAGCCAGGAATCACCTGCGTTGTCGGACCCAATGGTTCGGGCAAATCCAACATCATTGATGCGCTCACCTGGGTAATGGGTGAACAGGGCGCAAAGAGTCTTCGTGGCGGCAAGATGGAAGATGTCATCTTCGCGGGAACGACTGGGAGAGCGCCGCTGGGTCGCGCTGAAGTCTCGGTGACAATCGACAATAGCGATGGCGCGCTCCCCATCGAATTTACGGAAGTGACAATTTCGCGAATCCTCTTTCGAAATGGAACGAGCGAATATCAAATCAATGGTGAAACCTCGCGTTTGCTCGATATCCAAGAGTTGCTCAGTGATAGTGGAATTGGCCGTGAGATGCATGTGGTCGTTGGTCAGGGACAACTCGATTCGATCCTCTCTGCCAATCCAGAAGAACGAAGAGCTCTTATTGAAGAAGCCTCGGGAATCCTTAAGCATCGCAAACGAAAAGAGAAGGCGCTTCGCAAACTTGAGGCGATGCAGGCAAATTTCACCCGAATTCAGGACCTACTCACTGAGTTACGTCGACAACTAAAGCCGCTGGGCAAGCAAGCAGAGGTGGCGAAGAAGGCAGCGACGATTCAAGCCGATGTTCGTGACGCGCGACTACGCCTTTACGCTGATGACTTAATTCAACTAAAAGAGAATTTCACTATCGAGGTAAGCGATGAGAATGCATTGCGCGCCCGTCGAAGTGAAGTTGAGCGTGAATTAGAGGTTATTCGCGCAAGAGAGAGTGAATTAGAGCATCTTACCTTCTCTCAGTCACCCATCCTCACTAAGGCTCAAGATACCTTCTATCAATTGAATTCGTTACGTGAGCGCTTTCGCGGTAGCGCCAATCTAGCCAGTGAGCGAGCTCGCTATCTATCAGATTCTGAAGAGGTGCTCTCGTCAACAGTTGATCCAGATGCTCTTGAACGTGAAGCAGCAGGTATTCGAGCGCAAGAACAATCTCTCCGTCAATCTTTGACTTCTCAAGAGGAAACTCTTCGGGTGGCAAGCGCGAATTTGGCAGAGGTAGAGAACGAACTCAAAGTCCGCGAGAATGAACTCTCACAAGCGCTTCGTGCCGCCGCTGATGTACGAGAGGGGAATGCGCGTCGAGAGGGTGAGATCAATTCGCTCAAATCTCGAATGCAGGCGAGCGAATCTGAGATTGAAAGGCTCACTCGAAATCGAGATGACGCGTTGTCTCGAGCCGCCCAAGCGCAACAGCAATTTGCCGCTAAAGAAGCCGAGATTGCTGGACACGGTGCCGGTGAAGAGAAGTTGGATTCTGATTATCAAACTCGGAAGAACGCACTAGATGCTGCAAATTCTACTCTAGAGAACTTGCGAGATCGCGAGCGTGCAGTCGAACGTGAGCGTTCATCTACTCAAGCTCGAGTCGAAGCGTTGAAACTCTCCGTCTCTGCTCGAGACGGCAGCGCACTATTGCTTGGCGCTCGAAGCGAGATATCAGTGCTGGGATCACTTTCCTCGCTTATGGAGGTAGCTCCAGGTTGGGAATCAGCGATAGGTGCAGCGCTCGGATCTCTTGCTGATGCAGTAGTGGTTAATCGACTCTCCGATGCCTTAGATGCACTGACCCTTCTTAAGCGAGAGAGCGCTGGACGCGCAGAAATTGTCGTCGTGGGTGGCAATGACTCATCGACATCCTTGAATCAACTCTTTAATCAACCTCTGCCACAAGGAGCGTTCCGCGCAGTGGATTTGATTAGAACCTCTCAACTTCAGCGACCGCTCTCGCAGATTCTCGCCAACACGGTTGTTGCTGAATCGCTAAACATCGCGCATACGATTTTGCAGCAGTACCCACAGCTACGCGTAGTTACAAAAGAGGGCGATCTTCTGGGACGAGATTTAGTCAGCGGGGGATCAAAGCGCGATTCCAGTGTGGTCGAATTGAACGCCGCTATCGAAGGTAGCGAGCGAAAGCTCGCAGAGTTGACCCACGAGGGAGAGCGGCTTCGCTTTGAAATTGCCCAAGCTTTGGAGAAGGTGAATGTAGAGCGTGCAGAGCTCGACAAGTTGATTGCCGCACTTAATGAATCCGATGCGCGCATGGCAGCACTTGCTGAGCAAATAGCGGTATTCAGCCAGACAAGAAGTGCTGCTCAAGGTGAAGCTGATCGCTTAATGCTTTCCATCAACGAAGCAAATGAATTGCTTGCTCAGTACAACAATGAACTTCTTCTTCTTGAGAGCAGCCCGACGATTACTGCGCCAACGGTCGATATCTCCTCCTTTGAGATTGAGCCGCTCCGCGAACGAGTCTCGTTGGCCAGAACCGTAGAAATGGAAGCGAAATTAACGCTTCGCACCGGTGAAGAGCGAGTCAATGCGCTTGCTGATAGAGCGCTCCAATTGGAACGTGGCGCAGCCAATGAGCGCGACTTACGAGTTCGAGCAATCAATAAACGAGAGGCGCGAGCGAATGCAGCAATCGTTGCTCAGCAATTAGCGGAGATCGCATATGACGCCCTTATCCAGATTGAAGTCTCAATCAATAGAGCTATGGCAGAGCGGAATGCGTTGGAGGCTGCTCGGACTGAGCGCGAGGGTGAAATTCTTGCAGTTCGCACCAAGAATCGTGAACTGACTACCGAGATGGAGCAACTCACCGATAGCGTCCATAAGGATGAGATGGCTCGAGCCGAACACCGAATGCGGATCGAACAGCTCGAAGAGAAGATTGTTACCGAATTTGGTCTGGATATTCAGACGCTCATCTCTGAGTATGGTCCGACCAACGATGTGCCTACCTTCGTGCTTGATGACGACGGACAGGTCATCTCAACGGAAGTCATCCCGTATCGTCGTGATCAACAAGAGAAACGTTTAACGGCTGCCGAGCGATCGCTTGCTCTATTAGGAAAGATTAATCCGTTAGCGCTTGAGGAGTTCTCTGCCCTTGAGGAACGTTCCAAGTATCTGGCAGATCAATTAGAGGATCTCAAGAACACCCGTAGAGATCTTTTGGAGATTGTCCGCGAGGTAGATGAACGGGTGGAGATAATCTTCAAAGAGGCGTATCGAGATACCGCCAAAGCATTTGCCGAGATCTTCCCGCGTTTATTCCCTGGTGGTGATGGACGTTTGTTCCTGACCAACCCAGAAGATTGGCTCACCACCGGTGTTGAGGTAGAGGCTCGCCCTCCTGGAAAACGGGTGAAGCGTCTCTCGCTGCTCTCAGGCGGCGAGCGCTCGCTTACTGCTGTCGCTCTCCTGGTAGCAATCTTTAAAGCAAGGCCAAGTCCGTTCTATGTGCTCGATGAGGTTGAAGCGTCTCTTGATGATGTGAACTTAGGTCGATTATTAGAGGTGCTCGCTGAGTTGCGAGCAGATTCACAGTTGATCATCGTGACTCATCAGAAGCGCACTATGGAGATTGCTGATTCGCTGTATGGCGTGACCATGCGTGGCGATGGGGTGACTGAAGTTATTTCTCAACGAATCCGTGAAGTTGAGAACGCCTAGTGTCGCTACTCTCCCGATTCACCTCGCTCTTCACGAGAGAGGATCGAGCAAGCGTCGATTGGCAAGATTTAGAAGCGACCTTAATTGCCTCAGATATCGGCCCTACTCTTGCAAAAAAAATCTCCAATCGATTACATGATGAGAAGAAGCTCACCCTCGAGGTGGCGCTAGGAGAACTTCTCATCTCAGCCGATCGCTCACTAGTGAGTGCAGAATCTCCTCCGACTGTGATCTTGGTTGTTGGCGTGAATGGAAGCGGGAAGACCACCAGCGTAGGAAAGTTGGCAGCACGTCTTCACGCGCAAGGAGCATCAGTAGTCGTGGTTGCTGCCGACACCTTCCGAGCAGCGGCACGAGAGCAGTTGCAAACGTGGGCTACGCGCATCGGCGTGACATGCGTGGGTGGCAAAGATGGGGCTGATCCGGCAGCGGTGGCATTCGATGGCGTCTCACAGGCGGTAGATCAAGGGGCTGACTACGTCATTATCGATACCGCTGGCCGGTTGCAGACCAAAGAGGGATTGATGGATCAACTCGGAAAGATCCGCCGTGTAGTGGAGAAGAAGGCGCCAGTGAGCGAGGTGCTTCTCGTTCTCGATGGGAGCACTGGCCAGAACGCCCTCTCTCAAGGGGCCAGTTTTACTTCGGCGGTGCAAGTAACTGGCCTGGTACTGACCAAACTCGATGGCTCGAGTAAAGGTGGCGCCGCCCTTGTGATCGAGGCGACGCTCGGGATTCCTATTAAGTGGATCGGCACTGGCGAGGGCCTGAGTGATATCGCCCCATTTGAGCCAGATTCCTATATCGCCGCACTCGTAGGGCGCTAAGCGGGCGGGCAGCCTCCGAAACAATTTTGTTACACAGCGGCGAGTTTGTTTATCGCCCGGAAACCTCGCTCTAACCGATGTGAACCAGAACCTGTCGATAGTTAGCGCAGCAAGTCAGGAAATATACGAAAGTGAGCGAAAGCGGGGGAGCATGAGTGAGGTAGTACTGAATACGGGTGATACCGCGTGGATGTTGATGAGTTGTGCTTTGGTGCTGTTGATGACACCAGGGCTTGCTCTCTTCTACGGCGGAATGGTTCGAGCCAAAGGCGTCTTGAACATGATGATGATGTCATTTATTTCAATGGGCATCGTCTCCATCTTGTGGGTCCTTTATGGATACTCGATGGCATTTGGAAAAGATCTTGGTAGCGGACTCTTGGGTGATCCATTGGAGATGTTTGGATTATCAGCGCAGATTGCCCCCGATTCCTTCTTCGGCACGATTCCCACTTCGGTCTTCGTCGCATTTCAAGCGATGTTCGCCGTCCTTACCGTCGCGCTTGTCTCGGGCGCTATTGCCGACCGTGCAAAGTTCGGAGGCTGGATTCTCTTCGTGATTATCTGGTCCACGTTGGTCTATTTCCCAGTTGCACACTGGGTCTTCGACTTTGATAGCGGTGAGAGCGATCCTGGAGGATGGATTGCTAACCAACTCAAAGCCATTGACTTTGCAGGGGGAACTGCGGTCCACATCAATGCAGGTGTCGCAGCTCTTGCCGCAGCGCTCGTTCTCGGAAAGAGAAGTGGATTTGGTCGTGAGGGCTTCAAGCCACATAACCTCACGCTCGTAATGATTGGCGCTGGCCTACTCTGGTTCGGCTGGTTTGGCTTCAACGCTGGCTCTGCAGTGGCATCAAATGCGACTGCAGGCGTGACTTTCCTCAATACCTTTGTCGCCACTGGAGCGGCAATGCTCGGTTGGCTCTTTGTTGAGCGAGTTCGTGATGGTAGGCCCACCTCGCTCGGTGCCGCATCAGGAGTTGTCGCCGGCTTGGTAGCAATCACCCCATCGTGCTCTTCAGTCAATCCACTGGGAGCTATTGCATTGGGCGCAATCGCTGGAGCCCTCTGTGCGCTCGCCGTCGGATTGAAATACAAGTTTGGCTACGACGACTCTCTCGATGTCGTTGGAGTGCACTTGGTGGGCGGCCTCGCAGGATCAATTCTCGTGGGCGTATTCGCTACCTCTGATGCGCCAGCGGGTGTCAATGGCCTGCTCTTTGGTGGAGGATTCGATCAACTTAATCGACAGGTTATAGCAAGCTTTGCCGTCCTGGCTTATTCGTTCATCGTCACCTATCTCATTGCAAAGATAGTCGATAAGACTGTCGGTTTCAGGGTCTCACCAGAAGTTGAAGCTGCGGGAATCGATCTTTCCGAGCATGCTGAATCCGCATACGAACTAGGTGGAACTCGTGGAGGTGCGTTCTAATGGCAACAATGAATTTGATTACAGCAATTATCAAGCCGCAGAAGCTCGATGATGTGAAAGATGCTCTGAGTGCAAAAGGCATTCATGGCATGACCGTCTCTGAAGCAAGTGGCTTTGGCCGACAAGGTGGCCACACCGAGGTATATCGCGGCGCAGAAGTGACAGTGCGCTTTGTTCCCAAGGTGCGAGTGGAGATTCTTGTCGCCGCTACAGATGCAGCCGGTGCGATTGATGCAATCGTTAAGGCTGCTGGCACGGGCTCCATCGGTGATGGCAAAGTCTGGTCAATACCGGTGGAAGAGGTAGTCCGGGTGCGAACCGGAGAGCGCGGCATCCCAGCGCTCTAACTTCCGTTAGGCAGTTAGGCTAGGGGAGTGTTTGATGCACTGACCTCCCGGATGTCGCGGACCCTAGCCGGACTGAGAGGTCGCGGGCGGATCAACCCTGTTGATTTGGAATCAACATGTGGGGAGATCCGCACCGCATTACTAGAGGCGGATGTTGCTCTAATCGTCGTCGATCAGCTGATCACTGAGGTAAAGCGGCGCGGACTTGAAGCGATTTCGCTCAAGCAATCGGGAATCAATCCCGCACAACAGGTCATCACAATCATCCACGAAGAGATTCTCAAGGTACTCGGCACCAACGCCCGCCCGCTGGCTCAAGCGAAGAAACCACCCACCAAAATTATGCTCGCCGGCCTACAAGGTTCGGGAAAGACCACTCTCGCCGGGAAATTGGCGCTCTGGCTTAAAGAACAGGGAAACACTCCGCTACTAGTTGCCTGCGATCTTGTCCGACCCAATGCGGTTACCCAGTTACAAATAATTGGAGAACAGATTGGCGTACCAGTTTTCGCGCCAGAGCCAGGAAATGGCAGTGGTAATCCCATCTCCGTTGCTAAAGCTGGCCTTGATCATGCTGAGCAAAAAGTATTTAACTATGTAATTTTCGACACGGCAGGGCGATTAGGCGTCGATGTTGAATTGATGAAAGAAGCGCGCGCTATCAAAAGTGCAATTACCCCTGACGACACGCTCTTTGTGGTCGATGCGATGACTGGCCAAGATGCGGTCAATACCGCCAATGCTTTTAATTCTGGTGTAGGTATCGATGGAGTGGTGCTGACAAAAGTCGATGGCGATGCGCGAGCAGGCGCCGCGCTTTCGGTGACCTCGGTGATTGGTAAGCCAATCCTCTTTCTCTCTACAGGCGAGAAGAGTTCTGAGTTTGAACCGTTCTATCCCGATCGGATGGCTCAGCGAATTCTTGGAATGGGTGATGTTGCCACTCTTGCAGATCAGGCAAAGAAAGCCCTAGATGAAAAGAGCGCCGCTCGTCTAGAAGAGAAATTGATCTCGGGTGAAGATTTCACCTTCGACGATTTCTTAGAACAACTCCAGGCGATGAAGAAGATGGGTTCGATGACCAAGCTATTGGGCATGTTGCCAGGATTGCCCGGAGCGCAAGGCGCACAAATGAAAAAACAGATAGAGGCAATTGATGATTCAGAGACCGATCGCGCTGCGGCAATCATCCAATCGATGACTCCGCACGAACGGAGCAATCCAAAAATCATTAATGGCTCTCGCCGGCTACGGATTGCGCGGGGAAGTGGGAATGAGGTTTCTAGCGTCAACCGATTATTGGAGCGATTTGCTGGAGCTCAGAAGGCGATGAAGCAGATGAAAAATATCCGTCCAGGAGCGATGCCACAGATCCCTGGCTTGGGGGCGCCACCGGCTCAACGGCCACCCCAACGGGCTGGAAAGAAGTCCCGTTCGGGCAACCCGGCAAAGCGGGCGGAAGCCGAGCGGGGATAGGCCCCGTTTTGGTTGTTAGCCTCGCTGCTGGCAAGATATGAGGCCTTGAGTGCAGGCCCTCTCTCCTGGACTCAGCACACCCCGAGGCAGTTGCCCGCTTCCTCATAACATCAAAGAACTTGGAGAGTTTGTGGCTGCAAAAATTCGTTTGGCTCGCATGGGAAAGATTCGTACCCCACATTTCCGTATCGTCGTGGCAGATTCACGCTCTGCTCGTAACAGCAAGGCGATCGAGGAGATTGGTCGTTACTCACCAGCACAAGAGCCATCGTTGATCATTGTGAACTCAGAGCGCGCTCAATACTGGATGGGAGTTGGCGCAACGCCAACGCCAGCAGTCGAAGCGCTGTTGAAAATCACCGGTGATTGGCAGAAGTTTTATGACCTTCCTGGCAAAGAGGGCACGCTCAAAGTTGCACCGCCTCGACCTGATCGCCGCGCAGCATTCGAAGCTGCCGCAAAAGATGCGATGAACGAGCCAAAAGAAGGCGCAACCACCTTGAAGAAGCGCGCAGCTGAGAAGCTTGCCGCAAAGAGCGCACCAAAGGCCGAATCAACTGAGCCAGTGGCAGAGGCTCCTGTTGCATCTACAGAAGAGAGCGCACCTGAAAGCGCTCCAGCGAGCGAGTAGCAATGATCGATGAGGCGCTAGAACATCTCATCAAAGGAATTGTTGATCACCCCTCTGATGTAGTTGTGAGTGAGAAGAACGGTCGTCGCGGCTTAACCTATGAAGTGCGCGTACACCCAGAAGATATTGGCAAAGTCATCGGTCGCGCTGGTCGTACCGCTAAAGCGCTGCGCACCGTCGCAAGTGCGCTTGCTCGCCGCCCGATTCGAGTAGACCTGCTCGAGGCTGACGAATAACAATGCTCCTGACCGTCGGCCGTATTGGTCGCGTTCATGGAATTCGCGGTGAAGTCACCGTAGAAGTCTTAACGGATTCGCCGGAAGAGCGCTTCTATTCGGGCGCAACATTGTTCACAGAGCCCCCTCGAGAAGGTGGGCTCACAGTCACATCCTCTCGTTGGCATAACTCAACGCTTCTATTGAGTTTTGAAGGTTTTCTCGATCGAAGTGCCGGTGAAACTCTGCGAAATGTGCAATTGCTTGCAGAGGTGGACCTCGATGATGTTGATGAAGATGAGTACCACATCCAGCAATTGATTGGCTTAAAAGTATTTCTTAACTCCGATACTCAGTTACGCAATGAAATCGGCGAAGTGAGTGGAGTTATTACTGGCGTGGCTCAAGATCTTCTTGAAGTGACCAAGCCAGATGGCAGAGAATTCCTTATTCCATTTGTGAAGGCCTTAGTGCCGAATGTCGATATCGCAGGTGGCAAACTCTTAATTGATCCACCGGGAGGGTTGATTGATGAAAATTGATATCGTCACGATCTTTCCTGAGTACTTCGCGCCACTTTCGCTCTCGCTTCTTGGCAAAGCACAGGACGATGGCTTACTTACGA
>Ga0172367_10003941_pt1 | contig 18840 bp, 13 predicted proteins | sample Lak10m_FD_114542 | JGI IMG/M metagenome (GOLD analysis project Ga0172367, IMG submission 114542) | Freshwater microbial communities from Kabuno Bay, South-Kivu, Congo - kab_022012_10m | ecosystem: Environmental > Aquatic > Freshwater > Lake | place: Democratic Republic of the Congo: South-Kivu...
TATGTAATCATCTTTCAACTACTTTTCATTTTTCAAATACAATAATATCGTCTGCGTGCTTTACGGTTTGCAATCTATGAGCAATTATTATAACAGTTCTTCACTCAAATAAGTTATTTAAAGCATTCGTAATCTCCTCCTCAGCAAAACTATCCAATGCCGAAGTTGGTTCATCTAAAATTAAAATTTTAGGATCTTTAAGAAATATTTTAGCAATTGCCAATCTTTGCCTTTGTCATCAACTAAGACGAACTCACTTTTCTCATATCTGGGTATTTAATCAACTTCTAAAATCATATATGAATTCACAATTCGCTAATTTAATTGCTGTTTGTATTTTTAGATCATCAATTTCATCATTAACTCAATATGTGAGATTTTCTATAATAGTTCAATCAAAAACAGACGGTTCCTGTGTCAAGTATCAAATATTTTTATAATAACTTATTAACTTAATATCTCTAAGGTCCTGTCAGTCTACAAATATTGATCACGAATTCTGATGTAAATATCCTACGATTAATTTTACCAAAGTTGTTTTTCCTGATCCACTAAATCAAACAAATGCTGTCTTCTGAGATCATTTTATATCCAAGTTCAAATTATTAAACACCTGATTGTCTCAATATCCAAAATCTAATCATTTTATAGAAATATTTCAACTTTCATATAAAAAATCGTTTCAAGTATAAAGTCACGGCATTTCTGGAATTCAATCAAACAATTCCCATAGTTTTCTAACTGTACCAAACTCTTTCGTAAAATTTTTATATAGATCAACAGTATCTCCAATAACATTGTCCATATAGGTGACTACTGTAACAATTCATACAAAGTCAGATATATTGAATGTTCAAATAAATACTCAATATCAAATATAATAAAAAATTCCGATTTTTATTAATGTAATTACAAATCTAGGAATATTAAACATAAGATGTAAAAATAGATTTAATTTAATATTGTGATAATTTGCCAAGGACATATCTTTGTCCAAAATCTTAATTTCTGAATCAATCTTATTATTTTGAAGAATTTCAAATTTAGACATAATAATTTTCACCAAATGTCTTGTATATTCATTTACCATCGTAATTCTATTACTTCTATGAATCAATGCGTAGTTATTTAATAAGTTAACCATAAATAAAACCACAAAGAAAAGGATTAGAAATACTCAAAAATAAATTCATCATATACTAAAAACAATATACAATGTAAAAGAAAAAGTCATAATAAATCTAATAAGTCCTCATATTAGGTTATTCATTAGACCAGACCAATCTTGAAATCACTTATCAATTATTGAAATAGTTTTTCAAGTTCAAATCTTCTCTATTGAGTTATTATCCAATGCTATAAATTTGTATATGTAAGTTCTATGAAACTGTTTAATAAGTGTAAAATAAAATTCTGCCCATCACCAATGCCTTATCAGAAAATTAAATACAAAGTAAAACACCATAAATAGTGTATATCAGTAAAAAAATAATAAAAATTTGTCTTTATCTCAAATTTCAATTAGATATACAAACTCCTTTATCACATAAATACTTAACAAAAAATAAATCATAAAAAACACCCATGCAAATATTGCTCTAAAGAAAAAAGGCTTTATTTCTAAAGCCGGTGCAAAAAATCTTTTTATGTCAGATATAAGATTACCCATGAAATTTGATTATTTTGCTAAAATTTTTCCCATATCTTCCCAGTCCAACTCTTCTATCCTTTTACCTAATAGAAAATCTGGCAGTATAAAATTAAATTTGTCATTTTTATCTTTACACATTTTCCAAATCTTTCACAAGGTCTTTCTTTTATACATAGAAATATTGTCCAACAAAAACAACAAATCTACAAAATCTATCTTCAATTTTTCTTTTTTCTTTTTAAATTCTACCAAACAGCTATCTACTTTAGGAGCTGGAGAAAACGCTTTAGCCGGTACAGTCTTTAGATATTTAACATCATAATTATAATTTACTAACCACCAAAGATATGATTTTTTTTCAGCGTCTATCTTTATTTTTTCTCATACTTCTTTTTGTATCATAAAAATTCATTGTCTAAATATGTCCAAATCTACAAAAAATTTCCTAAAAATCGGTGATGTAATATAATAAGGTAGGTTTCATACAATTAATATGTCTTCGGTTTTTAACTTCAAATTCTTAGTTATTGGTTCAATATCTGCCTGTAAAACATCTCACCAAACAATTGATCACTTTTCTCAAACAGTATTATTAAGTATTTCTACAAAAGTTTCATCTTTCTCAAAAAGAACCATTTTGTCACATAGTTCTACCAAATACTTTGTAATAGCCGCTTTACCTGGTCAAATCTCAAATATAGTTGTATATCAATTATCTGAAATATATTTTTTAACTTGAGATATTATAAAGTCAGTATATTTTCTATCCTTCAAAAAGTTTTGTCATAAATAAGCTCAAGCCATAAAATTATGTATAATTAATCAATAAATAAACTAATATCACAACCCATATAAATATAATAACAAAAAATTTCCAAAGAAATGATAATTTTACTGTTTTATGTGCAAAAATGGTCATTCATAAAATTGATCACACAAATCATCAAATAGCTGTCAAAGTAAATAATGTATTTTCAGAAATACGATAATAATTTCTAACTGCTTTATACTTGTCTAATCAGAAAATTAAAAATGATAAAATGTTTATCAATAAAAAATATATAATTAAATATTTCTGCATAAAGATTATTTTATATATAGTCTAAAGTTCTTTACATTTTCTATTATTGTCGCTATAACTTGTGATTTTGTAGACTTTCAATTTTCATAATTTTCTAGAGCTTTTATAATATTATTTCTAATTTCCATAACTTTATTAGAATCATCTGCTGACAAAGATTTAGTCCTAATAAATAACAAATCATCAAATTTAATCATAAAATCTTCAAATGTTTTTGTCTTAAAAATAGGGTAATATATTGAAACAGATGACGAAGAATTATTACTTGTTCATGTAAGTATAGTAACTCAACTGTTTAAATTAGATCATGTATCCAAAGTTATATTATTATTTCATGTCTGTTCAACTAATGTTCAAGTATTTATAACAACATTTATAGGTCTAAATTCATCTATTGATTTTAATATACCGTTAGATGTGTTTGATTTAAAATCTATTGTTTTGATTCTTACATATGATATATCATCTATCAATGTTTGCAGGTTAGTAGTTCAATCATATTTATAAATTTCTTTAACAAGATTTTTATTTGAGTCTAATAACTCTACTTTAGTAACTTGAAAATCTATATCTCAAGGATTAGCCCAAGAAATAGTCAAATTATTAGAACTAATATTTCAAGTTAAATTAAATACATCATTAGGAGCCAATGTATCATAATATCAAGCCATATCAAGTATGCGAATTCAATAATAATCTACCACATCTTGATATTTGTCTCAGTTAATATCCAATCAGATATTTCTATATCAAACTTGCCTATTGTATACGATCAATCAAACTCAAGATATAACAAGTTGATCTCAAGCAACAAGGTCTTGTAGCAAATCAAAATGAACAGAAAGAAGATCACTTGAAACTTTTATAGAACTTTCATCTAACTTATTCTGAGCATTTCAAGATATTAAAATATTATTTAAACCACTAGAATTAAACCTTAGGTTAGAATCAGACAACAATGTAAGATTAATTCAATTCTGTTTTATGATTTCTCAATTGTTTTCAGCAGTTATCATAATCGGTAAAATAAACACTTCTCATTGATTAACTCTAAAAGATTGATCAGCCTCTGATTTAATGATTGCAGCAAAAGTAGGGGTAACAAATATAAGTGATAAAATTAACAATAGATACTTTTTCATTTTCTTAAATGTCATATTATAAATTAGTTTATAATACTCTTTTTAAATATTTTTTCAATTTGAAATAAATTTTGTTAAATAAAAAAACCCGCCGAAGCGGGTTTTATTAGCGAAGCTAATATCATATACTAAAGACTAGTAAGTGAATGTAGATTCAGCTGTTGGAAGACCTACGTTTGAGTAAGCAGAAACAGATGTGATTTGAGCATCAGAACCTGTATCCATTTTGTCATAGTAGTTCATATCAGTTACTCTTACAATTCTCTTAGCATTTGTAGTTACTGCACCAGCTCAAGCTAATGAGATGATGAAAGTTTTTGTACTACCAGCTGAGATTTCTACTCAAGCATTAAAGTTTACAGTTACAGTTCAACCTGTGAATGTAAATGTAGCAACTTCATTACCGTTAGATTCTAGATCTTTGTAAAGAGTTCATGTAGTAGGACCACTTGTTGGGTTAGAAACTGACAATGTCAAACCTGTCAATACGATTCTGTTTGTAGCATCAGCTGTAACAGCAAAAGTATGAGTAGAGTTTGTAGCAGCAGCAGTTGTAGCAACAACTGGTTTAGATCTTACTAATTTGTGTGTAGCAGATGTAGCAGAAGACAATGATACAGTAGAAACTGTATTACCAACGCTTTCAGATACGAATCTTACACCATTTACAGCACCATCAACTGGAGTAGTAGAGAATGTACCAGTACCAACTGATAAAGCAACTGTTTTATTAGTTTGATCACCATCAGTGATATCGTTGAAAGAAGCTTTAACGATAGCAACTGTATTTGATGAGTTTTTAGCAACTACGAATGTAGATGTATTACCCAATGAGAATGATACTAAACCTGTAGCAACTACAGAACCACCAGCTAATTTATTACCGTTAACATCATACAATGAAACAGTTTTAACTCTAGCTGATAAGTCAGCAGTACCTGCATTGTAAACATACAAGTCTGTCAATTTTAATGCATCATTTGTTGCAGAGAAAGTATATCTTGCAACTTCAACTTCAGTACCTGTAGCAGCCAATAATTTAGCTGTAGGAGAAGATGAATTTAAGCTAACTGTAGCAGAACCAGCAGATGTGAATGTATATACTGGACCAGATACAGATGGACTTAATGACAATGTTACACCATTTGAATCTCTAGCTTCAACTTCAGAAGAAGATAAAGATATATTAAATTGTTGATTGTTTGATATAGAAGAACTAAAATCAGCAACCAATTTTACAGTTACATCAGAGTTTTTAGCAACTTTAAGAGCGATGTCATTAAAGTCAGCATAATTACTTGACATAGATTTTGTAGATTTCAAATCACCATTTACATACATTCTTACATTAGTTACATAAGAAGTATTGAAAGCACCTGATGAAGATGAACCTGTACCGAATTTTAATCTAGTAACAGTTACATCAGAAACATCATTAGCTCTAACGATGAATTGTGCCAATGTTTGATCTTTAGCACCTACTACCAATGTTTGATTAGATATACCATCATTTCTAGTAAATGTCAAAGAAGCAGCACCAATTGTAGTAACTGATCATTGAGCAGAACCTACGAATTGTGTTGTAGATATAGAGTTACCATTTGAAGCGTATTCTCTAGTACCGAAATCAGCAGCATCTAAGTCTGTTATTAAGAACTTACCAGAAGCTGTAGATTTTACATTACCCAAGATTTGGATAGTTGTATTTGAAGAAACAGTAAATGTTCATTCAAATGTAAAAGCACTAGTACCAGCACTTGCAGGAGTATATGTAGATACTACATTGTTACCAACTTTTAATTTCAAGCTTGAGAAAGCTGAAGCCAAGTTAGCTAAAGTACCACTATATGAAGCAGAACTGTTTAATGTTACAACCAAGTCAGATAGGTTGATTGGTTGAGAAGTTTTCAAATCAGCAGATAATAATACTACGTCATTTGATCATGGAGCAACTGTTTGAGAAGTTGTAGTACTTGATTTACTCAAGATAATTTCACCTCATTGTACAGTATATGAAACCAAATTAACTGCAGAATCAGCACCTGTAATTCTAGCTTTAAACAATGTACCATCTTCTACAACATTTAAGTCGTCAGAATATCTCAAAGAGAATTGGTATGTGTCACCAGAAGTATTATCTACAGAAGAGATATTACCTCTAATATAGTATGTTTCTTGTCTACCGAAAGCAACTGTATCAGTAACAGTAAATGTTACATATTTACCATCTACTTTAACGTCTGAAGATACTTTTGTAGAACCTTTATAAACAGCTAAATTAGAAAGAGATTTTGCAACATCACCATTACCTTCGTTTCTTAAAGTAATAGATTTGAACAATACTGACATATCATTTGTAGCATTGTTTGTTAATTTAAATTGACCTAATTCTACATTTGTATCACCTACTTTATAAGATGATGTTGTACCTCAAGTAGCGAAAGCAACTGGAGCTACACTGTAAGAAGAAGTAGTCATAACATTAGTAGACACTGGGAATGTACCAGCAACTGTTTCAGCAGAAGCAGTAACATCAGCAGCAGCAACCAATGTAAATCTATGTTGTGAATTTGTTGTACCACTTAAAGTAACAGCCAAATCCAAAGTTTCTGTGCTACCAGCTTTTACAACCAAAGCAGGAGAGAATGACAATACTACAGTGTTGTCACTAGCAACAGTTTGTCTAGAAGTGATTCTAGTACCAGCTTTTTCCATCCAAACTCTTGAGATGTCAGATCTTTGACCCAAACCTTCTCTAGAAAGTTTCAATGTATTAACTGAAATATCAGAACTTCCAGCTTTGAAATCAAACGAACCGAATACTACAGTACCTGCATAAGGAACTGATTTAGCAGCAGAGCTCGAAGGATTTAAAGCAACTTCTAATGAACCAGCTTTAGCAACTGTATCAGTAGTAGTTGTAGTAGTACTACCTGTTGAAGTAGTATCAGTAGTAGTTGTAGTAGTTGATCAAGAAGTAGTTGTAGAACCACCACCTAATAAACCTGACAACAAATCACCTAGATCTGAATCACCAGATGTTGTAGTAGAACCATTAGCAGCTCTATACAACATAAGAGCTAATTCACCTCTCAATATTGATCTATCAAGAGCTTTTGAATTAGTTTCTTTTGTAAGACCTAGTTCTCTAGCTTTTTTGAAATAGTTATCCCACCATGGAGTAACGTTTTCGTCTTTACTACCATCAACTGTTCTAACTAAAACAGTAATAGCTGCAGCTTTTGTAAAAGGAGCAGTTGGCATGAATTTACCATTTGAACCTTTTATAAGATTCATTTGGAAAGCTTCAACGATGCTAGTTTTTAAAGTAGAGTCAGCTTTATCTAAATCTGAAAAAGATGCAGATAAAGTTGTGTCTGGTGTTTTACCCATTTTTTTTGCAAATTCTGCGAAGAATTTAGCAGCTTGTTCTCTAGTAACTGTATCGTATGGTCTGTATGCATCCTCAGATGTATATTTTGTCAAACCATTTGTATTCATCCAGTTAAGAGCTGAAGCGAATTCTGGGTCGAATGAAGCAGAAGCTCCGTACACTACAGCTGACATTGCTTGCGTAGCAACGATAGCAGCAGCAGATGCGATTGCTAACACTTTTCTAAATTGTGTCATTTGTTTTGAATAAAATATAAAATAAATTGTAAAATTATAATTGTCCGTGGATCCACACGGTCCTCGCAATTCTAAGAAAAAACAACTCAATTTCAAGAGAATTATCAATCTCAGAATTACATTAACCGACAACTTTTACATCATCAGTTAACGTTAAAAACGAAAAAACATTAATATTGTGACAAAATAATTAATATTAAATTTAAACTATAATATTATAAATAATTTATATAGCATTAATGCATAAAATTAATATTGAATTGAATTTGAAATAATAATATATATAATGGAAAACGCATTCAAAAGAATTTATTAAAACTAAAAACCTACTGTAAGGGGGTAGTTCGAATTGGTTCAGAATACTGGCTTCCGAAGCCGGTGATCTAGGTTCAAGCCCTAGTCCCCTTGTGTTAAATTGAAAGTTTATAGTCAATAATTAAAATACTTTGATTAAGATAATCTATGCTTTCGCATAGATTTTTTATTGATTTAAATCAAGTTTTTATTACATATATTTAATAATATTGCTTTAAATATTACTTATAAAAATGACTGAAAATAAATTATTAGATTCAAAAAAAGAACTAAAAGTATTTATAGCAGACGTTGTACCTATGGATTATATAGAAGATCTTGATGATAGGATGCTAGAGTTAGAAAATTTGGTAAACACATATTGAGGATTGGTAGTAGTTAAAAAAATACAAAAAAGATATACTCCAGACTATAAAACGTATATATGAAAATGAAAATTAGAAGAAATTAAACTAGAAATGGAAAAAGAAAAAGCCGATATTCTAATATTATGAAATATACTTAAACCATCCCAAATATATAATATAAATCAAGAAATAAGAAAAAGTTGACTAATAGCTTGGGATAGAGTAGACTTAATCTTAAAAATATTTGAACGTCATGCAAAAAGCTCTGAAGCGCGTTTACAAATTGAATTAGCTGCTATTAAACATATGGGACCTAGAATTTTTGGTATGTGAATGGAATTGTCTCGTCAATGATGATGAAGCAAACTAGCAAGATGAGTATGAGAAACAAATACTGAAATAATGAGAAGACATCTTAGAGAAAAAGAATTAAAAATCAAAAAAAAGCTTGAAGAATATAAAAAGACTAGATGACTTCATAGGCAGGCCAGACTTAGATCAAACCTAGATACAATTTGAATAGTATGATATACAAATGCTGGTAAGTCCAGTTTATTGAATGCATTGACTTCAAAATGAGTATTGGCAGAAAATAAATTGTTTGCAACACTATGAACATCCGTATGAAAAATGTATATATGAGATGAAAGCTCAAAAGTAAAAAGTGAAGAAGAATGGAATCAATATAAACATTGAAAAGAGGTGTTACTAAGCGATACAATATGATTTATAAGAGATTTACCACCATCATTAATAGATGCATTTTCTTCAACGCTAGAAGATAGTATAGAATCAAAAATACTATTACATGTTGTAGATTGTGGCGATCCAAAATTTGAAGATAAAATAGAAATAGTTGAAGATATTTTAACTAATATATGAGCAGCTCAAAAAAAGATATATGTCTTCAATAAAATAGATAACATAGAACCTCTCAAACTGGAAATACTTAAAAAAGAATTCAAGCATCTAAAGCCGATATTTATATCTGCTAACAAATGAATTTGACTATCAGATCTTAAAAAAAGGATATTTAAAGAACTACAATAAATTTCTCTTAATATATTCAACAACTTCCTCTATAGGATCGTAAATATTTTCTCTGGAAACATTTTGCATAATAACAGACAATTCCGTACATCAAAGAATTATACTATAACTTTTATTTTCAGCTCTTAATTGTTCTATAACTTCTAACAAATTTGACCGTAATAAATTACTTTCAACTCAAGACTTAAGTTGATATATAATATCCATAATTTTTCATTGCAACTGTTCATTTGGAACAAATATATTAATTCAAAATTTTGATAAATAATTTTGATACAATCATGTTTTTAAAGTTCAATCTGTAGCTAAAAGAAATATATTTTCTACTTTATCATTATAAATTTTTTCTGAAGTAATTTTTATCATATTTAATAATAAAGAGTTATTAACTTGATCAAATATTTTATCATAAAAATAGTGAGCTGTATTACAGGCCATAACAAGCACATTACAACCAAGAAGCTCCAAAGACTTTAATCACATAATTATAGGGAATACTGCTTCATCCGAAGACCTAAGGATACAATCCGTCCTATCTGGAATATCATTTTTATTATACAGCATAGTTTCTATATTCTGTTGGTCACAATCTGCCTTAGTCCTTTCAATCAATACTTTATTAAAATAAACTCAAGCCATTGGTCACATTCAGCCAAGTATTCATATTTTTATTCTATTTTTTAGTTTAATCTTTGTCTGATTATCCTGAGTGGGTTTTCAAATAATATTTTGGATATTTCATTTTGTTCAAATCATGATTGTAATAATTTATCTTTTAAATTTGGGAAATCATTTGACTGTTTGAATCAATCTATCAGTTGTTTGGATGTAGTCCCATCAAAATCAGTTCAAATAGACACATATTCAATTCAAACTAAATCTTTTACATGCTTGATAGAAGATACAAAATCATCCAAACTTGTACTACCAAGCATAGTAGGATGGGGCATAAGTCATATAATTCATCATTGTTTAGCTATATCTATAATTTGCTGATTAGTAAGATTTCTAGGATGATTACAAATATCATAAACTTGAGTATGTGTAACCATAGGAGGAAATTCTATATGATTAAGTATATCTTGAGTGCTAACTTGGTTCAAATGGGCCAAATCCAAAATCATCGGCATACTAGAAATTTTAGAAACAAATTTCTGTCATAAATCGGTCAATCAGTTATTTGATGAAGCTCAACCAGCCAAAGCATTATCTGTATTCCATGTAAGTCATATAGATCTAACTCACTGGCCAAAATAATAATCAAGCACTGATAAATCTCACTGCCCATCAATAAAATAAAATCCCTCAAAATGTAAAATAATTCAAAGTTGTCATTCTACTAACGACTCAATATCTTTGTAAGAATAAATAATTTTGATTTGTCATTTTGACTCAGTCTCCAAATATTTATAAAAATCTATCTGATATTGTATTAATTGTTTTGTAATATTTATAGGTAAGATCATTTCTGATGGCATAAGACACATTGCTCCAAAAACTATTTTGATTCATCATTCTAAAATTCTAGGTAAATCACTTTGATTATTTATATTTACTCCAAACTGATTTCGTCATTGTGATAAGTTATTTTTTTGAAAAAAATTTTTATGTGTCATATACATACAATTTGAGGAAATATCTTGATGTAAATCTATAACGTTCATCTTATTATTTTGTTATATTCTTAAAAACATTAGTTCTTTATCCTTTTTTTGATACTATCAAGTATTTTTGTAAAATCATCCAATTTGATATCCGCAATTCACTCAAATATATCCACCAACTGTTTATCAGTGAATCATTGAAGATCATATTGCGTAAAATATCCTGATGTTTCTTTGATATGTCATAAAATATATTCTTTAGGCAACACTGTAATAATATTTGCTATAGCCGACGATATTGAAGCATCCAATACTTTTTTTCTTCAATCAAATTCTTGGATTATGCCTCATATTTTTTCTCAATTTCTTTGTGCTAGTTTTACGCGTTCTCCTTTATCTTTTCAAAGCTGTTGAATATCTCTTTCCAAAGTAAATAGATTTAATATTTGTTCTCTAACATTAATATCTAAAGTTAACAATTTCAACAAAGCCGTAGGAATCAAATAGTATTCAAATATTTTTGGTAAGTCCAATCCTGATGTTTTCCTGATAATATCGTAAATCTGATCATACTGCCCAACACATCAATCACAATAATTTATAAAGTCTGGACCAGAGCAGTGATATACTCTATCTTTGCCACTGTTTACACTATTAACTATTTCGACAATAATTACATTAAAATCATTTGAAAAAACTGGTCCACTAAGTTTATTTTTACGTTCATCGAATTTATCTCAATCCAAAGCAGAATACAAAATATCATTTAATCAAATATTCAACAAATTAAATTGCTCCAAAAGCTGATCAGCTGAAAAAGATAGCGAAGATTTTCCTATGAAATATCTGTCTCATAATCTAGAGATTCTTTCTAGATTTCAGTTTAGCAAATATCTATCAAAAATAGTAGTTAAATCTAAATTTACAGAATTCTTATTAGTGGCTAAATATCATATAATTCATGCAAGAACTTGGTTTACAATTTCAGAATTTTTAAAATATACATCATTACAAGCATATATCTTTGTATCTGGAAATATTTTTTTAAAAGATTCTATATGTAAAAATGCTATTCATGGATTTGTATTAGTTAAATTTACAAGTCCATTAGATAAATTGGATACATCTTTAACTTTTTGTAAAGGAGTTAATCAAGTTGATATATTCCCAAGTCCAAATTGTTTTCATCATACAATAATAGTTCAAGGTTTGTAATTTTTATCCCTTTCTATAAATGTTTTATCTACCAATAAAGTAGATACTCAAGCATAAGCTAAAGCCAAATTAGAAGGATATTGGTTTCAAATATGTGCACTTCTAGTAACAACTTCTCAGTTTACTATAAGTTCTCTGATATCATTCAAAGAAAGATTGGATGTTTTAATCACCCTAAATTGGGATCACAACGTTTGTGTTTCAATTCATAACTTATTCATGTTTATTTTGGTTTAATATATTAAAGCTGTTTAAATAAAAAAACTCCCACCTAGATTTTTAGTCTAAAGGCAGGAGTTTTATGTTGAGATTTTTGATTAACAAAATTCCTCTCCTACCTTGGGGATCGGCCACATATAATGAGGATAATGCATCAAATTTTTCAACAACATATTTCTACGATTTATAAATAAAAAAACCCCTAACTCCAAGTATTTATGAAGTAAGGGGTTTATCAGTAAATTTTTTAGATATACAAAATTTCTACCCCCTACAAAGCGGCATATACCAAGAATGGAAATAGAAATTCTGCAAACTAATTTTTATCATTTTTACAATTTACTTACTAAATCTAACTTCTTATATACTAACACGAACATATTTTTCAAGAGATTTTTAAACTTTGACAATAAAACAGAATTTAATATAATTAATACAATTTAAAACAAATACAAAAAATATTATGATTAATTCTATGTGATGAACATGATATTATGAACAAACTGAAAAAATAAGAAGAGATGAAGAATCAGCTAATACAAATAAACAAATAGAGGTAAATATAGCTAATGCTGTTGAAACATTAGCAACAGACAATGAATTTATTGCATATCTTTCTAGTAAAATAAAAAGAAAAGAAGAAATAAAAAAAGCATCTTGAGAAGATGACTGAAGTAACGATTGGGCAGAATGGAAAAGATTGTGAATATTTATTTTGAATATACAGCTCCTACCAAAAGATCTGGTACAAATAGTCAGATCAAATAATATTGATATATACTGAGATGAAGTATGAGAACTCCATATCCCTTTTCAAGACATAAGCATATCAGAAGTTTCTGAATCTATGAAAAGATTAAAAGAGTATTTAAGATCCAACAAAGATAAAGTAAAGCTACCAAAATACTTATATTGAATTACATATTTATCAGATATATCAAATCGTTACTGATTTAATGTAATAGATCTACCAAATTCTATAAGATCTAGAAGTTGAGCAGCAAGACTATTGGAAACATATAAAAACGATCCAAGAAATCCTAAAAGACAAAAAATCGCAAGAAGATTTAAAGTAGAAGACATTAAACTTTGCTATATATCTGTGGAAAGATTACTAAGATTAGAGAGTGAAATATCAACGAAATGATTTGAAAATAGAATTAAAGATCTATTAAGACTTTGATGATGAAATAGTTAAAAATAATAACATAAAAATGATTCATAAAGCCAATAACAGTTTAGCATAAAAATCATTAACTAAAAGATAAATTCCATTCTCATTAAACAATGAGGAAACATTGTATATATAATTAATCAATAATTGTTCTGGAATTAATAGATATGAGTAGGCAAAAATTCTGTTTAAAAATAGGCTTATAAAACTATAAATCATTACAAACGGTAAGATAGGCAAAATTAGAATATTAGCAAAGATAGTTATAAGATTAATTTTTCATACAAAATAGATCAGAATTGGTGAAACTCAAATACTTGCTCACAAAGTAGGAGCTAAATAATTTTTGAATAATTTAAATCAAAAGTTTTTTATCTTTTGGATAGTATATTTATCGGATGGAGTAGTTGGAACCCCAATAAATTTATCGAAAATTATTATTCAAATTAAAGCGAAAAAACTTAGTAAAAATCACATATCATACATTAAATAATATGGATTACATATGAGCATAATAACAAGTGCAAAACTTATTGATCTCCATACATTTAAATTTCTACCAAAAAACAAAGCCATTAAAGAAAGTCATCACATAATCCAAGCTCTAAATATACTACTATCCATACCACAAACAAGACTATAAAAAGTTATAACAAATAAAATAAAAACCAATCTAGGATAAAATGGAATGAATATCAGAACAAAATTTAGAAAGACAACTATCATCAATATATTGCTTCAACTAACAGCTACAATATGTACTAATCAAGAATTTATAAAACCGTCATAATCTTCCTTAGGAATAAAAGACTTATCTCAAATAAGCATTCCTAAAACAAGCCCAGCTATTTTGTTTTCTCAATAAGCACTTATTACCCATAATTTTATTTCTTTCCTTATCTTCTGAATATATGATAAATCTGCTGAAAAGTTTCATAATTTAATAACATTTGTTTCATACAAGTAGCCATAATATCATTTCATCAAAAGCCACTTATTATAATCAAATCAACTACTAAGAAAACTACTATGATTATTTTCAAAAGGATTAGCTTGACTTCAAAGTTTAACCGAAGCAAAAGTATAGATTTTATCTCAAACGTTATAAAAATTACTAGAAATATATATAAATTTTCTTTTAGAATCATCTTCTAATAAATACTTTCCGTATTCCAAATTATCCAAAATCATTCATGTTCAAATAAAAGTTTTTGGATTTAAGGAACGAATATCATTATAGTATGAAAGATTGATAAAATAAAAAGATAGAAAAATAGATAAAAATGCGACAATTCATATAAGAATACCTTTTATAAGCAATAAGATATCAATAAATCTACTTTTTACAAAGTAATAAATAAACAACAATACGAAAATAGATAAACTAAAAAATAGAATTTTTTGATTCAGAGTAAAAACATATGAAAACAATATTATAAGTATTGTAAATATACTTAACATAATTTTTTATTTTTATTTCAATAATTTCCTATCCGAAAAATTTATTTATTTTTTCTTGATAGGCCATTGGAGTAGTTTTTTTACCTAGCCAATGTAAAAGTAAAAGAAAATGTAATCTAGCTCCGATTCATTCTCCTGAGTTGTTCATAAACACGATTATATCTAATATGGTCTTATCAGTCCAGTCATAGAGCTTCAAATCAGGAACAAAATGTTTAACTTGTTCATAGAATTCTATATCATCGAACATATCAAAAGACATAAAATATTTTTCTTTATCAGAATTATTCTTTACGAAAGTTTTTATTTTACTAACACTATCAGGATTATAAATATATGAATTAATATTAATCAAAACCCTATTTATATTATTATCGGATTTTGATGCTCCATCCTTTATTTTATCAATGATATCCTGAGCAAAATCGTTATGTAAAACTACATTTTTCGTAAACATAGTTACTACTTCAAAAGATTTTTTCTCTCTAACAACAATTTTGTCTGCTCTTGGTAAAATTATTTTATAAAGTAACTTACTAAGTAATTTTCTAGGAGTTCCGATACCACCAAGTAACGTAAAATTTCATTTAAATATATCAAAAGTGTATTTTATCAACAAATTCCAACCGTCATAAGGGAATGGTCTTTGATCGGCCAGCACCTCTCATCATCAAAATACTTTTAAACAACATTTTATTTCTTTCCCGCTATAACCCTTAACAACGCAAACTATTTTATCAATTTCAAAATCCAATAAATTTTCATTTAAATCAATCCAATACTCAAACCACTTTTTATCGTTCACTTCTACATATAATTTTTCAAAATTATATAATTTATAAAGATAGTTAACAACTCCAAAAAACAATATCTCATCTCCAAGGTTTTTATATCAATAATATCATTTCAAAAAAATATTCATCTAATTTTAAATTCAATAATAAATTGCAAAATAACTACTTAGATATGTCTAGTAAATAAGTAAATTTGGTATCTCATATAATCGAATATATTTTTTCTCTCAACTTATAAGTTATAGGAGTCAATGATTTCGATATTTCTTCTGCCTTTTTTATATCATATACTTTAATTAAATTTCAATATAATTCCACATCAGTTTTACCATTTTTAAGAATATTAGACATAGAAAAATATATTTTCTCAATATTCTGCAGTTCAGAACCTGTATAAATCATATACCAATTCGCTTTGATAAAACCAAGCAATAAAGTAGAAAAATTTTTATTCAGTCTTGATTCTGACTTAGTAATATATATCTCTTGCTTAAGATTATTATTCTTTATTTTGTAGTCTAATATTTGCTTTTTCCTCTTAGACTCTAACGCTGAAAGTTTCTGTCTATATTTGTCAATTTTGTCTTTGTTTTTTTGTTTAATATCTGCAACTTCATCCTTATATTTTTGATTTTTCTCTTTAATGGTATCATATTTACTTGATAATAACTCATATTTATTATTCAATGAAAGAACTGATTTTTCTAGTTTCTTGATAGTTCAACTCAATGATTTCACAAGTTTTATATTTAAATTAAGTTGTTTAGTTAAAGAAGATAAAGCATTATTAACAATTTTTTTGAAGCTTTTGCAAGAAACAATTTCCGACTTATATTTTAAACAAGCATCGTAACCGCTTAGATAAATTTACACTCAAGTTAAACTAAATCAACTAAAAAACTTAGTAATAGTTTTTGAATTATTCTCATAACAATATTTATCAAAAATTTCATCAGCTGTCCTCAAGGTGATACATCAAGATTTATTATTGAATTTTAAATTTCATGACATAGTTATAATATCTCAAGATAAATTCCCAGTAAGTACTTTTGTATAGTTACCATAAGTTATGTATAAAAGAGGCATGGGTTCATTAAGTCAGGATAATAACTTAACTTTGATAAGCTCCAAACTACCAGAAGCTGGGGTAGAATCGATAAACGATATTTTAAATAATTGATCATTAAATTTAGGATATTTTGTTTTTGATATACATTGTTTTTGCGAAACTAATTCATCATAATCTTCTTTATATTTTAGATATTCATCATAATACGATTTTACAGAATTTAAGGTTAAGTATTTATTAGGATAATTTAAGTCATATGATGTTTTACAAATTAGATCACTATTACTATTTTTTATAGCTAAGTTTATCCTATATATTCAAGGTAACTGGAACTTTAAATAACTAGGATTACATCATGTGCTAATAGTTCAACTAAAAAAAGATCGTTCACAGATAAAATCCGATTGATTCGATATATCTACTCAGTTTAAATTAGCCACAAAATTAACGGATGATTCAAAATAAAAGCTACTTGAATTTTGTAACTTTATAAAACAACTGTCTTTTTTTGTATTCAAATTATATTTTAAATACTTCTTATCAAAAGCAGGAGAATAGTTATCTTCACTATCAAAATATCTATAATTTCAACTAGAGTATGATAAATAAAGAGACTTTCAACCATTAGACGAATCATAAAGTATCTTGTCTAAAGTCTGTCCACTTTGTCCAATTAAAGCTAATTCTTCTTAATTATCTGAAATAGAAATTCCGCTGATAAGCATTATATCTCAAGTATACAAAAAACCGCTCATGGTATCAGTAATAATTAAATACTGACCTGAAGCCAAGTTTAAACTAAATTTCTTAGAAATACTTCATCTTCATAATCATATTATCTCAATATCTCAAGAATAATTTCATAATGACTGGAGTTCTAAGTATTCGGGAAGTTGTGAATCTATTGGATTTACTTCAGTAATAATAAGACTAGAAATATTCTCACCATTACATATTCCTCAAGTAAGAATTATTTCCCTAGTAAAAAAAGTATTATTTAAGACATAGCTATTAGAACACAACAATTGTCATCAAGAATATATATGAAAATCAATCAAGTTCTCTCAACTACCTAAATCTAATGACACATTACATCATGTTCAAACAATTATAGAGTTTAGAAACCAGGACTGAGCATAAGGATAATCACAAAATAAAGAATCAATACTATTAACACTAAAATCTGTAAAATATTTATCTCAACTATAAGATCAATGAGATTTTGATATTTTACAGTTTAAATAACTATAAACAGTATCATATATGACATTTCAAGTATGAACAATTCAGTCTCAAGACAAAGATCAAGTAAATCCGTTACCAGTAAAACTATCTCATGTTAATATATCTCAGCTCAATATATTAGAACCATCAACATCTCAATTATCTGGGATGGTTCAACTATAAGAATATATTTTTCATGGATTAGCCTGCCAAGGAGAAGAAAAATTATATACTCTGTCTAAATTGACAGCAGTAAGAAGTAAGCTAAATCATGATAAGATTTTTTCAAAAGATGTATTATAATTATTATATTGTAACACTAAATTAGAAGAGACACTAAAGTTATCTAATAGTTGTCAGTGCTCCAAAAGATCTATACTTATTTCTTTTGTATCAGATATAGACAAGGAATATCAGCTATAAAAATATGTTTTATCTAAAATATTTTGTCACTCATCTCAAACTAAGATAAATCAAGAAGAACTAATTAAGATATTGTTTAGGTTAATATTCGCCGTTTTAGCTCAAGACAATATCAAACTACCACTAAAAGAGCTATCTCATAAGTTAAATATTTCTATCCACTCATCACTTCCATCATAAAACACTTCCGTAATCTTTAAATTATAACTTGCAAAAGATATTCAAACAAAAGATAATCATAAAACTATCAATCACAATCATTTTCTAATAATGTAATTTGTTTTCATGTTTTTGTTTTTATTTTAGGTAAAATTTGCACCATTATTTTTTGTTTTGCATCAAACTTGGATAGGTCTAGGGTCTGCTGTTTTTTAAATCATATCAAATCAATCAACGCATTCCTTAAGTTTTTATCCAAATCAATATTTTGATCAATCAATA
>Ga0172367_10003942_pt1 | contig 18835 bp, 7 predicted proteins | sample Lak10m_FD_114542 | JGI IMG/M metagenome (GOLD analysis project Ga0172367, IMG submission 114542) | Freshwater microbial communities from Kabuno Bay, South-Kivu, Congo - kab_022012_10m | ecosystem: Environmental > Aquatic > Freshwater > Lake | place: Democratic Republic of the Congo: South-Kivu...
TATGCCCAGCAAAATTAAGGCCAGGCCGCCGAAGAGGGCAAGAAAGCGCATGGTTAACCTAGAAAATACTATAGGACTCTAGAGGTTTATCAGGAAATCTACGTTCTAAACTTTGGTTTCAATTACGGTAGCGACCCTGGGTCTATTGTAAACCAGCTTTTTTCCCCATGGAAACCACTCCGCTGGGGCCTACAGGCCCTGGTCTGGATAGAGGTCAGGAGGAGCTGGTATCAAGGGCGATCGCTCTCCTGTCAGGTTTTCTATGTGCCAGAGTTTAAAATCTTTACTAAACCTTCCTGATTACCTGGGAAAACTATGAATTAAGTAATTGACCCGGGGTAGATCTTTAACCCTCAGATCGCCATAGGCCTTGAATTATCAATAACTTCCTAAGTTCACCCAGGACTATCTTATGCCTACCTCTGCCACAATCACCTATCCAGAAAGCCTCAGGGCGATGTCGATGCACTTCCCCTATGCTTGGGGGATCGTTAATGGCGTAAAAGATTGTGAATTTCGTACCAGGGTCACAAAGTACCGGGGGTTTGTCCTGATCCATGCCAGTACCAGTAAGGACTCTGATGAGCTGATTATGGAGCATAGCATTCCCCAGGACCAGATTGCCCGCCGAGCGATTATTGGAGCCGCCGAGCTGTTCAATTGCGTTGAAGCTCCAGAGGATGGAGGATTTTACTACGAACTGTTTAACCCGATTGCCTTTGAGAAACCTATCCCGGCCTCTGGGATGCAATGTATCTTTTGGCCCGCTAATAGCCCCGAACGGGACCAAGCCTTTAAAGCCGCCTGGAAGTTGATTCAGGCCGCTTCCTAACCCACTGCCTCTTTCCTAATTTCCCAGGAGGATAACCTGATTCGTATTAGCAGCCAAAAGACCGATACTTCCTTTTTAGTGAATCGTGAAGGCCTTTGGAATTATCTACTTCCTGATATTCAGGATGGGATTATTAGTTTGAGCAAGTTAAGGTATGCGAGTCTCTACAAGGGACAAATTAAAGACTAAGGCAGCCTGGCTTTAATTCTGGAACAACAAATTTTTCGGGGTGGGTTTTCTGATCGTGGTTTAGGGGCGATCGCTGATTGGGGCAAGCTGGCTTACTCCGGGTCAATAGGCAACAGTTCGCTGGGCTTGCCATGATAGGTCACAAAAACCCCCTGCTTAGCTCGAGTCGCGGAGACATGGAGTAAGCATCTTTCGGCCTTGAGGATAGCATTTCGGGCGGTTTGATCGGCAGTTCTGGAAAGAGCTGCCTGGGGAGGCAGATGATCATGGGTGAGTCCTGCCAAAAAGACATATTCAAACTGGAGACCCTTAACCCGATGCATAGTGGCAACCCGCACTCCGGGAAGGGCAGGATTATCTGCCTGACTACGGCTGATACTACGATTTTCAATATTGAGCTGACTGAGTTGAGAGGAGTAGTTTTTGGCTAAAGTATTGGTTCGTACCACAATACAAATTGAGGAGAGGGGAATTTGGGCAGCTTCCAGCTTTTGCAACTCTCCATGGATAAACTCGACTTCTTCCTCAAAACAGGAGAACCCCTGAATCCAGGGTGCTGCACCATGCATCAGCGATCGATAATCGGTTAAATCATCACTACCGCCATCTAAATCATCCATGGTGAGCCCAGCTAAGAGGGCGGTGGCCCATTTGCGAGTTTCGTCAGTGGTGCGATAGTTAATTCGGAGTTTGCGAGAACGTCCCCGGACCTCAATGCCACAGCGGCTAAGCACTACTTGTCGTCCGTAAATGCGCTGGTGGGGGTCACCGACAATGAAAATATCATTGCCTCCACCACTAGCAGGGACTAGGTCGCGGATCAAGCTAAAGTCAGCGGGTCCCATGTCTTGGGCTTCATCCACAATAATGGAACAGTAGGGTCGATCGCTGTCAGATTTACGTTGAAGCAAGCTGCAGGCATCGTACATCGCGTCCTCTCGATCCTTTAGCCCTTTTTGTTTCATCAAGGCCCGGAATTCCTCAAATACTGGCCAGACGGCAGCCCGCTGCATGCGATTGAGGCGAGTACCACGGCCCACTCGAGATGCCTTGAAATAGGCTTGGGCATTGGTAATATTTTGTGGTTGGATGACCTGCTTCCACTCATCTTTGTAAAAGTTTTCGGGATAAATGATACCCAATGCAAAAGCCTGCTGCCAGAGTTCATCCAGTTCATCCCCGTAGGCCACCCGGATAGGAACCCCCTCTGTCTTAAGGAATGCGGTCACCCAACTATCTAGATTTTCCACCTTAATCCGCCGCATTAGCTCCGGTGAGCAAATTTTACGGAGATTGGCCTCGATATCGACCGCCAGGTTGCGGGTAAAGGTGGTGAAGAAAATTCGATCCTTTGCATCTGTGAACCGTTTTTCAACCAACCATTTAGCTCGATGCATTGCTACTACGGTTTTGCCGGTGCCAGCTCCGCCTAATACTCGAACCGGACCATGCCAATCGTTATTAACTAGACGACGCTGGCTGGGATGGAGGAAAACTCGCCATTTATCCAGGGGAGCGGCTAGCATTTCCAATAACTCGTCATCGTCTGTGATTACATGGAACCGACGTTGACTATCTACCTGTTCGAGGGCTCGTTCAATGTCCGTTGTATCGATGGCGACTACTTTAGAGGGGGCTTGTAAATTCAGCACATCCTCCAGGGCATAGCCAGAGGCTAACATTAACAGAGAGTCTGCTGCTTCCTCTGGCAGTCTGGGTAAGAGCTTATCGACATCGTCATCGGTAACTGTCGCTCGTACCGCTCCCAGCATTTCTTCAGGAACACCCAAACGGAGAAGGTGGCGATCGCGGATCTGATCAAAGCGTCCCTTAGTCTGAGGTTGCCTATGGCTGGATAGCTCATTTTCCAGAGCCGAGGCAGCTTCTACATCAATAATTTGCAGTGCCCCTGATTCGGGGTTAACTTTACAGATTTTGCGCTGCGCCCAGGCATAGGCGTCGTCGTGTTTATCAACCCAGAGGAGCAGGTAAGCATTACCCGAGTCGGGTTTGCGGACAATCGCCCGATAGGCCTGGTCGATCCGTAGGGATTTCAGGTTAGGATCTGCGGCCTGCTGGATAGATTCGTAATTAAGCCCAGAGCTGGTGGGTGTTTGCTTAAATTTTTGAATGAAAGCAGAGGTCTTAGCCTGGATTTGCTTGGGAAGCTGGCTGAAGGCATCCAGAAAGTCTATAGACATGACCAGGCGAATGGCGTGGTCTAACATAGGGTAGCCTCCCTAGGGACTTGTAATTGATGGAAAAAGGCCTCGGGGTTAGCTTCAAGGTCAGCGAGGCGGTAGACTAACCAACCCTGCTCAGTGAAGCGGTTAACATCATCGTCATCTACAAGTACAGCGATTTTAACCGCTGGCCAGGCTAACTCAGCTGGACCGGTCAGCACTGCTCCATCGGCGTCTTCTAACTCGTAGCCCGGCTCTGGTAGGGGTAGTTGGCGTTGAGCTAGTTCTTTCAGAAAAGGATGAAAATTGCTATCGGTTACTACCATGGCCTGCCGCCAGTCTTCCTGGAGCACCAGATTAGATTGGACCTCAGGGGTGAGGTCAGGGTTTATACCCAGGCAGGGTAGGTCTGGACGAACCTTTGCTCCACTGGCTTCAGTCAGCACATAGCTGTAGGGAAGAAACTGGAACAAATTAAACTGTCTCAGTACGGCTTGCCAGGCCTGTTGTGTAGCCGGTTGCTCTGGCTGGCGATCGTCTAGCCAGGTCAGGGCAAAAACCGACTGGGGGTCTTTTTTGCTGTGACGGCTGCGATCAAGGGAAATGTAGCTCTTCACCAGAGGAGGACCATCACCTGAGCCCCATGCAAATTGAGTCAAAAGCCGATCTGGATCATCGCTTTGGGCTAAGGTTGCCAGATCATCCCCCCCCTTGGATCTTACCTGTGCGATCCAATCCTGATCAGGCTTTAGATTTGGGTGAATATGGCCATAGGTTCTGACCAGGGCAAACCCTAGCCATTGTCCGTCATCTGGTCTGGCCAGGTAGTGAGCTAACCAAACGAAGCTAGATTCTGAGGAAAGCCTCTGCAAGTCAGGGCAGCCATAGTGCTCAAATAACCTCAGACTCTTACTCTTAAACTGCTCGTTGGTGCCGACTTCTAGCAGGTTAACACCGGTCTGTTCCTGACCCTTGAGTTGACCTTCAATATCCGCCCAGGTTAAAGACCAAACATGGAACTGACCACTGTGGGCGATCGCCATGCGCTGCAAGAAATCCTGACCGATGCGATCGCGGTGGTACTCCCAGCCATCGGTAAAAACCACGATGGGCTTGATCTGCCCAGTCTGGGTAGCTGGCCAGAAGACGAAATCAGCACGGCTAGGAATCGCAACTCCCTGCTGTGGGCCGAGGGAAACCTGGGGTTCTACATTCCAGGCTTGCTGGCCAATTTTGATAAAATAGCCCGCCTTGGCATGGATAATTTCCCTCCGCAGGATGGTGGGCTCCCCCTGGTAACGATAGCGACGCAGGGCTTCAATAAAACGATGTTCTAGCACACTATCGAAGAGGGCATTTAGTTTAATGCCAGAGAGGCTAGTTTCAGAGGGTTTAAGGGTGGACCTGCGGCTCAGGATAGCCTTGAGAATAGAAACCGCTTCAGTCCGCCTGGTCTTATCCTGGTCAAAGCTATTACGGTAGGCAAAGAGGCACTGGTAACAACCATCTTCACATGGGCAGTTATTGACAACGGTTAGGGCTTTCTCTAACACGCCCATAAACTCCAGGTCCATCAAGTCATCGGTCTGACGCAGCAATTGCTTGAGGTAGCCCGTACCACCGGGCACCGTATCGTAGAGAAATAGATAGGGACGACGCAGCGAGCTGTGGGGCTGGGGTTCTTCGTTGATCAGGATGCGCAGGTGTTCGACATTGCCCTTGAAGTGGAGCTTCAGCCCTAGCTGTAGGGCGGCAATAAAGGAGTGGAGCTTCTCTGGAAAGTTGAGAATATCCACGGGCATGAGAATGCGAAGGGCCTCGGACTCAAACTGTCGAAACAGGTAGAGGATATCGAGGTACTGACTCTCATCGTCCTGGTCCTTAAGCTTGCAGGCCAGGGAGTGCTTGAATTGCCCTTGCTGGAACTGTTGCTTGGAGGTCTGGACCTTACCACAGCGGCGACAGACCTTGAATCCGTGGCGAGGTCTGGCCTCACCGGCAATTTCTAGTTTTTCCCCCTGGCCGGTCGCTTCCCCAAAATTTACTTCCCGAAAGGTGGTGCTTTTGATAAATTCAAAGCCAAAGGGAAACTCCTCGTCATCAAAAACGTAGGTCTCTTCCCGGGCGGTGGGTTCAAAGTCTGCTAGCAGTGCTTTGGTAAAAAAGGCGGGGGTACGTTCATCCTGATCGTCCCCGATGCGGCTGCGGCGATCGTGGGTGGTGGCCATCACCTGACGTAGACGAATCATCTTACGCTTACGACCGGTGTCTGACCACATCAGATCGCCACAGCGGGGGCAGGCTTTTTGCCGGGCAGTGTCGGCCAGGGTAGAAACTGCGTAGGAACAATTTCGACAGAAACGCCATTCTTCAATTTGAGAAAGGTTGAGGTCAATCTGGTCGATAGTGACCCGTCGCCCTTCGGCGTAAAAGGTCCCGGAGGGAACCAACTCTCCAATGGCAATGGCACCGGGGCGCTCATACTCAAAGGTGAGGGTCTCATACTTACCCTGCTCTGCATTCCCTTTAGTGCTGCGCTCTCGCCAGATAATGGATTTAAGGGTTACCCCGGCCTCCGGGAAGGTATAGTTGGGCAGTAATCCTTCATCGGTGAAGAAGTTTAGGGTATTCTTGCCGTTCAGCTTTTTCACCAGATCGATGAAGCCGGATCGTTCCCGCTTCAGCTCATCCATCTCTGCTTCGTAGTTTTGCCCCTTGGGTTTGGTTTCCTTTTCCTTAATGCGCTGCCGTAGAGTTTCGATCTGACGCTGTAACCGCTCCCGTTCTTGCACCACCTCTCGCAATCGGTTGAGGATGCGCCAGCGGAGGCCGCCCTGCTCCAGATCCCCCTTTTCCATAAACTGGCGTAACTGCCCCTGGGTGTCGGGGGTAATTTGGTCGATAAATAGGGTAATGAATTCCTCCAGGAGTTTAGTCTGGTGGGTTTCAATATAGTTCAGCCAGTTGTAGGGAAACTGACTGATGTCTTCATTTTTGACGGCCTCCAACACCAGGGAGAAGCGATCGGGTAGGTCTTCTGGTTGAGCACCCTGGGCAACCCAGCTATCCAGGCAGTAGGCCGTGAGCTGGCGCTGCAAAATAGCAGCGGCATTCAGGTAAATGCCCGGGGTTTCTACACCACCAGCAATCATCATCAGGGGTTGGGCCCAGAAGTATAAATCGTGGGGGCGCCCATTGGCGATCGCGGCAATAAAGGCATTACCGTCTTGCCGTCCAGCCCGACCCACCCGTTGCAGGTAATTAGCCTGGGCGGGAGGAATCGAACAGAGTAAGGAGGCGGATAAATCGCCAATATTAATCCCCATTTCTAGGGTGGAGGTGGCGGACAGCAGGTTTGGGTCATAGCGCCGATTACTGTTGATGAATCGGTTTTCTAGATCCTCCCGCACGTCCCGGTCTAGCAAACTGGTATGTTCCTGGGCAACAATCCGCCAGACTTCGCCCCGGCAGTAGAGGTTTTTGTAAAAGTCAAGGCGATGGCCTTGGCCAGATGGGGTTAGGGAGGGGGTCTGACTGGTTGGCGACGACTGGTCGGTCACACCGATGTTTAGCTCAGACTGGTAATGGCCGCCACAGTGGGGATGCTGACAAGGCATCCCCACCCAGTAACCGAGTTCCTCCGGGCTAGCACCATGGGGATCGCCGCAGACATCACAAGTCACTGGGATGCTGTGCCTACGGAGCAGTAGGGCGGTGGGGTTTAATCCCCAAACCGCCTGGTGGGTGAGGGTGTGGTGCTGGTCAAGAATGGTGTGGTTAACCAACTCGGTTAGCACCAGCTCGTAGATCAGTTCAAACTGTTCCGCAATCAGGGTGAGCTCGGAGCGGTTAAAGAACCACTTAAAGGCCCACTCGTAGCACCAGGTACGTTGTTCCTTGCGGAGAATCGGTTCGAAGTGGTGGCCTTGGTTGCAGAAGTAGATAGGCAGGCGAGAGGCGGAGCCAAACCCTGGCATAAAAATCCGTTGCTGCAAAACAAAGGATTTGCCGTTTTGCTCGATGTAGCGGCGGGTTTCGGGGTGAAGGACGCCCCCCTGTTGTCGCAGGTGACGCAGCAGCCCCAGCAGGAAACTTGTGAGGATGTTGGGGTCTAGATCGGGCAAGGTACCCACTTCATTCTGGAGCCGGAATCGAAGGGCTTGCACGGCTGCCTGAAGCCGGTCAGGGGCGATTTCTACAGACCAAACCCCCACCCGTTCTAAGGAGCGACCAATGGTGGACCGGAGCCCAGCTTCGGCGATGATCTCCCAGTGGATGCGCTGATCGACAAACGTTGTTAACTGGGGGGAAAGTTGGCCCTGTTTGATCAGGGTTTCCCACTCGCCCAGCCATTGCATATCGGTGGGGATAAAGGTAGCTACATAATCTATTTCATTACCAAGCTGGGTTCGCCAGTGCTGCTGAAACCCGGCCACGACCTGCTCTAGAGATTGACCGTCGGCTTGCTGCAGGTACTGGGCTAGAGCCGTCCGCAGGGTATTGCGGAAGGTGCGGGCTCCGAAAAACCCTGCTCGGTGGGCCGCGTCTTGAACTGAGTCGGAAAAGGTGATCAGCTTGCGATCAGGGTTGTAAGCCGAACCAAACAGGGTGCCAATCACGACACTAGATAGACTGGCCGCCCGTGAACCGATAATCGACAGTCCATCCTTAGCCTGGCAAAAGGGGCAATCGTGGTGACTTTCCCGGCGAGTATGGCCCTGTTTAGTCTTCACCTCTCGCACCATGTCGGGTTCTAGGACAGGTATGAGTTGATCATGGCCACATAGGTTACAGGTTTTACGCTGGACATCATTTAGGGAGAGGCATTGGGTACACAGTTGTCGGGGAACGGGCTTCGTTTTTTTGCCTGGCTTGCTAGGGGAGGTATCAGCCCCTGGGGCAGAGGCATCGTAGGGAAAGACAAAGGTGGTTAGGGGGTCATGGCCAAAGTAGGCAATGTAGAAGGACTGCAGGTCACAGGCCAGCCTCTGGTCGTTGGTTTGCTGCCGAAGCCCGCCCCAGCCGGTGCTACCACATTCTCGACAATTGAGCACCGGCAGTACCTTCGTCGGGTTGTCGGCGGTTTGATCATCGGCAAATACCAATTGGGGTTCTGGCTCTACTGTGGCCACCATCCGGCGCAGTTCCCGCTGCCAAAATTGGACGCGCAGGTTTACCCAGGGCAGGATGGCGCTTGGTGATGCCTGGGAGGGACACCGCCGGGCCATGGCCATCAGGGCTAGTAAACTATCGAGAAAGGCGGCTTTAAAGGCGGGGGTAACGTTTTGGGGTAGGGGGTATCGGCGTCCGAGCTGCTCCCATAGGTCGTCGAGGGTTATGGGCCCCGCCGCCAGGATAGGTAGGAGGGTGATCACAATCCGCAGGGCAATCAGGCCATCCCGTTTACCCAGGGCTATACGCCAATCAGGTTGCTGGAAGGGGCCGGGGAGCGGTCGGTCTAGCCAGAGTTGGTATTGAGCCGAGATATAGGCTTCTAGGGTGGCATAGCTGGCGGGATTGAGGGTTTTTAGATTGGCGGGGGTCGGGATGGCACGGGTATGGTTACCTGCTTCTACCAGAAAATCAATTAGCTCAGACTGATGCAGGGGTTGGCCAGGGCGGCTGGTGCGGATAATATCCTGTAGAAATTCGTCGGGAGATATGCGGTCTTCTTGAATGATAGCGTCGGTGTCGAAGGGTTCAGCAAAAACCCTTCTGGCGTAGTCCAGCAATCGATCCCTTTGCTCTGCACCACTGCCCAGGGTGGCGGAGGTGCCCACACAGGCCAGGTGGTGGCCGGGGGTTTGCAGCCGAGCCTTAAGGCGACGCACCAGGCAGGCCAGGTCCGTCCCCTGGGCACCATCAAAGGTGTGAATTTCGTCTACCACCAGGTAGCGTAGGGTGGTGGGACCATTGCCAGACCAGATTTTCTGGTCTCGAGGCCGGATCAACAGATAATCCAACATTTTGTAGTTGGTCAGCAAAATATCGGGGGGGCGATCGCGCAGGGTCTTTTTGTCAGTGATCACCCCCATTTCGGTCATTACCTTTCTGGGTTCTTTTTCAGACTCTCCGATGAACAACCCCGCCGTTACCTGACCCTTAAGGTTGGGGTTATGGTAGATAGCCCTGGCAATACGCTTAGCCTGGTCGGTGGCCAGGGCATTCATGGGGTAGATCAGTAGGGCCTTAATACCTGGCTCTCCCTGGTGCTGCAGGCAGTGATCAAGGATTGGCATTAGAAAACACTCGGTCTTGCCCGAACCCGTTCCTGTGGCGATTAGGGTAGATCGGTAGAACGGATTTTTAAGGCGCTCAAAGGCGAGTTCTTGATGGCGGTGGGGTGGAAAGGCCAGGGGAATATTGGCGAAATAGTCAGATTCAGCCCTGGCTGTCCGAAAAGGCAGGGCAATGGAAACATAGGGACCCCGGAAGCAATTTTCTGGATCGGCAAGGAAACGATCCGTCAATCCCTTAAACCGATAGGTGGAATGACGAAAGGTCGTTCTCAGGAAATCCTCAAGACTGGCGCGAACTTCGGTGGCAATAACAGAGGGCAGCATACCTCAAGGTTAACCAGCTACGGCTCGCTTGTCGGTTATTTTTGCAGGATGATGGCAGTTTGTTACATCAATTGGCAAATCATCACCAATCTTGATGAAGTCGGCATGAAGCTAGCCCCTTGGCCTGGGCCCCAGACTCCTCCCTTGTCAAGGCGGGGTCAGCCGCGATCGCAGGGTCTGAACGTAGTTATCACTGAGGGTATGGTCTTTGGTGTCGGCGGCGTAGGAGTTTTAAAATGAATAGCTGGATTCTTACATAGGTAGGTACTGTACCTGGTTGAGGCAATCTTCAAGGGTACAAATCTTGGCGACCAGTTCTAGGTCGTGAACACAAGCGCCAATGCTGCTGGTCTGCGGGTGAGCATAAACGACTCCGTAGAAAGGTGTGCTGTCTTGTTGGCACTGGTGGGCAAGGACTAAAAAATCATCATCACGGGTGAAAATTACCCGTTGGAGTTCGGTAGCGCGAGCTAAAACCTGTGGGTCAGATGCACCGGTTAAGCCGTCATCTTGAACGGTGAGGGTATCAATCCCTCGCAGTCGAAGCCCAAGGGTAATTTGGCGGGGGACGTTTTCATCCATGTAAAACCGGATGGTCATTCAATGGCTCCGGATTCTCTGAGTTTTTGAGCAATGCCGGAGGGAGGGGCCTGGCGACGGAGGGTTTCAACTTGCTCAAGACGTTGCTCAATTTCTCTATCAATGGCCCGTTGATAGTCCCAATAGTAGGCCAGGGCAGAATAAACTTTGCTGAGGGAAAGATGGGGATATTGAAAATGGAGTTCTTCGGGACTCCAGCCATAGGCGAGGTGAGAGGTTATGAGTTCGCTGACTTTCATGGTGGTGCCAACGATGAGGGCAATGCCGTTGTCATCGAGTTCGATGTATTTGTGATCGGTGGTGGTGCGGGACATAGAACATTTCCAGGGTGAGGGTGACTGAGGGGAGATTTCAGGCTGCTTTTCGAGGGAATTAGCCTCCCTGCCAGGGCTCGAAGTGGGCCCAGGCGGTGCGGTAGTCGCTGACTCTGTCGCACTTGTCAAAGGGGGCGGTGTAGACAATCTTGCGGTAGCGGGGACCGCCTTCGGCTTCGACCCAGTGTTCCCCTGGCCGCAGGGGGACGGTGGGGGGCAGGGTGTCGTCTGTGATGTCGACTTCCAGGGTATCGACGATCGCGTGCTGGGTTTCGGGGTTATAGACGTCCTCCCAGCCGGGCAGCCTCTGCCTAGGGGTGAGGGGCTTGCCTTTGCGGGGCAGGCCGACACCGGTCAGCCCTTTGCTGGGGGTAAAGACGATGCGACCATTTTTGTCGTAGTAGGTTTCCCGCTCGTATTGCTGCATAACCGGGAACTGGACCCGGTAAATAGTAATCAGCTCCTCGAGGGTGAGGCCCAGGGCCATGGCGGCGAGCACGTCGATTTCCACCAGGGCCTGGCGGCGGGCGTAGTCGGTGCGGAGGGCACAGGAGCGCTGCCAGGTGGGGGTGAGGTGGGCGAAGAAGTGGGGGTCGAGGCGGGGGTCGTGGGGCTTGCTCCAGCCGTCGGTGGTAAAGGCGGGGTCAAAGCACTCGGCCCAGAGGTCGGTGTAGTGGGTGGTGAGGCAGTTGAGGGCCAGAGTGCGGAGGCGGAGTTGGGGTTTTAGGGGGAAGGTATCAGGGATGAGGGGAAGTAGACGGAGAATATTTTGATTGGCATGGCCCATCCCGGTGGTTTTGATAAAGAAGTCAACAGGAATGCTGATGCCCATAGACAGGAAGTCAATGGTGTTGATTTGCTTCTCAAAGGTAGTAGCGATGCAGGTGTTAACATGTCCGGCACCTTTGGGAAGCAGCATTGGAATAAACGTCCGTTCACCAGATTGACTGAGCATCTCGCGGCTAACGACCCGATAAAAATCAGTGACGGGTTGTTGTTCGCCCCAGGGGACTTTGGGGGTGCGGCGGTAGTATTCGGCGGGTTCGCAGTCGGGGACGTAGTTGGTGCGGGGCAGGTAGTTGTCAGGCAGGGCGGTGAGGTCGAGGACGTCGTAGTCACTATTAAGGTTGCAAGGATAGCGCGGGGTTTTGTTTAGGGGATTTCCTACAAAAAAGTGTGGCCCAGAAAGAATTAGTTTTTGGGTCGTATCAGGAAATTGTGTATCTCGTCGGATCGTGCCATCTTTTTGAGTGTTGGTTTCATGCCACATTTCTAAGGCAAGATACTGTCCTTCTAAATTCCCAAGACGTTGACCTTGGGCACTAAATTTTTGCAGAACATTAACCAGATTCTGAGTATGCAGGGCCGGAAGACGGGCTGCTGTAGGGGATGTATCCTGAGCATCATAAAGTTTAGCAAAGAGGGTAAGCACCTCTTGATCAACGCGAATTAAACGACTGGGATGTCCCTGGGTTTCCCAAGTACCTTTATCATTCTTGATACCAGGAACTAGAGTGCTGTCGACAAACTCAAAACAGTCATCCACCGTGGATGTACTGTACAGATTAGCCGCATGGAAGAAAGAAATATCACTATCATCTTTCTGTGGGTCTTCCTTTTTCTGATAGATGTTGATGCTGAATTTAGTATTATGATGAACGTCTAAAAATAGACTTAGTTCATTTATAAATTGAAAATGAGCTTTCAGGTATTGATACAGCCTGGATCGCAAATATCCTCCCTTTGGATCGTCATACACCCCTTCCGGATGCAGAAACCCCGATACCCCCTCCGGCTTACTAAAGCCCCAGGCCTGGGGTAGAAAGCACTTGTATAAATTGGTCTGACTGCCCTTCAACAGGGGGTAATTTTGCACCGCATTGAGAAAATTCTGAGTCCCTTCAGAGGTTTCAAACTCCCCCAGGTAGGCCTGCCGTAACCCTGGGTAGGCCACAAACAGCTCCTCCCGAGTTTTAGCCAGTTGATTGGCCGACAACTTGCGCAGCTCCACCACAGGATTATAATCCCCCAAAACACCAGCCTCCTGCCATTCCACCTTAATCCAGGGGGGGTTGCCTACAATCAAATCAAACCCACCGTGATCGGCAAAGATATCGGCAAACTCCAGCTCCCAGTGGAAGAAATGCTTAGCCTGGGCAATCTGATTCACCAACTGCAGGCGGGGAAAGCGGTCTAGGAGCGAACCAAGACTGACAAACCCATACTGGGCCGCTAGATCCTTAGTGTGAGCATTAGTCTCTGGAAACAGGGGCAACTGCCCCTCCTTCTCTGCCTCTAGGGCCATTTCCACATCCCCTAGGATCACCGCCAGCTCTAGCAAAAACTCCTGACGGTTGGGTAGTAGATGCCCCTGCTGAATTGGCCAAAACCATAGGGCGCACCAGTAATCCATCACTAGCTTTAGCCGTCGGTAGGCGCTAGAGTAGCTTACCCCCTCAGATAGCTGCTCCTGAAGGAGAATTTTATCCTTTAGGGCCAGGGTGGTGTAGGTGCCGGTAGTGGCCGGAGCCCCCCAAATATCCAGCGGGTCAGTGGTGCGGGGGCGCATACTGCGCAGGTCCTGGCTATGGCGTTGCCAGAGGGCGTCAATGCGCTGGCTGAGGGAGAGCAGGCGATCAATGTCGAAGTCCTCCCAGGGTTCTTTACAGAACTCCCGCCGCCAACGGTTGATCTGCTCAACCTGGTCTGGCACCATGGCCTTGATGACCTTGTCCTGGTAGTTTGCCATGGCGTAGTCTGGCAGCAGAAAGTGGTATACATAACCCGCCGGGATGGGCTCTGGCAGGGGCACGGGGACAGGGGCCTGGTCACACCAGAGGTATTTTTGGCGGCGGTGACGGGGAATTAGCGCCGTGTCATAGACCTGCCGCCGCGCCCCAATCAGGGAATTACCGCAGTGTAACTGCAGGCCAAACCAGGGCACAAAGGCCCGTTTGCCCTCCGGCTTATAGATGGAGTTGAGCCAGAGAGATACCTCCGCCAACTCCACCGCCACAGGGTTAAGGTCAATGCCAAACACATTGCGATCGGCGAGGTACATCTTCACCTTCTGCTTTTCCTGCAGAAAGTCGTCGTGGGAAATGCGTTGGTTAAGCTCTGTTTGCTTGAGTTCCAGATAGCGTTCTGCCAGTTGGTTAATGGCCTCATTTAAAAACGCCGCACTGCCCATGGCTGGTTCGCAGATGCGGAGATTGAGGATGTCATCGGCGCTCTTGTCCTTGAGTAGTTCCTTGAGGGTGTACTTCAGCAGACAACGGGTGAGGGATTCTGGCGTGTAGTAGGAGGCGGAGTTCTCGCGATCGCGCCCCGCCAATCGATAGATAAAGCTACCCTTGGGGTAGAAACGGGGAGAACCGTCGCTGTTATAGACCCGTTCTGCCTCGGTATAGCTTTCCAGATCCTCCGCCTTAACGAAGTAGCCCACCTCAAGCCCATTGGGTTCTGGGTCACTGGCTGGTTTGACTTCGTAGAGGTCAGTTTCGGCAAAAAAGCCTCGAAAGCAGAGCAGGGCTTCATAAACCGCCCCCAGTTGGTTAATTCCTAACTGGGCGTAGGAAATTCTCCCCCGGCGTTGGCGGCCCCGATGGCGCGACAGGGACATTAGTTCAATCACCCGGCGCAGGGTGCCATTGCGGAACCGCACCCGCTTCAGCAGGGGCAGCCGTTCTGGGTCAAACAGGTGACTCTTTAAGGGAACCAGCTCAAAGATGTCGTGGATCGCCTCATCCTTCTCTAAATTAAGAGCCTGTTGTTCTTCTGGCTGGCTGGGATAGCCCTGCCAGATCAGGCGAAACAACTGCTTGAGGGACATATCCAGGAAATAGCCCTGACTATCTTCTTGGGTACGCAGATCGGATTGCTCCAGATCCCTTAAAAACTCCAGGCTGTAGCCCTCTCGATAGACATCGGCTGCCATGGGGGCATAGCCCAGCTCCCGCCGCGCCTCGATATAGAACAAAAACAGGAGCCGATACATATAGCGCAGGCACTCCAGGGAGAGCGGCCCCGCCTCCAGACGGTCTTTGTAGACTCCTGCCTTGAGCTTATGGCGCAAATACCACACTGCCTCATTACCCAGCAGTTCAATGGACTCCCGCAGGGCATACTTCAGGTCATCGGACACCGAGTAGGCATGGCGGTGGGAATTCTCATCCAACTCATCCAGGAGCGGCGTCCCCTTTACCGGACAGGTGTGGTCCTGGTGGAGTAGGGTTACCGTGGCCAGCAGGGTGTCAGGTTCCTTGCGGGCCAGGATATCCCCCAGGTCAAAGCTCAGCAAACGGGAGGCATGCCACTTGTAGCGGTCAATCAGGGTGACCTGGTCAATGCTGACCAGGATGACCCAGCGGGGGGGATCTTCCTGGGCAAAGACATAGTCAGACAGGATGTCTTCTAGCCTGAGGGAGGAGAGGAGCGGCGGGTCTTGCGGCGGTGTTAGGGGGGTAAAGGCCTCCTCTGGATCGGCCTGGTGGGCGGTGGCGACAATCGCCAGGGATAACAGGTCGGCCGATTCGGTGGGGTCGGGTAGGCCCTCTAAAACCCACAGCCAGGGTAGACCATTGGGCCGGTTTACCTGGGCCACAAGGGGGAGGATTAGCCCCTGCTCTAGCGGTTGCCCTTGGGGTTGTAATTCATACCCTAGCACCGGTAGCAGGGCCCCTAACCATTGCCGCTGGGTGGCCAGGCGATCGCTGTCTCGCCGTTGCCGACGAAACCGGTCCCGCAGGCGGAAGTAGGGTTGGGCCAGGGCGGCGAGCTGCTTAGCGGGGGAGCGGCTGGGTTCCTTGCCCTCCTGGGAGGGGGTGACCGTCTGCCAGCCCTGGGCAATACCCTTGATGTCCTCCTTGAGGATGGCGTCAAGGTAGTGGTTCGAGTAGAACTCGTTGGCGTTGGTGATTCCGATCAGCATGGCCATAGAGCGTTTATCCCTGACTCCCCCGTAAGACCGCAATGATTTTGATGTAGGGGGCAGGCTCGGTGGTCATACTGGCTTCTACCCAACGCTCTAGATCGGCAAACATCCGCTCTATACGGGCCCGTTCCTTGTCTTTGCGGGTTTGGATCGATGGCCCTGCCAGGTTTTCATCCTTAAACCGCAGCTCTAGTTGTTCGTAGTGTCGACCCCGTAGGTCGGCTAAACGCTGGCGCTGCTGCTGGAGCTGGGGCTCTAATTGGGCCATGAAGGCTTGTCGTTCCTCTAGGAGGGCCTTGATGGCCTGGTCTACGGCCAGGCTACGCAGGGCCAGCAAGCCCTGATCTATCGGCTGCCCCGGGTTGGGGATGGGCCGTTTGCCCAGGTGAGTACGGGCCAGGGTTTGTGCAAAGGTCTCTACCCGTTGAACCTGCCCGTCCTGGAATACGACGCTGAGCCAGTGGTTAATCAGGGGTTGGCCACGCCGGTTAGGGATGACTCCCGCCATGATAAACACCACTTCCTGGTCGGCTAGATCCTGGGGCAGGGCGACCAGGGGGGCCTGGTGACGGCCAAAGCTGGTCATGCCGCGATCGTTGAGCCAGCCCATGATTGGGTGCAGCTCCCACAGATACTGCATGGCGGGCCAGGATTCTTCCTGCCGGCGAGCGTTTTCCAGGGCGGTGGTGATTGCCTGCTGATTGGCGCAAAGCACCAGGGGTTGGTCAGCCGCCGGAACAATTTCTCGAGGTAAGCGGCTATAGCGCTGGCGTAGCTCCGTCGGCATGGTTAGCTCAATCAACTGCTGGTGGGGCACTCGATTAATTTGTAGGGCCTCGCTCTGGGCCATGACCTCTAGGGCGCTGGAAACATAGCTAAAGTTAGTCTCAAATAGGCTGGGCCAGGTTTTTGTGGCAACCTGGGCGCTGTCGGGTTGGCTGACCTCCGGATCTTGATCAAATAGGGCAAAGGGGTCGAAATCTTCTGACTGGGGCTGGGGGGTGAGCTGTCGATCAAATTCCTCTGAGGATTGCCCCTGTTCAATGGCGGTGGCGGTAATCCGGATCTCTTCATCTACATCAAAGACCCCCATAAAGGCTGAGGGATCACCGATATTGCGTACGGCCTGTTCGTCCTTATCCAGCAGCACCCGGATGATGCGTTCTACCTCGTCCATTTTGGGATGTTGGGAGCGGCTGAGCAGGTAACGAATCTGGGGCTGTTGTTCTTGACCATAGCGATCGATACGGCCATTGCGCTGTTGTAAAACCATCAGGGACCAGGGGATATCGAAGTGAATCAGCCGGTGGCAGAGGTAGTGGAGGTTAATTCCCTCTGAGGCGACATCGGTGGCTATCAGCAGGCGCAGGGGAGCCCTATCCTGGCCGAAGGCCTCGATTACCTGCATTTGTTCGACATCCGCCATGCCGCCTTCTAGGGTAGCAATCGCTTCTGGCGGGAGCTTGAGATCCTGCTGGAGCTGCTTTGCCAGGAAATTCATGGTTTCTAGCCGTTCGGTGAAGATCACCAGGCGATCGCGACTGTCCTGGCCATGCCAGTTAAAGCTGCCGTTGTCTTCCCCGGTAATGAGCTGCAGTAGGGTTTGATATTTAGCAAAATTTTCTAGGGTAATGGCGGTGACCACAGCCTCTAGCTGGCCTAGTTCTGCCAGGTCAGCGCCATAGTCTTTGCCTGGGGTACTTGGGGACTGACGTTCCAGGTTGCGCAGGCGGCTTTGTAGGGTCTGCAAGCAGGCCATGGGGCTGGAGAGCAGGGACTTGAGTAGGGTGGTCTTAAACAGGTTACCGGCCTGACCCTGGGCATCAATTTTAGCCAGGGTCATTTGGTTGAGTTGGTCAAAGGCCCGTTCTTCGGCTGGGGAGGCAAGCGCCTCTTGAGCTTGTACCTGACGCTCAGGGAAGTGTTTTGAGAGTTGATCCGCCACATCTTTTTTAAAGCGGCGCAGGTATAGGTCGCGAATATGTTCCTTGCTGTAGTGCGACTCATTGGCGATCGCCGTTGGGTCTAGCATATTCATCAAGCTAGCAAAGCTTTCTGGCCGCCCATCATGGGGCGTCGCTGACAGCAAAATTAAAGTATCTGAGCGGGTAGAGAGACGGGCGGCCAGTTGAGACCGCAGAGAAGATTCACCGCCGCGCCCCCGGCCCCGCCGCGCCACATTATGGCACTCATCGATGACAATCACATCCCAGTCAGCGGTTTCGATATAGGTCCGATACTCCCGATCTTGTTTGAGGGTGTCTACCGAGACAATTGCCCTGTCGTAGTAGTGAAAGGGATTATGGTTACCCGGAATGCGTGTCCGAATCCGCTGTAGACCAATGGAGTCTAACCGTACCAGGGGAATGGTGAACCGGGTCCAAAATTCCTTTTGAAACTGGATCAACATACTTTTAGTGGTTACCACCAGAATGCGCCTGGCCCGGCCCCGGCGGATCAACTCAGATACCAGGATGCCCGCCTCCAGGGTTTTGCCCAGCCCCACCGCGTCGGCAATGAGTAACCGTTGCCGGGGCATCTTCAGCGCCTTGAGGGCAGGATCGAGCTGAAAAGGCAGCACATCCATCACGGCCTGGTGACCCACGTATAAATTAGCATCGGTGGGAGCCGTCTGCCGCAGGTGTGACTCTATGAAGAGCAGGGACTTCTGATAACCGGAGGAGTCATCTGTGACTAAGGCTGTGTCCTTTGGATCAAGCACCGTCAGGTCAGTTTCTAACTCACTGACAAACTGACCCACCTTGCCCTTGATAAAGTCGCTGATGCCAACCGCTTCAAAGACCTGGGCTCCATTCGAAGCCCTCTTGATAGAGCGTACTAACCATTCTGCATCGCGGACGATTACACGGGCTCCAGGCGCAGGGGTGGTCATAGGTCGCTAAAGCTATACAAACCTTAATGAGTTCTGATAGTGAGGTTGGCACCCTGCCGTAATCTGCTATTGACTAATTGCCTAAATAAGCATTATTTACATGGTGTCATTCTCAAATGGGTAATGCAATAGGCGCTTCATAGGATGTCATCATTAGCCATCGACAAACTCCGTATCATGGTGGGTAGTAAGTTTGACTGATCGCCGGTAGTGCATTAATGCACGGGAAAGAGGAAAATCAGGTTACGCCACTGGCATAACAAGGGAGACAAGCTCATGGCTATTGAGATGACCTGTCCGACCTGTGGGTCTCACGATATCTCTAAGA
>Ga0172367_10003943_pt1 | contig 18828 bp, 14 predicted proteins | sample Lak10m_FD_114542 | JGI IMG/M metagenome (GOLD analysis project Ga0172367, IMG submission 114542) | Freshwater microbial communities from Kabuno Bay, South-Kivu, Congo - kab_022012_10m | ecosystem: Environmental > Aquatic > Freshwater > Lake | place: Democratic Republic of the Congo: South-Kivu...
CAAGACGGCCGCAGACAGCATAGATAAACCTACCACCGTTGAGGAAATGGTGGCTTTGAAAGACGAAATATACACGGATTACGACGATACAGACTCATTAAAAAGACAAATAAGTCAGTACGCAGAATATGGGCTCATGAGTGCTGCCGAATATAAAAACATGTTGAAGCAAACAGAAGAATATGCTGGCGGCATAAACCCCTATAACGACGGCAAACAGCCTATAAAAGATTATATCAAAATACCAGAGAACATGGTAACTATAAAACCAGAAGACACAGTTATGACTGATTCTGTATTAGTGTTTGATAAGTCCATGAATGCCTCGACTATTAATACGTTCGATAGACAGTATCTAAAGAACGTTTTAAAGAGAGACATTGTGTCTATGGTGTCTAATGTCCAAAGAGCCGGTATCGTCATCCAGGAACATTCTGTAGATGAAGTGACATCTATTGTTGGAGATTACGATATACACACACTGCGATTTAAACCTATCGATGGCGCTCCTTCTATTGCGCGTTTTAGAATACCTAAGATTAATGATGAGGGTGAATTCTTTGCCAATGGTGTAAAATGCAGAATGCGAAAGCAAAGGACTGATGTTCCCATTAGGAAAATCAAACCTAACGTCGTGACGTTATCTAGCTACTATGGTAAGGTATTTATACAACGATCTGAAAAGAGAGCATATGACTCCTATTACTGGATCTATAATAAAATCATTGGCATTGCATACTCGGGCATGGATAGCCATATTACTAAAGTAGCTCCTGCTAATGTGTTTGATAACGCTTTCAAATCACCTAAAATCTATAGCGGTTTATCTCGCTATTTACACAGCTTTACAGTAGGTAGCGATTATTTTACGTTTAACCATTTAGAACGTGAGAAACTAAAGTACCGGTTTAGGTCAACTAGAAGAGAATATAGAATTCCGCTTGACGTCTTAAAGGAACTCGAAGGCAATAATAGAGTTTTAGTGGGCGTACGTAAAGACGAGCAGGGTTTAGTATACCCAATCGTAGTAGATTATAGTGATAAGTTTTACGTAGTTACTGAGAACTCAGAAATACCTTTAGGAAATATCTACGACATCTTACAATTACCTGAGAATAAAGCACCGATAGATTATATTGAGGCTATGATTTTAGGTAAAGGTATTCCTTTAGGGTTTGTTTTATCGTATCTAATCGGTATCTCTAAAGTCTGTAAACTCCTAGATGCCAAACCCAGAGTGCTGGAAGCTAAAACCAGAGTTCAACTGAAATCAGATGAATGGGCACTGGTATTTAAGGATAAAAAACTCATATTCTCCAGACAAAATCAACTAGCTACGCTATTATTGGGTGGTTTATACCAGTATAGAAATGAGCTTAAAAATTACTACTATGAAAGCTTTGATAATCAGAATGTATATTTAAACATTCTGTTATCGTCTAAGCTGAACGCTAGGTATTTAAGAGAAATAGATCTATTAAACCAACTGTTTGTAGACCCCATCACTAGACAGATCCTCCAGGAAATGAATGAGCCCACGACATTTAAAGGGTTGTTAGTTAGGGCAGGTGAATTACTACTTCTAGATAAACACCCTGATTCTCAAGACATGCGTTTTATGCGGGTAAAAGGATACGAGCGTATGGCAGGTGCTGTCTATAAAGAGATGGTGAAGTCTATTAAGGAATATAAAAACAGAAACATACGTGGAAAATCTAAGATAGAGATGCACCCATTTTCAGTATGGGTCAACATCACGAGAGATCCTTCTGTCAAATTACCTGAAGACATTAATCCTCTGGCCTATCTACGCGAAGTAGAATCTCTGACATACGGTGGAGAAGGTGGTAGAGATAAAGGCGCTATGCCTAAGACATCGAGAGCTTATCACAAGAGCGATATAGGGGTTGTATCTGAAGCGACTTCAGATAGCAGTGACGTAGGCTTTAATACCTTCTTATCAGCTAATCCAAATGTCGTATCTGTGAGAGGCTTAGTTAAGACAGAGTATGCTCCAGAAAAAGACGGATTTACATCCATGGTGTCTACACCTTTCTTATTATCGTCTGCCGCAGCGAGCGATAGCGCGTCTAGAGCAAACATGATTTCTATCCAACAAAACCATACGGTTTGGTGTGAGGGTTATCACCAACCTTCTGTGAGGACCGGATATGAATCAGTCGTTGCTAAGCGGGTAGGCGGTATGTTTGCTCAGCAAGCTATGATGAAAGGTAAAGTCATTTCTGTAACACCTAAAGCCTTGATGGTGGAATACGAAGACGGCCAAAAACACGGTTACGAATTAGGACGTCAATACGGTAAGGCGGAAGGTAGTGTCTATCCCCACGATATCGTAACGCGGTTAAAACCTAATGACTTTGTCGAAAAAGGACAGGTGCTGACCTATAATACTGGTTTCTTTGAACCCGATTTCATGGATCCAAAATCAATTGTCTGGAAGTCTTCCATGGATAGCAAGGTAGCCTTCTATGAATCTACGCAGACTTTAGAAGACTCTTGTAGTATTTCGGATAAAATATCCAGAAAGCTTAAGACTAAAACGACTAAAGTTAAATCATACATCATGAAGTTTAATCAAGGTATCTCCAACGTCATTAAACCAGGCAGTTCTGTAAAGCCTAACGATATCTTACTGATCTTTCAGGATGAAGTCACTAATGAAGCCGGAATTTTCGATGAAGAATCTTTGAAAGTATTGAAAAAGTTCTCAAACTTTGCACCTAAGTCAAAATTCTATGGTGTTTTAGATAAGATAGAGATCTATTATCACGGTAGTAAAGACGATATGTCGCCTACTCTCAGAAAACTAGTAGACTACACTGATAAACAGTTGATAGAGACCTGTAAAGCGTTGGGTAAAAAATCCATTACAGGTAGCGTCAACGACGAATACAGTGTAGATGGTAAACCTTTGATACTGGATACTGCTGAAATCAAACTCTATTTCACGGTAGAAGATGTAGCAGGTGTCGGTGATAAAGTAGTATTTGGCAATCAGCTAAAGTCTGTGATAGGTGAAGTCATGCATAAAGACATGGTCACTGAATCAGGTCAAACCATAGATGCCGTATTTGGCTATAGAAGTGCCGCTGCTAGAACCGTCAACAGTCCCTTAATTATAGGTACCACATCTACGCTATTAAAAGTGATTAGTCAGAAAGCTATCGATATATACAAAAGTTAATACGGTCTCACGATAGGACTCTCAATATAATGAGAGTCCTACACAGTTTTCATTTATGGAGTTTTTTTCTCATGCCCATGACCCAGCAGCAACAAGACAATTTCAAACGTTCTCTTTTAACATTAGGCGCAGGTACTGACCTCGCGGCCAAAGTTATCAAGAATATTTCAGGTAACGATATCAGCAATTCCATCAATGGGGAAATTGTAAGTCTCAACGATCTTAGAACATTAGTACAATCCAGACTGAAGCAAAAACTGGATAAAGCTGACCACTCTGGCATAATTTAAATAGGAGTTATCTGAAATGATTGATCGCAAAAGCGTCATTACGAGTGCAGCGCTAGCTGAGCATTTAGCCACTAAAGGGTTTTACATAGCGTCAAAACCTAATACACCTTTGGCAGAATTGACCAATATCGCCGAATACATGTCATTTGGTTCGCAAATAGGTTTACCTTCGGGATCTCCTAATAAAACACTCACTGACGACATTAATCAAAATGACTATCTCATGGAGTTAGCCACTTATTATGAGAACGTTACGTTTGGCGGACCAGATAGTCCATCTAAAAACGATATTTCGTTTGATGCCTACATTGAATCTATATCTAAGCACGTAAAAGCTCATGTGGCGTTTGCTAAAAACGTAGTCAAACCTGTCATTATGGATTATGCTGAAAAGGTCACAGAGGCACTGAATGCTCAGCCTAAACTGTCGCCCTATGCTGACTTCTGCATTGACCCAGTAGACTTACCAGGCGTGTTGTTTGAAAAGTCTTTTTATAATACGCTGAAACTCTATAAAGGCAAAGTGCCTCTTAAGCCCAAAGAGCCACTCAACTTAGATTCCAAGACATTGGAAGAAATATTGGAACTCATGAGCACAGGGGATCAATCACTCGACGATCTCGTTAAACTCTTTGCTCTACAGTTTAATGAAAAAGAACCCAACATTCTGGTCGACATCTATGAGAACTTTTTTAGGCCTGTAGATCACGGCACTGTAGTCAATAAGGTTATCACCTATGATACTCTGTTAGGTGCTAATATTTTCGATAAAGCCAACATCGCTTTAGTTCTTTATCTCATTTCTCAGAGACTATTTAATTCGGTAGATGAATCAGCTAGAGGTATGTCCATTAATGACTATACTAATAGAGTCGCCGAGATACGTGACTTTGCAGGTACCCTCCTCTATCAAGCTGTCGACCAAGCTGAGAATTTCCAAAAGAGCGGCATGATTATTGTCGAGACTAACCCAGGTCGTAAATCCTGTAAAGTCTATGAACCCAATTATCAGAAATGGCTAGACAACGGTGGTTCACCTGAAATTATCTTTGGAGTATTACTGTCGGGCCGTAGGAGCTATTCTGAAGCCACCATTAATACATTTATTGACGAAATTAAGAAAAGCTGGGAATCCTACGTTACGTTCTATACGACATCTGAAGCTAATCTCCAGTTTGAGCGTTTTATCAGAACATTAAAGCATTGTTATGCCGACATCATGACGGACTTCTCAGAAGAAGAAATGGAATACATTAACTTTGATAGTAATTTTCTAGATAAGGCACAGGTTATCTTCAATAAGGAAGTCGACCATATCAAGATGTTTGACATCGATGACATCTATGGTATTGCAACTAAGTTGATTTGTCGGTCTAGGTTCTTCTACACGGACGCCGAGAGCATTTTAACTGACATTAATGAAGCCAAAAAAATTAATCCCAACATTAAAGATGTCAGGGAAGCTTCGTTGATCGCCACTATTCATTACGTGGTTGACTACATCGCTGACCAAATGGTACTGAGACGCGCATAATACCATGGCTAAGATGTTACGGGATGCAGCTTACATTAAAAGCTTCCTCCAGGAACTCCCAACAGGCCAGCTCTTTACGACAAAAGCGTGTAGGATACAAATCCCTACACGCTATAAAGATAGAGACATAGCCGTCATTGGGTTAGATACCTATATCTACGGTATATTCGCCATTATATCGGAAGAAAATAAATACGCTGTTTCGAATGTGACAGCATTAATGAAAATCCTACCTTATAAGACATTAGAAATAGAGGTAGAGGGAGTACCTTACTATGAATTTCATTTCGAGGCTAACTCAGTCATCGTAGAAACACTGGATTTAGTTAAAAAAGATATCCTCATTTATAACGTCTTAGATGAGTTTATTTTTAAGGGTAAGATACCGTGGTTTTTAAACTATGAGGATGTCGCTAAACTGTTTGATTCGTCTCAGGATTTTGCTGGATCCAACGTAGCCCAGAGTCCGGAAACACTAGAACTCATAGCCAGTATGGTGGCTAGAAATCCAAAAGATCGTTTACAGTATTATAGAACAGTCGTCCAATCGTACGACGATTTAATGACTCATCCACCTGATTTTGTACCACTCATGAGTGTATATTATTCGGCCACCAATACCTTAAATAAACTAGCAGGACGAGATTATAATGACGGTGTCGTATCAGCACTCGTCACACCGACTGAAAAGATTCAACGTATAGAACAACTCGTGAGGGCCTAATGGTAATACTCTATGCAAAACGTTATACGCTTTACAGCCACTAAACTCGCCAATACCAATAAAGAAGGCATTCTAAGACCTGATGCCGATGGCTATTATGAACTCTGCATAGGTGCTCTCAATAGTTTTAATTCGGCAGGCGAATACTACACCTTAAAAGGTGCTGAAGAACTCTTTAGTAGTTCCAGTAGTTTTATGAGGCGTATCGCGAACGGATGCTTAAAATCTGAAGTCGATCATCCGCGACCTGAACCCGGTATGACGGATAAACAATACCTAGAAAGGGTATTGAGCATCGAACAAAAAAATGTATGTGCGCATATAAAAGAGATTTGGTTAAAGCCTACCTCTACATCCAACGGTATGGTTTTAATTATGGGTAAAGTAAAACCCGCCGGAGTTAAAGGTCCTGCTTTAAAAGACGCTTTAGATAACAAACATGAAAATGTATGTTTTTCTATTAGGGCACTGACGTCCGACTATATGCAAGGCAGTACGCGTTATAGGGTGTTAAAATATATCCAAACATTTGACTGGGTCACAGAACCGGGTATCTCGACCGCTAATAAGTGGGATGCCCCTGCATTAGAAAGCCTGAGTGATAAAATCATTCTTTTGAACGATCTAAAAAGTATCGCGCATGCTAAACCCATGAACGGCTTATCTATGGAAGAAGCTAATGTATCTGCCATAGATGCCTTACAATCGATTCAGAGATCACTGAATACTAATCCAGTACCTTTCTATAGCCAATGGTAAAAGAGCGCTTCTAGGGCCTTGTAAGAGGTCCTAGAGGCTTATACTGAAACTATTTATGAGCATATATTCTATTATAGGAGTGTATCGTGTTATTAAGTTTTGTAAGAGGCGCCATTATGGGAAATAAAACTATCCAATACCTAGGCAGTGACGACGAAAAAAAGGCTTTAGAGTTAATTACGTCTAATCCTTTTAAGCTGAGGAGCATTGATATAAATGTATTGATACAGCACCCTCACGTAGTAGAAACCGCTGTTGCTTTTAACATTGCGTCTGGGGCGCAAATACCACAGGAGTTTATTAAGAAATGTCCAGATGCGATGTCTAGACTAATGGCCTCTCATCCGGAGATTTTAAAATATCTGACACTGCCTACTCTAGATGCACATAAGTTAGATATCGTTAAACTCATTTATACCTACCCAAAAGCTGTAGGGTATCTAGATGACCTCTATTTCAAAGATCATCCCGACATCATCAACGACCTACTAGTACAAAATGGCTATAATGTTCGATACCTGTCATCTAAAATACAGATCAGCTTTCCTACCGAAATAGAAAAAATGCTAAAGGATTGTCCGTTTGCGATACAAAATCTATCGCCCTATTTCATTAGAAAATACCCAAACATTATCACTAGGATTCTAAAAAAACATCCTGGTGCTGCGGCCTGTATCCACCAAGACTACATCGACGAACATCCAGAGTGGGGAGAAATAGGACTGAGTATAGATAGTGGGTTTATTTCCTGCGTATCAAGCACATTTGTGCAAACCCACAAAAAACTCATTGAGAACATTATCGAGACAAATCATCAACTGCTATCCAAGATAATGAATAAAGATCTATTTCTTGAAATAGCGAATGAACTAAAAATCAAAACCAAGATAAATCGTGTTCAAAAGAAATACAGACTTATATTCTAACATAGAAAACTATCCTGGTTAACTTAGACTCCAATTATTTATGGCCATATGTGCTAATAATAGTAATAACACAATAGGAGCACATTTATGGCAGAGAAGATTAGACTGGGCTACGGAGCCCTGTCTAGCGACACAGAACTACTCACTCCTACTGGGTGGACTAATATAGCAAAGGTCACAAAAGAAACTTTAGTGGCTCAATATTGGGTAGGTGGGCAAATTACGTTTGGATATCCTACATTTATCAGAGTAGAAAAAATAGAGAAGGCTGTCCACATTTATAATAAATTAAATCACTACAACCAGTTAGTTGGTATTTACCACGCTATACCTTACGTAAATACTAGGTCTCAAAAATTACAAATTAGATCCGCAAACAAAATAGGAAGCGATGAGAGTAAGCGTTACATACATTCTGGTTTTTTAGAAAATAATAACAAAGTCACACTAAACCCATTGGATCGTTTAAGAATAGCTTTTCAAGCCGACGGCACTAATCGCATAACTAAACGATCCAATTACATTGTGTTTGCTTTGAAAAAATCTCGCAAAATAGAACGCCTACACATGTTATTAAAAAACGCAAATGTTGATTATAAAACATGTTTAACTAGTAGGGGCTACGTTCAGTTATATTTTTCAGCCCCAGTAGGGTTTTACGAAAAAGACTTTAGTTGGGTCAATTTAACTCAAGTTAGCACAATATGGTGTCAGGAATTTATTGAGGAGCTGAGTCATTGGGATAGCACTGTTCCCAATAGCAAAAAGTTTAGATGTACATATGGCAATAATAGGAAAATAGCAGTAGATATAGCGCAAGCGATAGCTATTTTAGGCGGTTATAAAACATTAATAAGCAGCTATACTCCTAATAAAACTAACTGCCATACTCATTATTCTTTGTACATATCTACTAGATACAAAAGTACTCAAGGTGGCAACATCATCGCTGAAATTATCAATTACGATAACTTAATGTACGTGGTTCGCATGTCATCCAACATGTTGGTTATGCGTCGTAATGACGCAGTCTCTATTACCGGATGCAGTAACTTCGACACAAGACTATCTAAGGACCCAGTAATTAACACTAATTGCGGTCATCTTATCTAAACAAACAGCCCTTTAACCGTTTTATATAGGAGATATTGAGTGCCTTCCACTACACAATCACAGCATGACTTTATGGAGCGTTGCTTTAAAGATAAAGAATTCAGAGAAAAATACAAAGTACCTAAAAAGGTAGCTAAAGAATTTCTAGATGCGGACAAGAAAAATAATCTTTGGCAAAAGAAGCCAAAGAAAACTACCACACCTAAACCTAAGAAAAGAGTGGCTAAGGAGAGCATGCCTTTCTTTTCAGACTGGTAAAAAATTACATGCACGCTATAACTATTGGGAACAAAGGATAACACATGAATACACCGTTTTACCTTAAAACCGATAGCGACATAGCGTCAGAATTCTTATATAACTCAGGAGAAATTATCGCGTACGTAATAATTGATCTCCATCAATCAAAGAGGACAATCAAACAAGGACACTATGTCATGAGTATCGACACCATTGAAGTACATGAGTTTCACGATCATAAATGCAAAAACCCATTCTATGATGTGATAAGAAACAATGAGGTTGAGAGGTGCTTTAGTTACACAGCTATGTTGGCTTTAGTAACGTATCACCTCCCATCCAAATACATATTTGAAGCTAAGGCTAGACTTAATCTAGCTCTAGCTACAAATAAAGAATAAGTAAAATGTCTATACCGTACCGGTTCGAGACACCATATTTATTCTATATCCATTAACCAACCAAAGGAAAATAGACATGAGTAAAGAAACCAACGACGCCAAAATTCAAAAGTTTGCAGACGCCATCACAGAAAGCCTGCAACCATCTGAAGACCCCACAAACATCGTATTTGGTGGAACTCCATATTTGGATCACCTTGAGGAATTCGGTGAAGGTGTCACTGAGGAAATGATCAATAGAGTCAATGGGTACGATAGAGACTTTACATTGGCGGGCACTCGTGCTTTCGTGGACGCTGCTTGCAACGCCGCAAAAGAAAACCCAGACGCTCGGGAATTTCATACCACCTTCGATAAGACAGATAGGAACAGTCTATCGATGAAATTATCAGCTGAAAAAACGTACCCAATTCCCAATAGTACCGAAAAAGTCACTCACTTTGGTCGAGTGCAAATAACGTCCACACATAGTGCCGAGAAAGGCACCAGTGGACCTTTAAAGAAAGAGTTTGAACGAAGCTCAACTATGTTTGAGCAGCTGTTGAAAAGAGACTAAACAACATAGCCGACATATAGCCAGGACAGCGTAATGCTGTCCTGGCTAATTATGTTGTCATTTTTTTATTTATTTTCCAGGACCAGCTAATGCGCTCGATCCCAAATCACTGGCGCCCTTAGCGTATCCAGCTGCGTTAGCTGCGGCTACATCACTATTAATATCCTGCAAGAAGGATGGTCTGTTGTAAGGTACTGCGCCTGCAATGTTTACAGAGCTCAAGATTTTCTGAGCAAAAGTATTGATGCCAATGCCTACAAAACTGATGCCGGTAAACTCAACATCGAACGTCACGAGCTCTTTGGTAGTAGTTAAGTCTCTCTTAGCTGTGATGTCTCCGGTACCTTTCGGCATCATGTTGACAGTCAACCAAGATCTAACGACTTTCTGTTGCAGAGGATCAGGCTCAATCGCAAGACACGTCATGCTCGACCAATCAGTGAGGAAGTCTTGTGGTTTAGTACCGGAAAGAGTACCCGCTAACGGAAACTGCGTATCCGGACTAATCATTCCATATTCAATCCAATACTGCAAAAAGTTTTGGATTGAATTACCGTACTTTTCCACCCAACTAAAGCTGGGGTTAGTCGGAACTCTTTTAGCCTGCGTAATTTCGTGTTGGACTTCACCTGCTGAACCAAATGGATGCTCTTCAAATTCAACAGTGACGCCTGCGTTATAACCCTGAATAGTTCTGGGGTGTAGCTCAACGATGGATTCAGTACCTGAATCCATTTCTGGGAATCTGGCATCAAGGTGAAGAATTTGGGTGCTTCCAAAAGAATCATAATGAGGTTACTTTTAACGTAACCCTGGTTATTGATGTATTCGGCTGGATTAGTCGAATATCCCATTTGTCCGCCGTAAGTGAGATCCAGCATCGGCTGGTTAGCACCGCGAGCATAAGACTGGTTTTCTAGTATGGCGTTTGTTAAGCGTGACATAGTTGCGTGACTCCTGTTGAATTATTGCGCTGCGACGTAGTCTTCCATTCTGTACGCTTGTACGTACGATGTCATGACTGTCATCATGTTATTAGCGTAGATCTTGACAGGCACAGTAACGCTGTAACCTCTGGCGATATCCGCATCTGTGAAGTACGCAGCCGGTACGATATGGTACCGATTGTCAAACTTATTGGCCTTAGTTCTCTCGGAGATAAAAGCGTTGATGCGGTCAGCTAATTGACCACGAGTTAAGCCTTCTACACCAGAGAACTCTCTCCAAGCCGCGGACGTTACTTTATTGATCTGACAAATAGCCATGGCTGTAAAGAAAGAATTCAGTACAGAGGTATCGTCAGGATAAATAGTCTTATAAGCCGGGAAGAAGAACTGGCGTCTATCGTAAGCTTGCACCCAGTTTAGTCCGACGGACCAGTTTACATTTCTGACAGATGCGGGCACCCACGTAATGCTGATGTCGTACATATTTTCAACAACATGGTACGGAGCACCATCGAAGGAATAGATAGTATTCCAGATACCAGTACCGGCACCCATGTAGCGACAGGCTTTGATAAGGAACTCAGCCGTCAAAGGCAGTCTCTTTTTATACGGATTATTCAGAAGTTTACCGGAACGACCGATGATCATACCGCGCATTACGGGTGTACCAAAATACTCAGACTCTGGGAACATCTGTAAATAAGCCCTAAGGGCCACAGCTGTCGAGTGTTCATCTGTTGCGGATATAGGCGCTAGATCCGTGCTTTCGTGGGTGCTTAAAACCACAAAGGTGTCTTTACGCAGAGCTATGATATTTGCTAGTTTCTTTTTGGTATATATTGGAAAACCGCTATCGTAGATAATGGATTCTACATTAATAGCATCTTCCTGAACGATACTCATCGGATCGAGATATTCGTCCATCTTAGCGTCAACTAAGGTAGCAAACAATGCGTCGCTCATAGTACCGTCGGCACCACCTAACGCATAGATGTTAGAGCTACGATTCAGATAGATGCTACCTGCGCCGCCCTCAATACTCAGCGTAAAATAAGGTACGCTGGTAGATGACCGACCGCTCACGAAGTTATAGAGGTGAGACGTCGTAGCGTCATCAAAATCCATATCCGACATGTTAATTTCGGCTGGGTTATTATCGTAGTATGCCTTTTCTGCAACATAGAGCATATCTACCACTGTCTGAATATGCTCTTCATTAATAGTGATAGAGCCAAAGTCACCATAGGTCTTAGGATAGATAGGATCTGAAAGATTCTGATAGCTATCCAAGAAGATATCACCCATATAGAGCTGAGCAGCTGTATCGGGATCCACAGTACCGGGCTTTAAAGTGACCATGAGTTCTTGATCACCCAAAATAGTCGGCACTATCTTAGGACTACTGATAGCGTCTGGTCTTTTGATGACATTCAGGAAATAAGGATAGGCCTTCTGTTTTTCCATCATGTCGTGCGGCATATTGAGATAAGTAGAATTCTCAGGAGCCCACATTCTAAACCCAGCACTATTACCGTGCTCGCCAAATGAAGAGACGGTAAATACCATCAGCGGATACTTAGTAGACGTAGGACTAAGTACCGGGGTCCCTAGTGCTACACCATCCGGGCCAACAGTTCTTGCTCCGGTAAGAGTACCATCTTTACTGTGGGTTACATCACCAACAGCTTCGGTTACACTCCAGCGAATTTTATACCCATAAGTCTCAGAATCCGCGATGACGACAGTATTTCCTTCTTCATTTAACGCATATGTACCATCGTCGTTACGTTCATACTGCATAATATCGCACTGTAGCGTGTCCAGCCACAAAACAAACGTGGCTGTTTCAGAGTCTGCGGCAGGCTTAACTCGCTGCACCATAATGGAATTTGCATTATCGATGCAAAGTTTCGCAAATGCGGTTGCGTGATTATAGTAAGGAGACAGCGGATCAAACGTTTTATCACCGTACATCATGACGGCTTCAGCACCTGAGACTAGGTTAGGCGTCTCAGGTCCTTTTTGTGTATACAGAAAGAATTTCGGCAAATGCTGCGGCACAGCATCAGGTTCACGGATCAGTCTGCGAGTACTGAGATCCTCCGTGCCTAACTGCTGTATCATAGGTGCCGCATTGACAAAATACGTAGTCATGTGTTACCTCAGAAAAAAAAAACAATAAAAAAGAAAAGACAGCGTGTTTTAATGAGCGAATAATAGATGTCCCCGTAATCTATTGATAGGACAAACATCACTATAGAGTAGGATATACGTTATGAGCATATACAGAACGAGTTATGATACCACGATTGGTTCGGGTCTCGTTACGCACTCCATTGAGCATTCTATTAAAGAAGCTTTTATTAAGGATATGTTGCAAGATCGAAACCTAGATGTCATAACATCTCTCGATTTCAAACCCGTTTTTGTAACGGGATATTCTTCGTCTGAATCCAATATACCTTTCTTTGCACACCCTTTAGCTATAGAGAACTATAAGGGGTTTGATTTTTTATGCGCCGACATCAGACCTTTTATAAAACAAGGTGATTTCGACATTAGCGACTTACAGATTAGGAATCAGACTGAGTTTAATCTGGCTAAATTTCGCTTGATTTTGAATTTAGCATGGCTATCGGGTGGCAGAGAACAAATCCATTCTACGCTGGATCTACCCACTGAAGTATTTGCTGGGTGGCTGAGTGATGTTTTGGCTAAAAACTTTGCATTGGATCCTAAAGACCAACTGACAATATTCGTGACTACATTATACTACTATCATTCGCTGTTTTCTTCTCAAAGTTTTCTGAGTGATGACAATCTACAGAGCATTGCCTTCCATACCATAAAAGTATCTAAGTCCACATCGCAGTTTGTGGTAGATACGTTTTCTAAAATTACGGAAACTTTGAAATCTCTGAATGTAAAAGAATTCGGCATTAAGGAATATTGTTTGGTTATCCGTGAGGTCGTTGAGAACGTTAGGTTGGATAAATTGAACGCAGGTGTTTTGATTACCCTCACCGGAAATAGCTGGTATGGATTGAATGGTAAAGAGATACTAGCTGTTAGTTTAGAACATCCTCCGAGCTGGTGTGCCTTAGTGTACGCTGCGCTTACACAGAAAACCTATAAACACGCTTTAATTACTAAAGTGGCAGAAAGGTTTACGAAAGGTACTCGATTGAAAGATTTTACGTTAGCTTTTGAAACATTAGTGGAAAACTATATTGAGGTTAAAGATAGTAGTACTCACTATGGTGTCTAATGGAGTCACGAGTTTACTCTATGTCATAGGAGCACAGTATGAGTCAATACCTTATTGATTATGCCATCAAAAATACCTGGTGTAATCCAGGGCAGGATAATCAACTCATTATAAAGCCTCAGAGAATCACGCCCAGAGACGGTGTTTACGGTAATTTTAAAGTCATGAGACGTTTGCTGCGATTACCGACTAAACAGGGTTTATATCACATTTTTCAGATAGGGGGGATACCTCCTGTTTTACTGGGACTAATAGGGGTTCATAGACCGTGGCTAGACGCTGATTGGTTGCCTTTTTCGGACGCCATGAACCAGTCATCGATGCTCTGCAATATCTATACCGATAAAGGCGTGGAGTTACCGAGATTTGAATCGTATTATTCCTATAATACTCGAAATAGTCTTTTAATAGCTGTTAAAGCTAATCCTAAATTTCCTGTAGATCTCACTCACGAAGATATATACTTAAGGGTTTACAGTAACGCTTACTTTGAACGTGACGACGTCGTACAAGCTGCGCCTAAGATCTATACCGAAGGCAGAACAATTAAAACGACGGATGACATTGAAGCCATAGCGGCAACGTTTACTACGTACAGTCAGAAAACCGGATTGACGTATGGGTTTGTAAACGGTTTATACAGTAGCCACTTAGATGTTTACACCATATCCATTAATGACGTTGTGGAAATCGTCTATGATTCCAGTGTTTCCAAAACTGTGCTATTTCCTGTATCTGGTTTACATGTATTTAGAAGTGCCATGGATAGCATAGATAAATATGTGCTACATTACCCAGATGACCACACGGATCAAATTCAATTTTTAGATGATATCGATTTTTACACGCTACATGCGCACGATACTGGGAAATATAAAGGTCTCTATTACCATAAAAACCAACAAAAATCGGTCAGGATGCTCACACATAGAGACTATTCTATATCAGTAGATTACTATGTCTCTCTCGGTAATAAGTTAAAGGATATATTTGGCGACACATTGACGCTGAATGACTTTTATGTGCAAATGAATATCCGAAAGTCAGGCTATAATAGACCTATCGTTTTTGAAGATCTCAGAATCAAAGAAATGTATAAGTTACCTGACACTGAGGTGATTAAAGCTATCAATAGTGTCGACGCTAATGTCCGGTTTTGGAAAGCCGAGGATTTAGAATCCAGTTACTATACTGAAATTATGCGTCAAACCCACAGCGGTATCACTGAGACCATGGTTAAAAACGCCTACGGGTATAATGCAATCAGTAAACTCACAGGCGATACACCTCAGTTAGTAGATATGGATGCGAGCCCGAGACAAGTTACTCTACCTAAAATACTCAGTGAGAGGAGTACGGTTTTTGAGTATGACGTTAATGGGTATCTGATCGGGGTCCATAGTCATACGAGTAATTCTACTTATGAACCTACTTCGCTGAATTGCGCGTTAGTTGAAGCGATTACAGGAATCGGGACCTATAGACCTAATGTTTTGTTTAGTGAAAACCCTAATCCGTATCCCGAACCTATCGTCATTACTATTCCTCCAGACTGCGACTACAGAGTCTATAAATGTTATTTAACAGTCGATGGTCCTGATAATAATTGGGTAGATGTTACCGATAGTGGAGACTATGAGGTCGTCAATAACGTCTTGACTTGGATAGCGTATGACCCTAATAGCTATGTCATGGTCAGGACTGATCGAACATTCCTTTACTATGAATTGAGTTTCTTACCAGTAGACGGTAACCTGAGGTTCACACTTTCAGAAGAAGTCTCAATTAATGGCGAATATGTTAACCACGCAGTGCCAGTCCCTTTAGGCGAATTGGATATTTTTCTAAACGGAAAATCACTCGTTCCTAATGTGGACTACTATTTCCATTTCCCAGAAGTCGTCATCGTCAATAAAGAATACTTAACTGCAAACCCAAATACTACGGCACAAACTATCGGTGTTAGATATTCTGGCTTTTCAGACGCGCAGCTACAGCCTAGAGTGTATGAGGAAATTGGATTCATAGACCATAAACTCTTATCCAGTAATAATAGATACGATATCAGAGACGATAGAGTACTGAGGATTATTGTCGATGGTTCTGTCTACGATAGATCTGAACTCAAATTCAGGGAAACAGATACAGGTGTTGAAATTCCTGATGCCAGCAATGGTAAACCTTATTGTATTCGGGATATCGTGGTTCCTATTAGCACTGTGGTCGACGCAGACACATATACCATGAGAGAACTCTCTAGAGACAAGGATAAGGTTATCTCAGATTACCTCACACCACGTCTACCTCCTCCTGATTTTGGAACACCCAACGTCATCGAAGAACGCTACCAAGTATTTAGTCCTTTTATATGTAAGATCATTTTCTTACTCATCAACGAAGTCATTACAACTGAGTCACTCATGGTGGCTTTGACAGATGGCGATATCTTAAACCTCTGTAAACCCTATGAAGACTGGTTACCTTTCGATCCCATATACGGTGATAATCACCCAGGTGAAGGCTATGTCATTATTCATCCTCTTAATATTAATGCTACCATAGAACTCAATCTCTTTCAATATCGATTTATATTGAGAGTAGCTAGACTCTATGCCGGCAATCTAGTCGATTTGTCCACGTTTATACAATTAAAACCCATACCCAATTGAGGTAAAGAATGTCAGATCCTTCCAATATTCAAGTACTCGGTATTATAGGGACAGATGGTATTGTCCCCATCTATAGACCTGACGACAGATGGTGTCTATGGAATATTAATGAACTCTGGTCAGGCACTATAGGTGAAGGTAAGTATGTGCCTAAAGTATACGACGGTGTCAGGGAATATGTCGAAACCAGTTATAACGAATACCAAGTAGAATCCATTAATCCAGTTACGTTAATACCCACATTGAGGCTAGTGAAGCCTTCTAATATGGTATTTACGTTTCCTGAAACGGATGTGCTCTTTGGTGTCGATCCCAACCAAACGGATACCTACCTTTGTTATCTCGATAAAGGCGTCATGCCGTACATTCTATCGTTGGACGCTAGGCTCAGAATTAATGGGTCTATGTCAAAGAACGCTAAGATCTTCAAAGGCGCTGATACGTCAGATACTGGGTTAGTTATTTCTAGGATCTATGATAACAGCGGTAACTTCTTAACAGATGTTATTGAGTTAGAATTGGTGGGGTTAGATGGCGTGACAAATTACGCCATTAAAGCTGTCCCGCCATGTAAGACTAACCAGGATTTACAAAATGGCGAAATAGTCACTGTGGTCATCTATAGTGATGATGGACACGTCGTCTGTAAGCGCCAGTTAAAGATTATTAATACAGCCTTCATTAGAGGACCTGCTGCTAACCGTAAATACGTCGTCGGTATCAGCTTAGAATCTCCTTATGTTTCGCCTACTGAAGAATTCGTTATCGAGTTCCCGCTCAACACACCTGTAAATGCGCTCAATGTCAGAGGCGTAGTCAATTACTCGGATGGTAGTTCTACGAGATATTCTTTGGGTGGGAAAATGAACCTCTATGGTTTGGACCAGTATATTTCCTCCATAGTCGGCCAAACCTACGACCTAGTCCTAAGTTACACATTAGGCGAGGACGAAGCAACTAACGTGGGTGTTTCGGGTGATGGAAAATTTGTCACAGCACCTTATACCCTTAGAACAGTAGAAGTCGATAACTCCTACAATGTTAAGATCTTTGGCTATCCTATCTGGATCAGCAATGACCAGGGATATAGGATGGAATGGTATCTCCTCAATCTCAATAGGAATATCTTTATTAATGTGACGCCTTACGTTCAGTTCGCTGAGAATACAGGTGCTTTTGATCCTAAAGCCTATGGTTACAGCCAAGTAAAAGCCATCACGCTAAACCTCGCTTTAGCCTCAGGTACCTTTAAACCCTATATCCATACGCAAGTCGTAACGATTACCTTAGTTAGAGCACCAGCAGGTCCCCTCGATCAAGGTCAAGAAACACACGTAACCCATTGGACGGTACTCAGTCAGCCAGGATCTAGCGTCATACCGTATGGATTAGATACGGTGATGATCATTGCCGTGCCGGATGAAGATACTTACGATATGGGTAGAGTTATTGATCTAAGCCTGGGATGTGATACATTTGAGGAATGGTTAGATAAGATTTACTATAGAACCTATCCTCTATTTGATCCTAGGGTAGAAACAGCTCCACCTGTGCCCACTCATTTTGAGATCATCGACATCTATGGCTCTAAAGATTCTTTCCCGATAGAGAGCTGGAACACTCTTCTTAATATGAGCTACGATATACCCGCAAACAGCGTACCTTTTATCAGATTCTATAAGCTAACAGCGCTAGGTGAAATAACGCTAAGCGTCGCAGCAGCGATAGCTCAATTGTGATTAGCTAACATTAGCCAGGATAGCCTAAAAAGCTATCCTGGCTATAAATCGATTCCAAAAAAATATAGACATATGTACCAATAACGAAGCTGCGATCGTGTTGATTGCGGTACCAACAATAGAGCAAATAACTATGTCCATAACTATAACTTTTGATGGTCTTAAAGCTTCTTATGACGGCAAAATATTTGACGTTAGTATTCATCCTACTCTCCCTATTTCTTCCATAACTCAAATATGCGCGATCATTAAGACACTTCATACAAAAATAACAGAATGCCAAAACAACATCGAGCGTGAGCCCGAAATACATGAAAAGCTAACACAAGCGACCATTATCCTTAAAAGCGACATTCTAACTTTATTGAGCTTTTTAATACAGCCTCATTTATCAAACACAGTATGGTCTGTTGTGCTAGAAATCATGGACCGCACTAAATTACTGTCGGATCTAGGC
>Ga0172367_10003946_pt1 | contig 18820 bp, 16 predicted proteins | sample Lak10m_FD_114542 | JGI IMG/M metagenome (GOLD analysis project Ga0172367, IMG submission 114542) | Freshwater microbial communities from Kabuno Bay, South-Kivu, Congo - kab_022012_10m | ecosystem: Environmental > Aquatic > Freshwater > Lake | place: Democratic Republic of the Congo: South-Kivu...
CAGGATCTGCAATTGGTGTATTGAGAAACTCCTTTTCAAAGGAAGAACTACAGGAGTTAGTTTCTGATCTAACTGAAGTTTCTAATCAAGGTTCAGGTTGGTTTGCTAAGTGGGCTAAAGAAGGTTTAGATATTTTGAAAGAGACGATTAAAAATTTGAGAGGTCCTTTAGGGGCATCAGCTGCCTCTGTTGCAACATTTATGGCAGCAAAGGCTGTAAACAAACATCTTAGAGATGAAATGCAGGAATCTATGGGCGAAGGGGAAAGTAATTTGGATTGGCTTGGGGACCTCTTTTAGCACTCCAATTCATCTTCTCGCGACATTTTGATTTCAATTCTTGTTCCCCTATTAAAAACTTTGCCTGATTCCTAGAACCCTGCATGGCCTTCTGCTAGCCTTAATCAAAATTCTTCCCCAGAGAGAAAGGATGGGCTCATGCAGGGATTTGGCGCTTTACTTATTATCTGGGGAATTCTTGATTACATAATGGGTGAATCAGGGACAGATGTTTACTACGACTGGTTTGGGATTTACTTGCCAGATTCCATCTATAACTATTCACATTGGATTTCAATGGCCATTGGAACATTTCTAATCGGAGCAGGACGTGCTTCAGCCTCATCGAATAGCTCAAGTGTTTCAGCTCCTAAACCCACAACAGGAAATCCTGGTTCAAGCACAACAAACTCTGCTCTTGCTGGTGGGGCTGCTGGAGCTGTTGCAGGAATGAGCGCAGCACAAATGGCCGCACTAAAACGTGCTCAAGAAGCAGCTCAGCAATATACAGAAGAGCAAAAAGTGGAGGAAGAAGAGCCAGAAATTGATGCTGGCGATATGGACTTCTGATTTATTGAGTCAGCATGCTGTAGGAAAAAATGCTTGATGCAGATTTGCCCCTTTAGTTCCCCATTAAACTTTAATTAAGGAGATTATTCTGAGCACTAAGAAACTTTGTGATAACTGCGGTGCAAATGTAGATTTTGTTAGTGTTGAGTGTGCTGCGTGTCATCACACATCTTTTTCATACTCAAAGCCAGAGCAATCTATTTCATATGTTTTGAAGGAGAGAGAACTTAGTGGGAACTTTCGACAGGAAACCTCTAGTGGAGCTAACTCTCAGTCGAGGGATATTCCAATCTCAAATCGAACGGCACGCCAGAATCTAGAGGTAGTCGAATCTCTGCTCTCACATCTGGCCGGGACGAAGAAATATAAGCGAGCTATATCAGGTGGCGAATTTGCTGCATTTTCCATTATCGGTACAAATGATTGGGAAGATTATGCCTCTTTGAGTATTGATGCCTTACAACTATTAACACTGGCTCAAATTAATGAAAACTTAGAGGCGATAAGAAAAAAGTTGGAAGAAAAGTAAATCCTTCAAATGAGCATTCTTGTTTTTCGAACAATATAAGTTTTTGGAGAGAGAGCGACGCCATATTTTCTATTCTCAACAGCTTGGGTTAAATCATCTTTGTCAATCCAGTAGCCTAGCTTTTCTTGATATTTGACCCCTCGCCCTACACTCTTCAAAAAGGTAATCGATTCAACAAGGCTCAACTCAGGTAATTGGGTTCTTAGATAGATCCACATCGCTGCAAATACTTGGGTTGAAACTGAGGTGCCCGAAGCATTTGTTTGCGCTTGGAGTGATGATCTAGCTTTAACTTCACCTGTTGCATAAAAAGTACTTAGGTTTGTATCGACATTTGAATAGCTGGATATTTGCCCATTGGTTATAGCCCCCACAGGAATAGCTAAAGGCAGGCAGCCGGGCCAAGAGACTCGGGACTTGTCGCCATTATTACCACTAGCCACAAAGACTGGAATGCCGAGATTAAATAGGTTTGTAATTGCCCTTGCTGTTCTAGCGCTCTGTGGGCAGTAATCCTTTGAGGAGAGCAAATTATGCGATCCTTGCGCTAAAGCAACGGCTTGAACATTAAAGCGCAATTGATTATCTAAAACCCATTCAAGAGCTTGATAGACAGTTTGCTCCGAAGTTCTAAGCCTTGCTCCAGATTCTGCCGCTCCAATAATTCTCATAAATACAATGGGGATGCTTGGGTTGGTTGAAATGGCGATTGAAGCCATTTGTGTCCCATGATCAAAGCTGCCAGAGAGACCATATTTAACTGGCAGAAATGCAGAACCAGGGCCCTCCAGAAAGTATCTGCCGTTTGGACACACGCTCCACTCGAGAATGCAGACTTCGTGAAGCAAATTCTTTTTGATTTCAACAATATTGCTGTCTACGGCGGTATCAAGAATTGCAACGCTTGGGGCCAAATCGGATGCAGAAGCTGGGTTTGATACACAAGAAAGTACTAATGTTGTTATCAGGCCTAGAAAGAATCTTCCTTTAATCACAACCTACGCCATCGCCATCTCGATCCAGACCGTGAACATCTCGTCCAGTGACGCGTACTGGTGCAAGTCCTAAACTCCTAATTTCACTGCAATTCAAATCTGGCGGAAAGACTGGAACGCAGCCTGCATAGTTCGGATCGCAACCACTCGTATTTTTACTTGAACTCTCTGTGCTCTTATAGCTTCCAGTGCTTAACGCAGAATAGGGATCTAATTTTGCACTTGGACAAGTTGCCCATAGCCCTATCTTCTTCGCTTGCGCCTGCTGAGCTGCTGATAGAAGTTTCTTAGAGTACTTACCTAACTCTTTGCGATAAAAATAAGGAGCTGCAGCACCTAATTCAACCATCTTCAAGTTTATATTTGTCTTTCCAATGAACAGATATCTAAGTAACCGACCATAACTATCTACCTTATCTAAACTGGGATCCGTAGTAAGTTTTAAAGTTCCTTTTTTGGTTAGCAGCTTTGCAAGGGCTTGGCTTGATTCTAAAGAATGACATTCAGAGCCCCTCATCTCTGGAGTATCGATCTGAAGCAGGCGCACACTTTGACCAGTTGTTAGCTTTATGGTGTCACCATCAATAATCGAATCGATTCTTATGGGAGCAGTTGAGGCGGATGGTGAAACAAGCAAGCTAAATAAGGTGCATAGCCCAATAATTGCCACTCTATTCCTCACGGGCACAATTATTTAGCGCTAGGGCTAACACTTCAATAGCAACACAATTGTGTTCTAAAACTTGAGGAAAATTCACTAAATAGAGGTTGACTTATCTATTTTTATAATGAAGGCTTAGGCAAAACTAAAAGAAAGGAAGGCCGTGGTAAGCCCAAATCTGCTACTTGTGAAAGATAAGGTTCAGAGATTTGCAAAGCAGTTCTTTAATGTTGTCCAACTAGACGATCAGGGAGACTTAAGCATCCCTTATGAATCAACTAATATTTTTATCTCATGTAGTGAGTTAGGCCCGAGTAATCAAGACTTAAATGAGTTCCGTAGAGAGAATGAAATCTCAACAACAGTGGTAAATGTGTGGGCTCTAGTTCTACGTGAAGTAAAGGGAACCCCAGAATTGTTCAAGTGGATTGCCACTGAAGGACAAACATATGACTATGGCAGATTCAAGCTTGCTGAAATGCAGGATTCTCCGGGTAAATATGTCGTAATTTTTGAACATAACTTGGCTGGAGACACTCTAGATGCTGGTGAACTAAAAGGAACTTTGGCAGCTGTTGGCTTTGTTGCCGATGGCGAAGATGACAATCTAAAGGCACGCTTTGGTGGCAAGACGGTTGAAGACCTTAGGCAGTCATAGCAAAGTTATTTGTTAGATGAGCCTAAGTTATGAGATACGCGAGAGTGCATCTAGCGTAGCTAAGAAGTATGACCATAGTGAGTTAACAAAACTCCATATTCTCTATGGCATTCGCCGAAAGTTTCCTGAGCAATTAAGTAAATTAAGCGTGGAGGAGATTGAAAAGCGAATCTCAGCCCTTCCAAGGGTGCCATCAAATGTTATGGTGGTGTCAGAGGAAGTTGAGGATCTACTTTCAAAAATTCAGTATCCCCAAGAAGCATTAGAACTAGCAAAAACACTTGCTACTCAACTCTTAGAAATTAATTTAGAGGAGTTGTCTACAAGGACGGTGGAAGCTAGCGCTGAAAGTGCTCAGGAAAAGTTATCTCTGAGTGATTCATTGGAGCAACTAAACAAATTAATTGGCCTGAATGAGGTGAAGACTCAGGTTTCCAAACTAATTAATGTGCACCAAGCAAACAACATTCGATCCGCCCAAGGCCTTCCTAAGGTTCCAGTTGGTCTTCATTGTGTATTCACAGGAAGCCCCGGAACTGGAAAAACAACGGTAGCTAGATATCTCGCATCTATGTACAACTCAATAGGACTACTCCCATCCAATAAAGTCCATGAAGTTGATCGTTCAGCATTGGTTGCAGGCTATGTTGGGCAAACCGCACTAAAGGTTCAAGATGCGGTAGAAAGAGCCAAAGGTGGAGTTCTCTTTATTGATGAGGCATATTCACTCTCTGCAGACTCTGGAGCAGGTTTTGGAGATGAAGCAATTTCAACCTTGGTAAAGGCAATGGAGGATCATCGAGAGAGCTTGGCGATAATCGTTGCCGGATATAAAGAGCCAATGAAGCAATTCATTGAATCAAATCAAGGACTGAAGTCAAGATTTCAGAACTATATTCACTTTAATGACTATTCTAGTCAAGAACTGCTTAGTATTTTTGAAGAGCTATGTCACTCACACAAAATGGAGATAGATCAATTTGCAAAAGTAGACTTACTAAAACACATTGAAGCTGCCAAACCTCAGGGTGACCAAGGAAATGCAAGATATGTTAGAAACCTCTTTGAGAAGATGTACCTTAATATGTCTCACAGAGCTGCTGAAGATGGAAATATTGATCTGCATGAAATTCTAAAATTCAATAGCAGGGATATCCCATCTGTTGAGGTAAGAAAACAGACAATTGGCTTTGCACCTAACAAAGAATAAAATGTCTCACGTCAACATATCGAAGTCATTAATTGGAACCAAGAAGCGCGATTGGATTCCAGTTATTTTTTCAGCAGCCTTGCTTGCATATTGGTGGCAGCCCTGGATTTACTTAACTGCTACTTCCTCACTTTTGCTCCTACTTAATTTTTCAATAGTAGGAGCCCTACTCCTATGGGCAGACGGTTATGAAAGAGAGCCTGCTATAACCATTACTTGGAGCATCCTCTGGGGCTCTTTAGTTGCTATCTCAATTACCAGTTTGATTACCCCGGGAGAAGCATCGCTATTTGTAGCTGCAATAGTTGAAGAAGCCTCGAAGCTTTTAGGTTTACTTTGGATTTATAAGAGGGGAAGTATTCACTCTGCTACAGATGCTCTTGTTATGGGCGGCTTTATCGGCTTGGGATTCACGATTTTTGAGGACTTCGCTTATTCGGCTGGATCTGAGGAAGCTACTTCCATTCTAATATTTAGAGCGATTTTTTCGGTTTTTGCTCACACGCTCTTTTCGGGAGTGGGAGCAGCAATCATGTATCTGCTCTGGCAAAAACTGCATGGGGGTGGGTTAGTTTTAGGATTTATATTCTCCTATCTAATCCATTATTTATGGAACTTTTCACTCTCTATAGATTTAGCCTCCATAAGTCTATTCATTTACTTTATCATTTACGCAGCTTGGCCACCCGTAGTACTAATTATTACTTGTATTTTGGTGAGACAAAAAGAAGCAGCACACTTAAGAGAGAATGGCTCAAAAGCTGTCGAGTTGGGAATTGTTTCACAACACGAACTTGATCAGATTTTGCGTTGGAGCATCCGACGTAAAGCAGCAAAAGAGAGGAAATCTCGCTCTGACCGCAAATTATTCAAGAGAGATTTACATTCAACTGCTCGAAGAATACTTGAACTTGATTCCTATGTGGTGAATGAAGTTTATGAAAATAATGTGAGCTTCAAAGACAATAATGACCAAGATCCTTGGTCCTAGTCCTTCCTTTTCTTCTCCCCCTCGTGCAGTATTGTCTCCATAAGCTTGAGTTGTTCTCTTAATCGATTAATCTCATCTTCGGTAACTTTTCCATCTGAAGTAATGTCATCTACTTCATGCACAATTGCATCAAGTTTGCTTATCTTCCGCTTTCGCTCTTTGTTCTCCTCGCGAGCTTCATCCATAGCATTCAAAACAATTCCTATGAGTACGTTTAAGACAGTGAAAACCACAATGAAAATGTAAGAGAGATAAAAAGGTAGAGCCCAGGGGCTAATTTCAACTGCCTCTTCCAAATAATTGGGGAAGTTTTCTAATGTTAATAGAATAAAAAGAGAAGTTAGGGCCAGAGTTATGTTCCCCCAACTTTCAGGAAGTTGCTCCCCGAATAGATATACGCCAGCCATGCCATATATGAAAAGTGCAAGGAAAATCAATACTCCTACGCTCATTAGCGGGGGTAGGCTCTTAACCACAGAGCTGGTTAATACTCTAACCTCAGGCAAAAATCTAAATATTCGAATTAAGCGGAAAATTCTTAGTAGTCGCAATATTATGGTTTCACCCGAGAAGATTCCGAAAGATAAGACCACAATACTAAAGTCAAATATGTTCCAGCCCTGCCGGAAAAATTTCCATGGTTGTTTGCCATAAGAAACTATTCTCATAATCAGCTCTACCAAATAAACGTAGAGAGCGAAAGTATCCAGTTCACTTAAAGTTTCTTTAACTTCAGACTCTATATCTGGCATAGTAAGCAGTGCCAGAGAAACTGCATTAACCAGGATTATAAAAGCAATAAATAACTCAAATTGTGAGCTATAAACAATACGAGCCAACCACTTTATTCTGTACTGTTCTAGCTCAATTACTTCACCATAAGCTTTTACAAAGTTTTTACTGCTGGCCTGTTTCGTTGCCGACATTAACTCCCCTGGGTTCTTTGAAATGTTCTACTTTTTTTGAAACCCTACAGTTGTTCCTGTCATTTGATCCCAAAGCGTCTGGTGAGAAGCTCTAAAAACTAGAAGTGCTGAAACTAGAGTAAATAACCATCCAGCACCAAATAAAAGTAGAGAAAGAGCTGAAGCGAGTGCTGAAAAAGCCAAGAAATAAACTACAAATCCCCTGAGAAATACTTGACTGCTTGCAACTGGTTGCATCGTTTTGGCATTAACAATTCGTAGACCTAAAATCTGACGAGCAGGAGTTAGCCCTCTGCCTATGAGAATTAGCCACCAAATGAACCAACCAATACCCAGTGTCACCACAGCCAGAACAGCTTCAAGAATTGCTGCTCCAAAACGATGTAGTGGTGTCGCATATGGCAGGCCAAGTTGATTAGTTTCAACATTCGTTTCCCAAGATGACATCCTATGTTTCCTCTCTCACTTTATTTTGTCTCCATCAATCCAGTTGGAAACATCAACCCGAACTATAACCTCTACACCGGATTTATCATCCTTTTCTACAACGTGTGGCTTAATTTCTTCAATGATTGACCTATCCAAACGCTCTGGAATCAACGCATAAGACAATATTTTTTTACGGTCAAAGAGATTTTCTAGCTGTCCGCTACTACTGAAGTTAATCTGCTGCCAGGAGCCAACTGGGCCCAAAATCTCGGAAATGAAATCTTCCCATTTCATTAACTCGTCCGATGTTTCGAAAATAGAAGTCTTCATTTTTAGTCCTGCCAATTCGTTTGGCTTAATCGAATCAACATTAAACCGTGTTTCCTCCGGCAAGACTTCTCGTTGAACGTACTCTGTCAAGTCCTCAACGAGCCTGTCTCCAACTCTTTTAAGATATTGATTACTAGCTATATCTTCTCTCAGTTTTCTTCGTAACCTAGGGTCTTCATCAATTCGATTTGATATCGAAGTTGCTCTCATTGCGTTTGATTTCTCGTATTCTTCAAATAGAATAGTGATTTGATTATCTCGCCAATTTTGAGAGATAAAATATTCTAAAGCACGAGTCTTAACGTCATTAAAGGCCCCAACTTCCCTTGGCACTGCCACATCCATAGACTTTGGCAACTTAGTTGCATCCAAACCAGTGCCCTCGTAATTAATCCATTCCTCTGAGATAAACCAAGGATTATGGAGGAGTTTTGCCATAAGGCCTAAGAATTCGTGCATCTCCTGGTGAAGGAACCGCAGACGACCCTTTTCAACCGATAACTCAGAAACAGCTTTTAGATAAAACCTGGCATCGGCAATCTCCCGATTTAAACGCTTTCTCCATCTTGAGTAATCGCGGAAGTAGAAAACAAAGGCAAAAAACCAACTGAAGACTGCTCCAAATCCAATCACTTGCGAGATTATGCTGATTGGATTTGTAATACCAATAAAGTTAAGAACCAATGGGATCCAACCTAAACCTAGCGCTGTTAGAGCTAGATTTACCAAGTAACCAAGAACTAGCGATAATAGTAGGCCTCCAAAAGAAAACCTAAATTTCCTCAAAAACTTCTTTTTATTGTCTCTTGCCTCTTCGTAGAGGTCTTGCGTTTGAGTATCTACCCAGTTACTAACATCTTTTTCAAAAGCTGCTAACTTTTCTTGTTCTCTGCCCAAGGCTGCAAGTAATTGCCAGGCATATGTGCCACGGCGTTCTGAAATCCATTCATTTAGAGATTCTTGCGCAGATAAGAATTGATCTAGATGGGCTTCTTTCTCTTCACTCGTCTCTCTCGCTGACTTAAAAGTCGCAACCCCAACCTTGAGTACATTCTTTAGTTTTCCAAATTCTTTTTCCAGAAAATCAACATTTTCTGAAACAATTTGGTTCTCTTCCTTAATCCATTTAAGGGTACCTTTCTTAAAGCGATTTTTTCTCCTCTCAAATGGATTGAGCACAATTTCTTCTTCTATCTCATTATCTTCCGCTAAGTCTTCATCAATTTCTTTATTGATTTTACCGACTTCCTCGAGTACTGATTCATCTGGGTTCTCTTGATTGAGTAACTCTACTGATTTTTCGATTTTCTCATTTTCATTTTGGGTGACTGCTTCTTTGGAACTACTCTGTTTATTAAAATTTCTTCCTATGAAAGAACTTAGTGAATTTTTTTCAGCTAAAGGCTCTGGGCTATCGATATTGACATCATTCTCAGGGATTTCTAGATTCAGATCATCCTCGGGTAAATGGCTCACTGCCTCATCAATCACCTGGGGAGTACTAATTTCTTGGTTTAACTCCTCTACTGAATTCTTCTCGTCACTCATGGCTTGCCTCAACTTTAGATGGAGTTTCTAGTTCGCCAAGGATGCGTTCTAAGCCACGCTTTCTACTTACTACCTTACTTAATTCGCTTCGGCACTTTCTTACCCACTTCTTGGCCCGTTCTTTTTCATTCTCTGCAGCAATCAACTCAGATACCGCCGCCCGAGATTCCTCTTGAAGCTCAGAAATGACATCTTTAAATTGTGCCGTGAGTTTGTTAGCTTGATCTGTATCCAGCCAATCTAAAGAGGATTTCACTGTCTCAGAGTCCTCATCGATATCCCTGGCGAATTCAGGAACACTCCAATTTGAGCCCTCTTTGGGAATCAGCTCAGTCGTGGAGGCTATTACTTTGCCTTGAGCAATCTCTGAGTTACCTTCCAAGAGCTTAACAAGATCTGTTCTTATGGTGCGCCAGAGGGGGCTATGGTCAAATCGGTAGTCAACCGCCAAAGGAATTTCAGCAAGTCTACCTTTTACTCTTCCACGTACGTCGGAGATCTTGTTAATATCTTCGCTTTCCTCAGGCATAATGCCATACCTGCGCAACTTACTTCTAGATTTATTCAAGTCCTCACGCACATCAACGGTAAATTCTCCGTCAGGGCCGAAGAGTAAATCTGTAGCTTTTTTATTAAACCCTTCAACAATCGAAGTAAAGAGGTTTCGCGGAAGTGCAATTAGGTTATCAATCAGAAATCTGATAAATAACTTGAGTCCCGCAAGGAGACCAATTTTAATCTGACCTTCTTCAACAGGTTTCTTAGCCAATTTACAAGTCAGTGCTTTTCCATCTTCGGCAAGAGTCTTTTCGACAAATGATGTTATGGCTGAATCCCGCTCAGTTCCTTCTAAGAGATACTTACCTTCTAAATGAAAGCTGGCATCAGCCAAAGGACTTCCATGTTGTTCAATCTGTTTCAGAGCAGCAGCTGCAACCTTGACAGCAACATCATCAGTCTTAACTGCCCTGACAAATGTTCTTTGAAGAATGAATTTATCAAAAGTTGCAGATCGATCTACTTCAGAATTTTCTAAAACTGACTTATTCACGCCAACCCATAAACCTAGGGATGTGGCAATGTTAGCCAGGAGAAAGCCTACATATTTGGGATCAGACTCTAGAACAAATGAGTCAACTCCCATTGGGGAAGACCTATCTTCAGGAGCGACAATTACATTTAAGTCCCAAACTGTCTCAGAGTGGTCAACTTTTTCACCTTGAGCTAGTCCTGAACTTCCAGCAAGCATATTTATCAGGACTAACCGTGTTCCGCGTTGGGTGCTACCGCGGTCGCCTTCTTCATGCTTGCTTGAAGCAATTCTTAATTGTGCTCCAATTCTGTTTGCTAGATTTAACTGCTTTCCGTCAATCTCGCTGGATTTAGAAATGTGTCGCACCGCAAGCACTCGAAGAGTCTGCAATTGTGAATTCGCAAGTTCATCAAAGAGATTTCTCTCTCGTGAACCATTTAATCCAACAACTCTAGAAATTATTGGTTTCGGGTTAGAAGGATCAAATGGCGAAAAACAGCTGCCGTCTTGGGCAGAAACTGTTACATAGATTGCTGGAACTAACAGACGTTCTTTCGTCCACTCCATAGCTGTTTCCAGTATTTGAGAACCTAGTGGTTCATCTGGAAGTAGAACTATCGAAGTGCCGTCAGCAGGCCAGACAGAGGACATAGTTAGTCGCGAGTCTTCTTGCGTTTACCCGATGCTCCAACAGCCTGAGCGTGGCTTAACAGCCTTTCTAGGGAAGTTAGCCAAATCTCATGCCACTCATACTGAGCTGTCATTTCAAATGGGTTCGCAGATTTGTCTGCTTCAGCAAAGCGATCCTTGAGTGAAGCAATCTCAGCTTCAATGTCTTCAATTAGGCTTGCTTTTCTCTGCTCTGCGCTTAACGTGGTATCCGTTACAACAGGACCTGTGCCTTGAACATAATCATTCAATACGCGATTTACGCCATATTCTTGATCATCATCGATATCAGTTCCTGCATCCATTAGAGCATGGTGAGCAAATAATGGTGTGATGGATGCAGTTGCATTGACCTCCAATAAAGCAATAGATAGAGAGTTCAAAACTGCTGGGAAAGTATCAAAAGATCTTGGTGCATCACCCAATCCAAGAAGTGGATGCGGGAAATCAACCCAACTCTTTTCGCTGTAACTGTATACAGATACTTTTCTTCCCTTGTTTAGGTCTGTATCAACAACTTTTCTTAAGTCGGCAAAAGTTAGAGCTAGCCAACCTAAAAACATTAAATCTAAGACTTCTCGAGCAACCGGAATAGCTTCGGGAGCTGGCTTTGTGCGTCGTAGAGTCCAAAATTGTTGACGAGTCTGCGATCCATTTGATCTTGCTATCCAATCTCTGTGAATCGGACCCATCAGAGTATTAAATACAACAGGATTTCTCGCACCTTTTGTTGTAGAAAAGATCGTTATTTCTCTGGTGCTATCTGAACTACTGAAGGTTTCTTTATCTGAGATTGCCTGATTACCAGGGTCAAAGCTGTTAACTAGACCAAAAATCTTCTCCTGTAGTTCGAGATTTTCTAGTGGAATCGTGGAAAATGACGTATAAGTTCCACCAGCAGCTCCTGGATGTACTGCATTTAAAACCTTAATGTTTTCTTCAACCATTGGTTTGGAGTACTTAAGAGCGCTACTGAACTTCGCCTCAAAGTCCTTTTGCCTCTTGGACTTTTCAGAGGGGTCCGTTATGTTCTCTAAGTAAGGGCGAATTCCCATGTTGACTTGATTACTCAGAGATCCTGCGTGAAGGTTGATCATATTTTTGGCACGTTCATAAATATCGCCGATATTTGCATAAACCGTGAAGCTGGCTTTCTGGGCATTGCCAATGGAGGCACGGTAATTGCTATTTTTCGGTTGCCAATTTGGGCGAGCTTCAATCAGTTTTTGATCAGCGCCATCGCCCGTTTTATCAAAAGGAATTCCTAGTAAAGCTCGCTCAGTCATACGCAATTCCCAAGCACTTTGCATTTCAGGTTCAAGCGCACTTTGCGACCACTCCCGAAGTAGTTTAGGAAATTCTTTGTAATCGATTAGGGTCTGCTCCGTATTTGGTGGAGCAAATCTCTCTTGAACTGATGCTTTATCCGAAATTGGGAATGAAGAAAAGCTTGAAAATCCATATTCCTCATCAGCTGAACGCTCAACTTTAAGGGTCTCAATTTCCTCAGATAATTTCTTTAGTAACGGCGCCAAGAAATTTTCATCTAAGTCAGCAAGGAGTTCAATTGCAATCATGATTCGATCGACTTCACCTAAGAATGCAATTCCTTTTTTGACCGTGTCTTGAACCTTTTGAATCTCTTGATCTTTCTTTTCAATCTTGGCTTTGCCAGTACTTAAGAACTTTAATACCCGACCCCGAATTTCATCCGTGAGGTTCTTTTTCTGCTCGGCATCGCTAGGAAGCTCAGTCTTGATAAGAAATTCGACTTCTTTACGTAATTTTTTAAGAAGCTCTACGGCTACATAAAGGCCACCGCTCACAGTGACACTGGCAGTAGCGGCCAAAACTCGTTTTTGAATATCTTGAGTCCAGTTTTGCACTGATTCAAAGACTGATGGCTTCTCAGCAGTTAAAAGCTTCACTCTATTTGCAGTGAAATAATTCATAATTCTCTGTTCCCACGTTGATGGATCCAATGATGAATCTCGGCCAGCAGCGTGAGTTATACATTCGTTAGCAAAGTTTGCATAAAAAGAATCTTGGCCTTTAAGCGCATCAAGAACCGAATTGTCCGGATTTCTTTCTCTCAAACCAGAATCATCTAAAAAGCCACTCCAAAGTTGATCAGCCCTTGTATCTATCTGAACATTTCTGTTCATCGACTGATCTTTGCTGACAGGCTCAAAGTCTGGCCAAAGCAATTTCTCCACTGCACTGCGAGTAATGCATTCAGCTCCATACTCAACAAAGCGATCCATTCCCAATGAAATTCGGCTAAAGCCCATTGCAGCGAAAGGTTGGTAGTGCTCAAGATTATTTGCGACTTTAAGTCTTGTTTTGTCAGTCATCGTGGCACTGGTTGGGAAAACATTCACAACTACATAGTCATCTAACCACTGTTGAGTTGCAGGGCTAGTTGTTAGAGACGCAAGGGATGAGCCAACTGCATAATAAATTTCCTTTGTCGTAGCTCCTAATGCGCCATCGTTATTTTTAGCACCAATCAACCAGTGGTGTTTTCCACCGTAGCGACGCCCTATCGGTGGTCGACCAACGCCGTCAAAAAGAAAACTTGAAGCACTTGTCATCTTATCTCGCCATACTCCATTAACGACCTCTGAGAGAGCGCCCAGTGTGTTTCCTGGGACAGACTTCAACATATTCTCTGGAATGTTAAGCGAAAATACATCAGCTCCATAAAGCATCACATGCATAAACTCATCGAGAGAGGGGTCTACTGACTTAATTAACTGAGCAACATCTTGAAATAGACCAGATCCTGAACCACCTGCCATTGATGAAATTACAAACACAGAGGTGTGTGGTGCCTTTGCAGAGACCGGAATGTCAAAGAGCTGATTTAGTCTGGCAAGGTCTTTATTTGCTTGAGCAGAAGTTAATCTGTTATGCGCATCAGTTAAAAATCTATTCATTGCTCCAAGCTGTGAAACTCCAACAGTTCTTCCGATAGCGCGAAATTGCCCAGCTCCTTTTGCAATTGGTACTGGAGTTGAAAACGGTAGCCAACCTGATAGCACCTTATTTCGGCTAGAAGCTGGTGTGGAATTTATAATCTGATCTTTAACTGTTTGATAGCTTACTTGTCCAGGAACTAGACCTAGGTAAGAATCTGAGGGGAGAATTGGCGCTGGGAAGCCTCCACGCCCTTGCGTTGCAATGGTGTCAATCCAAAGTGTTTGCCAACAATCAGGAAAGGGACCTTCCCACTTTAGGGCTTCAAGACGCTCTGTAAGAATTTCGCGTATAGCTCGAACCGTATTTCCGCCAGAACCACCAACACCAACAAACAACATTGAACCTAGCATTACTGATCTCCTATCATTTTCTTACGCCCACGGATCATCGGGATCCACTTGCGGTGCCTGAGTTGGTTCTTCGGAACTCTCTTTCGCTTTCTCTGACTTTTTCTTGCCAAATAATTTCTTTTTCTCCTTGGGTGCTACATCAGCAGAATCAAGCTTTCCTCCGCTAATAATCCCAGGAATGATAGGTGAGTCGACTTCGCCCCAACTAGCACCCTGAGAGGTAGCGCTTTGAGGCTTATTGTTTACCACATTCAAAGGAGCATAACCAGAGCCAGAATTAGCTGAACTTATCGCAGCAGGCTCTCCAAGGCCTTTGGCCAACTGGGCCCAAGAATCTTCACTCGTCTCTATCTGATCCTTTAGCTGGCTAAACTGACTCTCAACTTGGCTAGGGTCAATGTTTAAATAAACAGAAACAAGCGCCAATAATTCAAAACCTCCAGCATCTTCACTAGCCGCTCCTTTAGAAGCGGATACCACCCAATAGCCGTTTGGATTGAGAGGCACTCTAACTTGATTGCTGGATGAATTGCTTATCGCCTCTTCACTAGCAAATCCCATTCGATCTTGGCTAAATGTTAAAACACCTGATACCTCTCCAAAAGGATTCTTTGGAAGTTTGGTTTGAAGTTTGAAAACTTCTGCAGAATTCCATTCATGACTCATTGATTTCTCTGAGTCAGTATTACTCGAAGGATAATCAAAGTTGCGATCCTGGAAAAGATCTTTTTGGTCATCAACTCTTGACACTACAACTTTGCCATTTGAAATAGAAGCTTTTACTGGAACATTTGCAATTCTGATGTCCCTCATTCTAAATCTTGCAAAGAAGTAGTTATTGAGCTGTAGAAGTCCTAAAGGAATCAGAATTCCTATCAGAGTGAGAATGGGATATAGCCAGGCCGGAGGTGGGGTAAGTTCTGATGCAAATTCTAAATCTGCAATCAAGTCCATATTCTGAGTCGAATCTGGAGTTCTGGTTTTCAGTAAGACTAGTCCCTTTGACAGCCCCTTAGCTGAAATATCACTTGCAAGCGAAATTTCCAGACTAACGCTTTCGCCTTGCTTGATTAAAACTTCTTCTCCAATTGCAAATTTTGATCCAGTATTTTTGTTAACAATAGATGAAGAAAAGTCGCTAAAAGATCTTCCAAGGGGGTCTTGTTTGATATTTAATGACTTAATACTTAACAGACAATCACCTTGCTTTGGCCCTTGAATCTCTATAGTTCCTTTAGCTGGTGTTTTGGTGTACAAATCACTTAACTTGACGTTCGTCTCTTTAAGTTTGCAAAGTTGATCAGGTAAGACCAAGGGAATTTCAACAGCACTTTTAATTGTTGGAAGCTTTACCCCTGATTTAGTTGTTAAATCGAGCCTCAAAAGTAATGAAGCAGTTGTTGAACCAGAATAAGGTTCGATAGAGCCATTCCAGGCAGAATCAGACTTGTTGACTTTTAGGGGAAAAGTTGTCAGTTTTCGATTCTGAGCAGTATTGTCAATTGCATCGACACTTAACTCAACTTTGCTGAAATCTGCCAGATTTGCTCTTGAGCCATCTGAATTAATAATAGTTCCTGAAATTTCCTGATTAGATTTACCAGCAGTTAGGGTCACATCTCTATTCACGCGGGGTTGCACTCCGGCATCTAGAAATACAGTTGCACAAAATTGCGCATTCCCTGTATTAACAGACCACTTACCAATAAGGTCTTTTTTAATTGGGACGTTTAGAACCGAGAAACGTTCAAGTTGAGTTGTCTCATTCCAGCCACTTGGGAGAAAAGTTCTTGAAGCCTGCCCACCATTTGGCGTTGAAATCTTCCAATTCAATGATGGCAAAAGCAAGACTGCATCCTTAATTCCTGGATCTAAGTTGAAACTAGTCACACCGCTCTGACAAGTGGTATCTACTGGACGCCCAACAATTATCTGCATAGTTAATTTCAAGAATCGTTCGGCTAGCTCGTCGGTGTTATTTACTTCAATTAACTCTCCCTGACCATGGCTATCCGGAATTGGGTATTCACCACAATTGAAAGCTCCTTCTTCAATATCCCCGGGCTCAATAACTCCTTGACCAAGAACTGTGGGTTTAAACAGAGAGACTCTTCCACGATTCTTATCATTGATTACTTGTGGCTTTAAGAAGACTCCTATTAAATGAATTCCTGATTCGCGAATTGATGTAATCAAGGATGTCTGAGGAACTCCTTGCTCACCTGGAGCAATGCCACACAATTGTCGAATTGATTTCTTGAGATCCTCAGGACCGCCGCCAACATCTATGCCGCCATCGGTAAACCAAATTATTGCCTGACAAGCCTCGCCTTCGGATTTAGGGGCTTCTGAGAGCTTTTTTTGTGCATTTCTTAGTCCGGCAGCCCAATCTGTTTTTTGACCATTGTTGAAATTCTTGATTTTTTCTGACCACTCACTGGCATCTTTAACATTCTCAAGATTGGCTTGTTTCCAAGGATACTCTTCGTACTTCTTACCATTTTTGTCTTGACCAGGAGAAGTGCTATCAAAGGTAGTAAGTGCAAAGAAGAGTTGCTTTTCTTGATTTATGCGCTCTAGCAAAAGTATTGAGCTTGCGATGATTTCTGCACGCTTTCCTTCAGGGTCAGAGCCTGGGGACGTATTGTCATCAGCAAACTTAAGGCTGCCAGATGAGTCAATCAAAAACATGATGTTTATCTGTGTTGAGGTCTCTTTGTTGATACAGGCAGCTAATGCATCAAAAGCTTTATCAGCTCTGGCTGAACTCATTGGAAAAATTAGGGTGCTTGAAAGCGACAAAATGAAAGCCTTTGCAAAAAACTTTTTACTGATAACTTTAATGACTTTTGACATCGACATTTAGTTAACTATTTCTATCGCTAATCGCCACAGAATCGGAACCGCTAAAGCAAAGGATAAAAGACATAATCTGCCCGACCACTTTATATAGATTTTGCCAAGACCCCTGTCATACCAAGGCAGACTTCTGTTTTTGAGATCTATAGTCCTGAGAACTGCGAGAAAAAGTACGACTAAAAATGGGGTTAGTAGATAGCCAACAATGCTCAAAGCTAATTTCTGGGTTAGGAAGAGTGAATTACCAACAAAATATAGAAGCGCACTAATAGAAACAATGGAGATTTGGAGAATGAGAGGCCACTTAGGTGGTTTTTTTACTTCCGAGTAACCATAGTCATCTGGGACAGTAGTTTCATCCCAAGTTGAACCTGAACTCTCGCCCCATGAAGTCACAGCTCGACATCTCTCTCTTGATTGGTTGGAAAGATACCTGGGTTAAGATACTGGAGGGCACAGGAACTTCACAAGAACTTTTGAGTCGTAAGCCTCTGAATCAGTATTTGGAGCTAATTACAACAATGTAATTAGTTGTTAGGAGCCAATCGTGGTTAAGCACCCTTCGACAAAATTCTCTATGTTTTCTGCCATGTCCTTTAATCCAAATTTGGGCCATCCGATAATTAACCACATCGCCTTGCAGGCGGATTCTTTCTCTACTTCTGGAATTTCTAAAGACTCCCCAGATTCCTCACCAGCCCAGGCAGAGAGAGCCTCGATCTCACTAGCTAATTCTCGCCACTTGGTACCAGTCTCTTTACCAAATCTATAGGCCTCTGAAGTTAACTCTTTGGTGCTACAAGAAGAGAAGATCAGCGCAGAAGACAGGAAGAGAGAAATGAATTGAACAGTTCTCTTCTTTTGACTTATTTGGTGAGCCACTTTTTACTCCTTTAAGAACTACAAGAAATTTTAATCAGTATCTCGGTTCTTTGCAATAGCCTGCTAAATAATCTCAACTCGGACTAACTTCATGACCTTCAAAATCAACAAATTTAACTTTTTCATACTCTTGTTTTGGGGCCTGCTGATCTTCAATCCCCTCGATTAAATATAGAAAATCATCAACCTTGATCACGTGCCTACCTCTACTCCCCGCAAACCTCCTCAGTTGTTGTGCTGTAAAGTCGAACTCAGTTGACTTAAGCCCCCGGAGCCTTATAAGCAAAGATTTGCTCGGGGGAAACTTTTTTGAAAGAACCCGGATGTTGCCTGGATTGCGAACCTCTACCAATATCTGATTTTTATGTTCCTCTACAACCTTTAGGCCAACTAAATCAGTATCTAGCTTTAGGAATTTGAATCTCCAAATCAAATAGATAAATACTGGAAGGGAGAGTGTTGAAACTACAATAATTAGTTCCACTGCTCGTGCCTCTAAAAGGTCTATAAGTTTGCTCAGGGATTGATATAACTTTTCCATTTACCCTGAGTTTAGCCATTATGGGCTCAGCCGACATAGGGTCGCCTGAATGACCAAGTTTTTGTAGGAGATTGCTGCACTGTCTACGGGAATTCCACTCTCAGGTATTTAAAAATTGACGTCTTTAATGCAACAATTAGACGGTGAAAAAATTTCTCCTCCGCCGCATGCTTCTTCCCCTGCTTCTAGTCTTCGGACTCCTATTCTCCAGCGTGCCTTCACAGGCAATAGATCTAGGTGCCTCATCCAATTACATAATCAGAGTCACTCCGGAAGCAAAGGCAGCTATAGAAAAGACGGTGCTGCAATACGGTGGAAAGATTGATAGCAGATATCAGTATGTATTTGATGGTTTTTTAGTAAAACTTCCAGATGTTGC
>Ga0172367_10003947_pt1 | contig 18819 bp, 13 predicted proteins | sample Lak10m_FD_114542 | JGI IMG/M metagenome (GOLD analysis project Ga0172367, IMG submission 114542) | Freshwater microbial communities from Kabuno Bay, South-Kivu, Congo - kab_022012_10m | ecosystem: Environmental > Aquatic > Freshwater > Lake | place: Democratic Republic of the Congo: South-Kivu...
ACTCCGCCATGCTAGAGAATGGATGATAATATCGCAAGAACGCTGACATTTCATTTCCTTTATCATCATATCGATACTGGCGAGGATCTGCTAAAAAGGCTGGAGTCAAAACAGCTATGTTGCCAGTGATTTTAAAATTCTCAGCATAGTCAATATCATACAATGTCATTTCTAGTCCTTGGAATTCACCGGAAAGATCCAATGTATTAATTTTGAATTGAAGGCGATTCATCATTTCATCCATACTGAGACCCAACTTAGATGCGTAATTTTTTACCTTATTCCAGTTAAAAGTACTAATATCCGCGATTAATTTTTTGGAAGTAGCTGAGTCAATAACATCAAATTTCAGCGCTGTTGGTGAAACGTAAACTTTGTCCTGGCTATCTACCTTCCATTTAAAAAATGCAAAGGCCTTTGATCCTGAATTGAAATCACTTGGAACCTTACCCACTTTTGCAATTTTTACTGTTGATAGGTAATTTTTATTCTCGTCATCTTTAATGGCCTTGAGATTAAATTGGTAGTTTGCATAACTTTTTCCGTTGCATTCCGTCACCGGCTTCTCCGTGGAATCAGTGGGCGGAGGATTTGGATTGGTACTATTATCACCGTTGTTATTGTTGTTATTAGCCGTAGCCTGGGGGAGAGGATTTTGAGCCTCGGAACTTGTCTTTTTACTACAGCTAACGCAGAATGCAGCTACAATGCATAACAAAAAAACTTTCCCGAGTGAACCTGACCTAACGAATTGCTTATATGTTTTCATTTTAACCACCTTTTTTCTATTTTATAGGGATGCAATCTCTGAACCCAGTTTCAGTTTGAGACGAAGCCTTGCCTAGATCCCTTAAGTTAAAGGACAAGTTCATTTTGAGACAGTCCTTAAAATAAGACCAAAGAATGGTTTAGTCCCAACGCAATGACAATTTTTGGTGTCAGGCCAACGAAAAAAAACTATCCTAAAAAAAAGGACACCAAATTATGAAAAAACTTTTTCCGATATTTAAACGAGTTCTTTCCCTGCAATTTGCTCTCACTTTCGTGATATTACCCAACTTTGCTTTGGCAAAGAAAAAGGGAAATCATCATCTAAAAAAATCTGTTACAGAGGCGAAAGTTCTTGTTTCGAAAAAATGGCCCCATTTTTCTAAGTATATTTTAACACCCACAGAATTTAAAAAAATGAACTTCCGCCAACAGAGAGCCTACTTGGTTGGAATTAATAATCTCTTTTTTCTATTAGAAAGAATGGAAAATAAGCGCTATGACGATCCAAAATTAAATGCCTTTTATTTACAAAAGGTTCTTTCTCATTTGATTTCTAAGGCCCAAGCCAAAGAGGATTCGGCAAATTTTTCATCAAATTCACCGATTCCTCCCGCAGAGTCACTTTCAGATCAAGATTTACGAATGGATGCTCCCGGAACTATGGCATCGCCTCCTGCCACGGGACTTCAGTCACTCCCTGCGAGTGCGATCGCTGAGGAAAATGCTGCTGCTGAAATACTGGATTTAACCAACGGTTTGGCGACAGTCGATTTGCCCCCACAAAAAAGTGGGGCTGCCGCTGAGATTTCGGATGTATCCAAGGGTTTAGCGACAGTGGACCCCGGTGCAGAAAATGTTCCTGGAAATTCAGCTGTGGATCCATTGGCAATAACCGTACCTGAAAATCAAACCGATTTGTCGAAAGCACATTGCCTTTATGGGGGCCATTTGAGTCACTATAATGTTGCAAGGGGAAAGTGCAAAGTTCCGAAGAATGGCAATAAGGTTGCCGAATGTCCCCATCTCGAGAGTTTTCAAGATCCTTTTCGATGCAATGATTTTGGCACTAACTTTGTCATTTGCACTGAAAAATATCCGCTGGACGGCAATACTGTTGCAGGATCCCTGAGTCAAAGGTGTTTTAAAGTACTTTATAAAGCTTTCTATCAAAAAAATAATTTGGAAAGCGAGGATCCAAAAAAATCTCAACCCCTCCGCTATAATCAAGAGCAAGCAGATTTACTGAAAAAATATTTAGATCAAGTGAGCGATCAAATTGCGAATCTCTGTGGTCAACCTGAGAATACACGCCATTATCGCTACTACATCAAAGAGTGCGAAATACTTCAGCATTTAGAAACCTTTTTAGCAAATAATGCCCAAAAACTTGAAAACCCTACTCATTCGCATAAAGTTTCAGAGCCCAAAAGTTCATCCTCCGAAGAAACCGTTCAATAACTGGAGCAGCACAGTTCCCTCCATGTTAAGCTCCCACAAAGAGTTACTGTGTTGCATCATGGATACATCTGATTGACTTGAACAATTACTCCAGTGACATAATTCCTTAAGTATCTTCAGGTTAAAAATCATGAAGGGGGAGAATAAAGTGAGTGTAAAAACAAATATTATTGAAAAGTGGGTGTTCGCTTTCTTATTGGGGATTTGCTTATTTTCACAAGCATCTCTAGCAGCCAAATACAAAACCGAATGCAAATACAGTGTTGCTGGACGTTGGAATATCAGTTTCTGTATTACTAAAGATCCAGAAAGTACTAATCCTGATTTTCTTTATTTTCTTCATGGAATTTTTGGTAACACGCGAAGTTGGGAAACCGATGGAGCTTCTATCCGCGAAGAGTGGGCGAAAGCTGGCATTCAGGCCCCCACCGTCATTAGTCTCTCGGCAGGTCCAGCATGGCTTCTCTCTTATAAAAATGTTCAACCACTGAGTGGACTTCTTGAGGTTTTTATTAATTCCTTAATTCCCGAAGTCGAAAATTACCTGGGTGGATTAAAGGGGCAACGCTATCTCATGGGTATATCCATGGGGGGATTTAATGCCATTCAGCTATTCTCAGCTAAACCAGAATGGTTCAAGAAAGTGGCACTGATATCCCCAGCTATTCCCTCAATTTCTCCATTTTCATCCCCAACAACTATTTGGAATTATGTTCGAAGGACAGGGGCTCGCATTCAAGATGTACTGACCGCACTTGCCGTTGGCATTATTCATTTTCCTTCAGATTATTTATGGCAGCAAGCAAACCCCCTGCAGCTTGTAAAGAAAATGAACAGCAACTTTCCTGAAATCTATGTGGGGGCAGCCTCTTCAGATTGTTATGGATTTCAAGAAGGTGATATCCAATTTGCAGACATTGCATTGAATGTAGGAGTACACATTCTCAAGCACAGCTACTCAGGGCAACATGGCGAAATTAAAAGCGCTGATGTAGTTCAGTTTTTACAAGCGCCTTAGTCTACTTTGTAATCAAATTTGGTATAAGAACGGTAATCAAACTAATCTCATTAAAAACTTTAAGAGTTGATATTTAAAGTTGGAATAAGGTGGATAAATAATTTTCATCCACCTTGAAAAAGCACTCTGGCGGAGTACTGCCTTAGTGTGGGAAAAAGTTTGAAATCCAAACTCACCATGATAGTTTCCCATACCACTATTGCCGATACCCCCAAAAGGAAGATCTGTGTGACTGAGATGAACCATTAGATCATTTATACAAACACCTCCGGCACTTATTTGGGATTGAACTCTTTTGATAAAGTGATTGTCTTTACTAAAAATATAAAGAGCCAAGGGTTTCGGATATTTTTGTACAATCCCCAACGCTTCTTCAAGATCCCCAAATGGAATAATCGGTAAGATCGGTCCAAAGATTTCCTCCTGCATTAACGCAATATCAAGTGGAGGATTCAACACCAATGTTGGCGGCAAAAAAGTATTTCCTTCCGCGGGGACCTGATTAACCTCCTTGCTATCGCCTACGGGTAACCGAATCTGTACGCCTCTTGCAACAGCCTCACTGATTAAATTCATAAGACGTTCCAAATGGCGCCGAGATATAATTCGACAATAGTCCTTATACCCAATCCGATTACTTCGTATTCCATTAATGCTTGGTCGGTCGTCTTGTGCGGATTGCTGGGCAAAGGTCTCTGCGTTTCCTTCAGTCGCGCCTTGGTCTACTTTGTAATCGAATTTGGTATTAGATGAAACGGGAACGTCCTTGTTTTGAAAAAAGCGACTTAAATACCGCTCCACAGCTTCAATAAATGGAATATATTGAGACTGGTGCACCAAAACATAATCGGGGGCAACGCAGGTTTGCCCTGCATTTAAAAATTTTCCCCAAGCTACTTTGCTTGCTGCCCAGTCAATATCGGCATCTGAACTAATAATGGTAGGTGATTTCCCCCCTAACTCGAGAGTCACAGGAGTCAGATTCTTGGCCGCTGCCTCCATAATGAGCTTCCCAACTTGAGAGCTTCCCGTAAAGAAGATATGATCAAAGGGAAGTTTCAGCAGACTTTGAGTTTCGGGAATTCCCCCTTCGGTGACGGCCACCCACTGGGGCTCAAAAACTTGTGAAATGATGTGATTCAGACAAGAACTGGTATGTGGTGTTAATTCCGAAGGTTTTATAATGACCGTATTTCCAGCAGCAATCGCTGAAATCAAGGGGGTTATCGATAAATTAAAGGGATAATTCCAAGGAGCAATAATTAAACAAACTCCTTTGGATTCATAATGTATTTCACTCGAAGCACTCAAAAGTAAGGGAGTACGGGGAACACGGCGAGGTTGAGTCCACGAATACAAATGCTTAAGGCAATGGCGAATTTCCAATATAGCTGGATAAATTTCTGTAAGATGGGATTCGTAAAGTGATTTTCCAAAATCCTTATGCAAAGCTTCAGCAATACGTTCTCGTTCGGCCCAAATGACCAATTCCAGCTTCTTCAAAAGCTGAACTCGTTGACGAACAGTGGAATTTCTTGCCACCAAAGAATATTTTTTCTGCAATTCAAATAAATGATTCATAGCACATTCCTTTGTCACATTAGGAAAAAAAAAGGATTATCTTCTACGTACTCAAAAATGCAAAGAAAAAAGGAAGCCCGATGACAGACTTGGAAATTGCACAGCAAGCAAAATTGCAGCCACTGCTCAAATTGGCAGAATCGCGTCTCAATATGGATCCTCAGCACCTAGAGCCCTATGGACATTACAAAGCTAAAGTATCTCTCGATTATCTCAACTCCTTAAAAAACCAAAAGGAGGGGCATCTTATTTTGGTGACGGCCATAAGTCCGACTCCTGCGGGAGAGGGCAAAACGACGACGACCGTGGGACTCGGTGATGCACTCAATTTAATTGGGAAAGATGCTATGATCTGCCTCAGAGAACCTTCATTGGGACCCTGCTTCGGCGTCAAGGGCGGAGCTGCGGGGGGCGGACACGCTCAGATTGTTCCAATGGAAGACATCAATCTTCATTTTACAGGTGACTTTCACGCCATTGGAGCCGCTCACAACTTATTAGCTGCGATGATTGATAATCATATCCACCATGGAAATGATTTAATGATTGATTCGCGTACTATTCCTTGGCGCAGAGTCGTGGATATGAATGATCGAGCTCTACGAAATATTGTCGTTGGATTAGGCGGCACTGCTAATGGCTTTTCACGAGAGGATGGTTACGACATCGTTGTCGCCTCAGAAGTGATGGCAATTCTCTGTTTATCCAAATCATTGGAAGACCTAAAAGAACGCCTCGGAAGAATTATCGTGGGATACACAAAATCAGATAAAAAGCCGATTTTTGCGGCAGATCTCAAAGCCCACGGTGCCATGGCAGCTCTTTTAAAAGATGCCATCAAACCAAATCTAGTCCAAACGCTGGAAAATAATTTGGCCTTTGTCCATGGGGGCCCCTTTGCTAATATTGCCCACGGGTGCAATACTCTCATGGCAACTCAGTCCGCATTAAAAATGGCCGATTACGTGGTCACTGAAGCTGGCTTTGGTGCCGACCTCGGAGCTGAAAAGTTTATTGATATTAAATGCCGCAAAGGAGGACTAAAACCTTCGGTAGCAGTTCTTGTTGCCACCATTCGAGCCTTAAAATTTCAGGGAGGGGTGGTAAAAGCAGATCTTGGAAAAGAAAATATCGCTGCCTTAGAAAAGGGTTTGGAAAATATAAAACGGCATTTATTTAATATTACACAGCACTATAATCTTCCTTGTGTCGTAGCCATCAATCATTTCACCCAGGATACAGAGGCCGAAGTTCAGATTTTACAAGAGGCATGTCAATCTTTTGGAGTCAGAGCCATCGTGGCAAAACATTGGGCCCACGGAAGTGTCGGCGCTCAAGAGTTAGCACATGAAGTTGTACGTTTGGCCGAGCAGTCCAGTCATTTTCATTTTGTATACGAAGATTCCCTTTCTCTTTGGGATAAAATAAAAACAGTGGCCCAAAAAATTTATGGGGCTACGGATATTCGTGCAAATAGCAAAATAAAAAAACAATTGGAAGCTTGGACTCAAGATTATGGGCATTTCCCAGTTTGCATTGCCAAAAATCAGTATTCTTTTTCGACGGATCCCACATTACTAGGAGCGCCTCAAGGGCATATCGTAGATATTAACGGAGTACGCATTGCACATGGTGCGGGATTTGTTGTAGCGCTGGCCGGGGATATTATGACAATGCCGGGACTTCCAAAAGTCCCGGCTGCAGAATTTGTCGACGTCACTGCCGACGGAAGAATAAAAGGCCTATTTTAAGAATGAGTTCATTTTAATAAAGTTTATTTTAATTGAATGGCTGCTTTGACAGCCTCTTCGGCATTCACCATTCCATGACCCAATTGATTTTTATCATTTGGGTTCAAAGGAGTTGCAGTCTTCCCTAAGATGTCTCGAACTTGTTGGGGTGTTAGTGCCTTGTTTGCTGCTTTCATTAAAGCAACTACTCCTGAAACATGGGGAGTTGCCATAGAGGTTCCGTCAAAAGCCAAATAATCAGTTTTTTTAGACTCTATCCCAGCAACAATATTTTTACCAGCAGTCAAAAGTGATGCTAATTTTTCACCACCGTCTTTATCCAAGCCAATAACGGCGATGTTTACTTTGTTAGTTCCCAAAGTTCCATGAATGACACCTTTTTCAGTATTATATATTAAAACCCCAGTGGCTCCATTTGCCATAGCGTTTTGAACTTTTTCGAAAAAAGAAATTCCACCACCACGTCGAATAAGAACATACTTTCCTTTCACATTAGCCATGGCCAATTCCTCGGGCGCTCCAAGTCCACCCAAGACTAAATTGTTCTTTTCCGGTGATACAAAGTCTTTCGAACCTACAAAAACAGAACTAGGAACAACTGCGCTATTACCATCCACAGTAATTGTGACCGTGTTGACACGCCCACTTCCCATAGGTACGCTCGATAATACTTCCACACCTGGAGCAACAATATCTAACTCCGGGCCATATTGAGAAAAAACAGCCTTGCTCAATGTAGAATCAACGGCCCCCACTGCAATCACTGATTCAATTGCCGCTGGATAAGAAACAGAATCAACGCCGTCATTTCCGGCAGCCGCAACAATGCTTATACCAGCTGCTTCCGCGTTATAAATTGCAGTTCGTTCCCCAGGGGTGCTAAAACTTCCCCCTAAGGACATGCTAATAACATCCACTTTTTTACTGATGGCCCAATTAATACCTTCAGCAACTGCAATATTGCTACAACCGCGGTCTCCACAAACACGTCCCATCAACAATTTTGCTTGAGGGGCTACCCCTGAAAATCCTGAAGCATCCTCTATTCCAGCAATAGTCCCAGAAACATGAGATCCATGACCTTCCATATCAAAATAAGAATAGGCCCCTTTATTGTCGCCAGCAAAATCTGCTCCATCTTCAAAATTACCTTTTAAACTGGGATGATCCCGGTCAATTCCAGTATCTAAAACACCCACGCGAGCTCCAGCACCCTTCCCAGACAGCGTCCAGGCTGCAGGGGCCTTCACCGCCGTGATCCCCCAAGGAGCGCCAACGCCAGCAACTCCAGCCGTTGCGTCGTCCAAGATTCGCCGCATACTTTGAGTTAAACTCGATTTCAAAGAGCGACGATTTACTTTCATTCCAGCAACAGGCTTAGGCGATGGATGAAAAACCTCTGCCTCTACTAAGGCCACTTCATCGCTGCTTTTTAGGGACTCTAAATCAGATTCATTTTCCAACTGAACTACCATGGAATTGATTTTTTCCAGAGTACGAGCAGATTTCAAAGAGAGTTGATGAATAGATTTGCGAGCAGCGGTCTTTTTAATTCGTGCCGCATCATAAAGGCCAGATGCTTTTAATTTTTCAAAATTGGCAGCTTGAAAAGTTGCCTCTTTGTTTTTTAACACAACCAGGTAGCGTGCGGCTAAGGCGGAAGAGCCAAAGCCAAGGGAAATAAAACTTGCAACTAAACTGGCATTCAAAACAATTTTCGCTGCAGCTGGGTATTTTTTTTCTCTTGGATTTTTTTTCATACTCACTCCCCTGTTGAGGCTATTTAGATAAAGTTGTTTTATTTAAAACCGGATGGATCCCCCATCCATAAGCTTTTCTTTGGATAACTTATATACAACTTCCGGAATATTGCAAGGCATCTTTTTAAAAGAAATGCTGAGATCTTACTTCTATAAACCAGTAATATCAGCACATTGATGGGATGAATTTCAAAATTGAAATCATCTCAAAATGAGAGAGGGATGGGAACGTAATATAAGAATAACTTATAGCAATCCAAATAAGAGCCTATAAATAAACCAAGATGGAATAGATTCACAGGCAGGGAAATATTATAATTATACCAATTCCGTTTACTTTGTATCCCATCGCTGCTCGGTCGGTCGTCTTGTGCGGTCTGCAGGGAGCAGGCCTCCGCGCCTCCCTCGGTCGCGCCTTGGGCTGCTTTGTAATCAGAATTGGTATTATTGCCCTTCAAATTGGCCCATTTCTGTTGCAAGTCGTTTGGAAGTTCGACGGTCTGGGGGGGTATGGGCTCGTCGCCTTTCCTTTTCAAATTTAAAATTAGCTGAGGATTTCGCAACATGGCTCTCGCTGAACCCAGGTTCATCCTCCATGACAATTCGAAGGCGCTTTTCTTTCCTACTAGGTTTTTTAATCCCTTCGGGGTGCTTTACTTCAGTGCTTATTTGGCTTTCGGTTTGAAGATTTTCGTTGATCATGCCATTAAAATCGTCAATCTTTGCCTGGGCATAAAAACTAAGTCCAAAAACAAAGGCCCCTGCCATAATCTGCAAACTGACCCATTTAATGGTTGAATTTAAAATATCTGAATGGTCTGCTTTTCCTTTTTTCATAATAATTCCTTGTGGATTCTTTCCCCAAAATTAAATTATATTAGGTGTCCACGAAAAAGGACCTTAAACCCACTTTTTACTAAATTGGAGTGCAAACTTGGTGCCGTCGGACTATATAAAAGTTCTACAGAGAAAGGTATAGATGAGTCTGAAATTAATGGGGCTTTCGTTGCCTTCGTCATCGGCTTGTGCGGCCAGGAGTAGTCCAAATCCAATTACTTCGTATCCCATCGGTGCTCGGTCGGTCGCCTTGTGCAGCCTGCAGGGAGCAGGCCTCCGCGTCTCCCTCGGTCGCACCTTGGTCTACTTTGTAATCGGATTTGGTAAAAGTAAATCAATTTAGAATTCTTGAGTAGTTTATATAAAATTCATTAAATGGAATTTGGCATTATTGACACAATAGTTTAATTTCAAAAGGCTCGCGCCCAGCAGAATTCAAGAGTAGCAAAGTTCCAGGATGCATGCCATCTGGTCTAGGAGTTGTTGTGTATTGAATGGATAACTTTACGTTATTACCCTCAAAAAGGAGGGGACTGCCAACGGGTTGATTCGTTTTTTCAACAACTTGAAATCTATTTTTTGTAACGTGTCCACGAACGTCCTTTTTAAGGATTAGAGTGTGTCGTAAGTGACCGTAGGAATCCTTGATAAGCTCCACATTATAAACAGTGCCAGGATTTGTGGAATCTTTTTCAGAGATACAAACTGCTCTGGGTTTGGGAGTGATTGGTTCTGGATCTGCGGGAGCTCCATACCCTTCTTGTCCAGTGAGCATTTCTGCAACAATAAGCGCTCCTGATGGATCTATTAATGCGTTTTTAAGATTATAAATCCAGTGAGCCAAAGATTCAGCTTTTGCATGGGGATTTATGGAACTGATGCAATTATAGTTTTCAGCAATAAGAATACTTTGAGCGTTATTTTTATATATAACAGTTATAGAGCTAGGAGCATCCATGCATTCTGGCTGCCCAATAGGTCTTTTCAAAGTTAAATTGCCTGGAATCTCTGAAATCGTTTCTTTTAACTTCTTAATTAGGTCTGAATTTAAAATGCCAAGATATTTAGAAGTATTTTTATTATCAATACTGACCACATTGCCATCACTCAATATTTGAAATCGGTAATTGCCAACATATTCCGGTGGAGCATATCCAACAGTCCTGATAGTTTCTGCCAATATTTTAGGCCCGGCAGAGGCAAGGGATGTAACATGCGTTATACACATTGCGAGAAGATAGGTTAAAGTTGTTAATTTAAGTTTCATAGAATCTCCTTTGTTAATTGTCTTTTGTTAGTGGAAAAAATGAAATGGATAATTGATAAACAGAATCTCTTGGACCTTTTCTTTGGAGCAGGGAAGTCATTTTAGTTCTGAATTCCCGAATGTATTCTTGGGCTTCTTGAATTCGGCATTTGGGAATGGCCATAGTCATGGAAGTTTGCGAACGATTTTCAATAGGAATATTATGAAGGGCCTCGAGGGCCAACTTTAAAATCCCTTCCTGCTGGTGAGTCGTAGCAGCAGTCGCCCTATTCGTATTTGCAGGTCCTATTGTCGTATTATTATTGCTGAGATAAACTTTGCCCTTTTTTAGGTCCTTTGGGTTTTTGGAAATCTTGAGAAGCTCCAACCTGAATAGGCGATCGACAGCTTCCTTAGCTTCAAAAGGAGTAATATTCAATTTGGACGCAATATAATTGGGGTGAGGTCGAAAATCCTTTAAGGTGATTAGCTCTAGAATTGCAAAATGATGCCAAGTAGAAATGAGCTGGAATCGATCCAAACTAAGTTGTTTAAATTCCATACTTTCAACTTCTTTGGTTTTATAGTCATCTAAAATGGCCGCTGATGAATTTGAGATTCGCTTAACACTCAGTTTATATTTCTCGATGATTTCAGGATGCAAGGACAGTCTGTTTGAAATTTGCAAAAACGTTTTTTCAGTAAGGGATCTTTTTCCATTCAATATTTTTGATAAAAAAGACGAACTCATATTCAAAGTATTTGCAAAGGACCTCAAGGAATATCTTGGATTTCTTTGATGTCGCCTCTGAAATTCTTCTTTCAAAAACTCGACAAAATGAAGAGGGAGATTTCCCTTCAGAGGGGATTTTGGATCTTTTGAATCTAATATTGAAAATGATGGGGTTTCCATAAAAGGGGGATTAGATCAGGCACGACTCGTTTGTCAATAGAGGTTGCACACTTTGTACACGAAGTGCGTCCAAAAGTGGACGCACTTTTGAGAATGAACTTGTTACCGGGTTTGGTAAAATTTCGTTGAAAACTTTTCCGGTCTGACGAACTCTATTGCAGAAACCCCTTATAATCTGTTAGGCCCTTGGTTGGAGAATGAGAATCAAAATTAAAAAATGTCATTTCATTTTGTATTTTGCTAAAAATTTAAAATTTTAAGTAAAAATCTCATTATTAATAATTATTCCCAAAAAAAAGGAGAAATAATGTTTAAAAAAGGAATTTTGTGTCTATTCCCATTTGTTTTAAGCATCTCGAATTCGTCCCTAGCCCAGAATCTCAGCTTCAATGCAGTAACTGAATTGAAAAATTGGCAGGCCGAAGTTGGAATACCTGGTGTGATTGATCCTCAACATACCGATTCTTCAACTCGAGTCTACAGTCAATTGAATCGTTTTCTATTCAATAATAATAGTTTGAGTGGTGAGGAAATAAAAAATATCCCCAAAAAAATCAGTGATATTTTAACTGGATTTACGATTCGATATATTCAATCTTCTAACTCTTCTTCTGGGTGTGGCGTTCAAAATAAGATTTATTTTATGGATGAACTGGGTGGTCTTCGCCTATCTAATTCTCCGTCACCTGCTCTGAAAGGATTTGAAGCCGGTTTGGTTTTGATAGATTCTGAAATTTGTATTGCGGGTGCTGGTAAAATACCCCAATTGACTTCAAAACTTGCCAATCTTTTCCTAAGTCCTCAATTTAGGGGGCAAGCACTCAAAGATGCTAAAAGGGTTTGGAAAGAAAATTCAGCAAGCCCCAATATTTGTGAACATTTAAAGTTCTCTTTTGGTTTTATTGATTTGGGAACTTCGATCTATTGTCTCGAACCTCAAATAAAACATTTTTCTGATATTTCATTTTTACAAATGTGGGGAGTTAGTAATGGCCTTCGTTCAGAAGGTCTAACCATTCCTGTTTTTTTCAATCAAACTTTAGGCGTCTTTCAAAAAAGAGGCAATGACTTATATATTAAGATTATTGCTGCGACAAGGGGCTTTGGTGCCTCCGGTGTTTCTCGAGATATGGCCAAAGATGCGCTTCAAGAACGTCAAAATCACCTAGTAAATGTATTGAAAGGTTACGCCCGATGAAAAATCTAAAGTCTTTTCTTTTTTCTATTTACATTCTAACTTTTACAACTCCTACTTGGTCTTTGCCTTACGGATCTCAAAATATTCGTTTGGCCGGGAGCCCTTCGATTTCAAATGGGACTTTGAATAATTCTGATTTGATCAAAACTCTGCAAGTTCTCTTTGCTCAAGCCACGGAACGAGATCGAAATCTCATTCGAAGTCAGAAAGATATTTCCATTTTTGCGACCTTGGCTCCATTGAAGGATAAAATTCTTCAGGCTTTGTCCCAGGATCCCGGTTTTGCAGGGGTTTTGCAGGAAGCTGTCGAACGATATGCCGTAGAAATGATGCGTGCGATGCCTGCCACCTTTATTGTTAATCGAATTTATCCCTCCTTGACGGCACACTTATTAATTGGGCTCATTGAAGAGTCCCTTGGTAGAACGACAGAAACGGCTCGACTTTCAACAATGGATGTGGTTCGAGATAATGATTCGATTACTCCTATTGCAGTGGGTACCCATTCCTTGGGGCCACAGTCCTTCCGTCACCCAATGGGTTTCTATTATATTATTTTCAAGGCGGAGAGAGCGACCTCCGAATTACAAACATTATATTATCAATGGACTCATCAAGGTAAGAATTTCAATGCTGCCTTAAAAATTAAATTAGGTACGGCAGAGCAAGCGGTTGGAAATTGGAAAAATCCAGTACAGTCATTGAGAAGTGATCGCCAACTTGTAGGAATGGCTTGGATCAGCCCCAATGTTCGAGATGATATTCCAATGGTTTTAGGAAGGTATATTGCCTATCTTGAGGATCAAGGGTTTCATATCGATGCTAGTCGCAGCGATCGAACTTGGAATTTAAGTGAAATAAAAAATCTTTTTGTTCATGGTAAGGTTGATTACTTAGTCAAAGAAGCTCATTCTGATGGCGATTTAGTCAATATGTTTCAATTAGGAAAAAATTCTAAGGTGATCGTTGCAACAAAGTCGGGCAACGGTGACCTGTCAGGTGAAACCTTTTATATTCTCCTTCCGGAAAAGAGGGATTCATCCCTGGGCGGTTCTGAAAAATTTGGAGTACCACCACGGGTAGTCGGTGAGTGGATGAAAAGTCGTAGTGAAATAACGACAACGCCATTGATTTATTTAAATTCCAGCTGTTGGTCTATCAAGAAAGTATTTACAGAAATCACTCAAGTAAGTGATCCCCATTTTATAAATATTCCTTCCTTAGATTCTGTGGCATTTTTTAATAATCAAGGTGCTAATCATATGCGCACCTTTATCGATGGGATTCGCCAAGGTCTAGAGTTTTCAGCCATTGAGCAAAATCTGATTCATTTGGATTATCAGGGCCAAGGCTGGAGTAAGCCAACCCGTTTTGTTTTTCCGAACAGCCGTGCTTATTTTTCTCAAATCACCCAGAAATTAGGTCATTTTGTAGACTACGACCTACAAGTACTTTAACTGAAGCACAAATTCAGTAATTACAAACCTTGCAATAAAGAAATCAGTTATTATTGTATTTTATTGCAAGCTTTTGAACTTGAAATTCACCAACACCAAAGATGTAAGTTTTTAATTCCCCATTAGGCTCCGTCACTTCGAGAGTGATTTTGTCGTAGACGGTGTATATTATTCGACCTCTGAAAGAATTCTGTCGGGGGGGAACTGAATTTAATTTATATTTGTAATTTTGAATTTCTTGTTGGACATCATCTAATGTTTTGTTGGCCCTTAGAAGTGAATGGAAATTTTGAACTCCCTCGACGCCGGAGTCATTAAATGCTAGGTCCCCTGTATTATTTTGCTGTTTAAGTTCTTTAATTTCTTCGAGGCGTTGGATATTAAGTTTTAGGATATGCACTAATTTATCAAGTGCATCACCAATTTTAAAATCGTGGTTATCTCTTACCCGGACTTCCATATAAATTTCGCTACGCCCATTTAGGAGATCTTCCATCTCAGTCATTTTCATAATTCCTGAATTGGGGTCGATCGATCTTAACTCAAAATCCTCATTGAAGATCAAGTTCTTTAAATCTCCTCCTAGGTTCTCAAATTCCTCATTTATTTTTATAATTCCACGGTAGGCATTATCAGCTGTTGCTTTAACTGAACTTGAATCTGAAAGGGCGACTTTGAGCATTTGCAAGTTTCTTTCCATAATATGAATGTAGCGAAGCCTTCCTCTTAGTGAAGGATCATTGCTGTTACTTGAAATTGCATGATTGTCATTTAATGAGAGGCTATCTAAAATTGCAATAATTTCATTTTTGTTATCAGGAGTTGCGATGGGTGTATAATCAGTATCCCCATATTCTGGATTTAACAAATTACCGATATCAGATATGGCCTTCGATAATTGCTTCAAATGATCGGCATCAGCATTAGAATCAGCATTAGAGATCGTTGAACCTCCACTTTTACCTCCTCGGGAAGGATTATTTGATGCGGACTGAGCGGGTAATAAAAACAAATTCGAACAGTTGTTACTGTGGCGCGATTGAGAATGACCTCCAAATGAAATCGAGGTAAAGAAAGTTATAGTAAGTACTAAAAGATCTCCCATTGGCTTGTGAAATTTATTTTCAATTAACATTTTAACCTCCCGGTAAGCATTATTAATTCTTCAGATTGCTGACATAAAATTGGAGAGCCTCCGCCACTTTATCATGTTCCTGGAGTGCTAAATTTTGAAACATTTGTGCCAATTCCGAATTTTCGTCCATAAGCTGGCGAAGATAGGCACTTATTCGGCGTTGGGCAGTAGTTCCGGTCATTGAATAGTGAAATACCTCAATCCCTCTGTTGAAAATTGTTTGAGATTTTGGACTCAAGGAAGGGGAATTTGGAAAATTATAATCTCCCACGGTATTGATATAGGGCCGACCCATGGATTGGGCTAAATTCATAGTGTTTTTACCTGCAACAAGTAAGGGTATTCGACTTTTATTAACAAAGATTTCGAAAATGTCGGGAGGGACGCGATCCATTTGAACCAATAGAATCTGATCAGAACTCAAACCTTCGAGGGCGGAGACAAGTCCAGGATCATTCCATTGATAATACTCAACAGGTTTCTTTTTTGCTCGTTTTCTAGATTTATTTTCAGGAGGATCAGTATCATCTTTTAAGCCGAATTCCCATAAAATGGAACTAATCTCTTGTTCATTTAAATGAGAAAAAATGGGAAGAACAATTCCACCACGAAATAGTTGGGGTTCTGTCTTGCGCGCATTCTGGAGTCCTTCCACCCAGATCTTCAATCTGCCAGCAATATTACCAAGAAGGCCAATTCCATAAATAACTCCAAAATCAATATCTGATTTTAATAGAATGCTTCGTATGGCAGGCACTTTCGGTCCGAACTCTATACTGGCCTCAGGAATTTTCAAAGCTCTTTCCAAGCCCTCTGGACTGGAATCAATTTCCACATGAAAACCTAAATCTTTTAAGCCCGGAATGACAGTGCTGCCGGAAGTGTTTCGATATTGAAGAACACTGTCCCCCCACTCTTGGGGTTCAAGTCGAATATAAGATTTAACATTGAGAGCCTCAGGGCCCCGAAATTCAATATTATCATCGGCACCAGTAATTCCTAGTGGAATCAATTCACTTTGTTGAATCCCTTTTTGGAACTGACTGTATGAAATGGCAGAGATCCCTATTTGAGAAAGTTTTTGCCAACCTGACTGTGCAGGATCAAAACCTATCATAAAAGAAGAAAGTTTAGAGGCTATTTCATCCTGATAGATAACTTCAAACTCTCCGTGATAACCCAATTGGCGAAATCTTTTCATAACAGTAAAAGTTGCTGATTGATGACCATATCCTGGAGCCGAAGAGATATAAGCTCGGATTTTTTTTTGACTAGAAAGAAAGGCGGAAACTTTCTCTGTCCCTTGAATTTTTGTAACAGAATCCAGTTTGCGACTTTTTTCAAGAGGAGAGGCAGGTTTGCCAAAACTCCAACTTGAAATCAATAAGGCAATTACAAAAACAGCTGTTTTACTTAATCTGAACATGGATCACCTACTTGTTAGAAGGACTATTCGAAGCAGATCGAATACTGGACAGTTTCGAATAAAACCTTTTGAACAATTGAAAGAATTTCTGACCGTAACCATATGAGTTTTGAATTTTCACATTCCAAAACTCTTGATTCTCAGGACGCCCCAATTTTCTATTTACTTCCTTTAAAAAGGCCTCACCGGAGTTTTCCCTGTCTTCCTCAAGTTCTTGAACTATTTTTTTGCCTTCTTCAAAATGAATAACCTCGTCTGGAAAAACAATCAGGGGCAGGATAACCTCAAATTCTTCGGGAATATATGAAGCAAGATTAGGAATAGCTCGACGTGCATCAACACGGACTGCAAGCAATCCAGATCTAGTAAAAGTAATTGCGACACGGGGATTCGTGGTAAAAGAAAGAAAGGGGGATCCCACAGCATCACGGGCATGGTTGTTGAACATTACAGAAATTTTAGGTGTGGAAATCAAGGGCGAGTTTTGTACTTGATCTAGCGAGGCTAGCGAGGTATTTGCTTCGCTTCCGAATCTTGTTCTCATAGTTAATAGAGAGCGAAGGCGTCGGGTATAGCTACCTTGATTATAAATCAGAAGGCTTGAAAAATACCCTCGACCTATTTCTTTGCCTTGAGCATCTAATGCTTTTTGAGGCTTGTCCGTTTTATTATCAAGCCCTCGGAATAGAACAACCGATTTTCTAAAATCTGGGTGACGAATTGCCTCAATTTGATCCAACCAAAATTGCCTTTCAAAGGGTTCCAGAGTATCTAATGATAAATAGACCGTAAGGAGATTAGCCACTCCCTCGCGGTCATTTTTTTTAACCAACGCATCTAATTTTTCAGGCAATTCTTCCAGCTTTTCTTTTTTCATTTTTAATTCAGGATCACTTACAATCTTTTCAAAATCCTTCAGTTGCTGTTTCGCTAAGATAGTTTTCTTATCAAGGTCTTTCTTTAGTTCATCAATAAAGAGCTGAAAATAAGAAATCCATAGACTCTTCGAATCTAAATTGGGATTTAAAATTTGACCTCGGGCTTTTCCTGCCTCCAAAATAAATCTTTTAAGTTCTTCATCATTTTTAATATTCTTAATGAGTGCATAACTTCCAAGAGAATCTTGGGCCGCTTTGGCATTGTTCAATTCAATTTCAGCGACTTCTCTTTGAGCCAAAAAACTTCCGGCTTCTGCGTTCGCTTTTAATTCCATGGCTGTTAAGTAACTTCGTCCATTCAAAGACTCGGTTGTTCTAATACCAAACATTTTCAAAGCATTATGAACTAGACGCCACTGATCAAAATGTTTCCATTTAGTGGTATGGGCGTCGGGATGCCCCTCCCAGACCTCATGACCATTCTTATCGTAAATGATCTTATATCCTTGTTTGTAACTGTGACTTCCAAATTTCAATTTTAAGTCCCTCGAATTCATCATAGAGTTCAATCGACTCAATCCCTCCATTAATACAATTGGATTTCGAGAATATTCTTCAGGAATGAGCAGTTTGATCTGTATTTCTTCCGAGGAATTCATATCCAAAGCGACACTTGTTAATTGTAAGGGATTGGGATTCGACGATGTTTTGGTTAATTCCAACGAAAATTGAAAGATTCGACGATCTCCAGTTTTCTTAGGGTTCGATTTCAATTTGATATCAGCTTCGTGCATTTTATCAAAAAGCGCATTGAGACCCTTCACAGGATCTCCCGCCATCATCGAATCAAATTCTTTCCCATCCAATGTGATTTCGGTGGGTGCGAAATGATCTTCTTCGCCCTCTAGGTCTTCTCCTGACTCTAAGGCTCCTCCGCCATCGCTGATAATTGGATCTCCTCCAGTGGAATTGACTGAATCCATTGAATGATTAGAATGACTTGACTGCGAAAGCCCAACCATTGAAAAAAAAGTAAAACTACCCATGCCTAGGAGGGCCCTGAGATTTCTAAAAAGTTTCTTTTTTGAAAATTGGCCGACAACTGTCACAAACTTAGACACAATACCAAAGGCATTTAAAAAATAGCCCAAGGCGCGATCGAGGGAGGCGCGGAGGCCTGTCATCTGCGAACTGCACAAGGCAATGGCACGAGCGATGATATTCGAATTAATTAGAGTTGATTCAAAATCTTTCTTAAGCGGCATAAGCACCTCACTGTAAAGAATGCCTTGCAAAGCCTATTCCAAAGTCGCATTATTCCAAATGATGATTATTAAGAACTCATCTCTATTAATTGGTCTTATTAATACTGGGGTTATACATTCCCAAC
>Ga0172367_10003948_pt1 | contig 18807 bp, 17 predicted proteins | sample Lak10m_FD_114542 | JGI IMG/M metagenome (GOLD analysis project Ga0172367, IMG submission 114542) | Freshwater microbial communities from Kabuno Bay, South-Kivu, Congo - kab_022012_10m | ecosystem: Environmental > Aquatic > Freshwater > Lake | place: Democratic Republic of the Congo: South-Kivu...
GCCAAGGAAGGCCGACGCCGGGGCAGCCCGCGCGCAACGAGGCCCCGCGGGCATCGAAATACCCCGGCCGCGCGCTCTGGTGACGATGGAGCGGCTACCACCGCCGAAGCCGCGCAGAGACCTGGATGCCGGGCCAGAAAACAGTTCGGGGGGGCTGTTTTCAGAGGGGAACGCGTCGCCGGTGGCGAAGATGGGGGGTGCCCCCCGGCCCCCTGCCCTCAGAAATCCAGATCGGCATAATGCGCGGGCGGCGGATAGCCCGGCACCTGATCGACCAGCAGGGTGCGAAAACAAGGGCGCGACTTGATCTTGGCATACCAGTCCTTGACCACCGCATGACGGTTCCAGTCCACGTCCGAGATATAGTCGAGGCACGACAGATGCGCCGCCGCCGCAAAATCGGCCAGCGTCATCACATCGCCCGCCAGCCAGCGCCGCTGATCCAGCAGCCCGGCCATGTAGTCGAGATGAAACTTGATCCGGCTGGCCCCCGATTTCACGTTCTTGCTGTCGGGATAGCCCTGCCCCATGAGCTTCTTGTTGATGCGCTCGTAAACCAGCTTCGAGGTCACCTCGGCGTGAAACTTGTCGTCGAACCAGGCGCACAGGCGACGCGCCTCGTAACGGCCATCGGCGTCGCGCGGCATCAGGGCCGGGGCTGGCACGGTTTCGTCAAGATACTCGCAGATCGCCTGCGACTCCGCCATCACGCGGTCGTCGAGCCGCAGCACCGGTACCTTGCCCGCCGGATTGCGGCGCAGGAACTCGGGGCTCGGCTCCCAATAACGTTCCTCGACCAGTTCGACCTCGATCCGCTTTTCCGCCAGCGTCAGACGCACCTTGCGGCAAAAGGGCGAAAGCGGGACGTGATAGAGACGGATCATCTGGCACCGGTGTCGGGAAGATTGCTGGCCCCTCATTGGCCCGCTGCCACGGGAATTTCAATCCCCGCCCGAGTTATTCCTCGAAACAGGCCGCCCGCCCATCGACCGCGATGGTTTCGGCCCCCGCCACCACCTGTGCCGCGCGCTTGCGCACGAACGGCCCAGGCGCCGCCGGATCGCGGCGCTTGGGGTCGGGCAGCACCGCCGCCAGCCGCGCCGCCTGCACCGGCGTCAGCGCGGCGGCATCGACCCCGAAGAACCGCTGCGCCGCCGCCTGCACCCCGAACACCCCTTCGCCGAACTCGGCGATGTTGAGATAGACTTCAAGAATCCGCCGCTTGGTCCAGACCAGCTCGACCGCCGGGGTCAACATGGCCTCGAGCGCCTTGCGGGTCCAGCTTCGGCCCTGCCACAGGAACACGTTCTTGACCACCTGCTGGCTGATGGTCGAGGCTCCGCGCCGGCCGCCCCCGTCCACCGCCGCCCGGATCGCGGCCATGTCAAAGCCCCAGTGCAGGCAGAAATTGGCGTCCTCGGCCGCCACCGCCGCGCGCGCCATCACCGGGGCAATCCGGTCCCAACCCACCCACTCGCGTTGCACCTCACCCAGCCGCAGACGCTCGCCCAGGATGGTGATCGTTGTCGGCGGATTGACCAGCGCGAACAGCACCACGAAGGCGGCAAATAACCCCGCCAGCGCCAGCAGCCCGCGTGCCAGCCAGCGCCGCAGCCGCGCCAGCAGGGGCGGGCGCTCGGGCGCTGCCTTGGTGGGCGCTGCCTTGCGGGTGGTTTTGAGGGCCATGCCGCCACCTTAGCCATGAAGCGCAAGGTGGGGTCAAGCGGCGCGGCGCGGAGTCATTGCAATCGCCCGGAAGATTGACCTCGCGCGGGTCGTCCCCGCCGGTCCGCTTGCGGACCGGCATACGCCCGCCCGTCACGCCGGAGGCGTGCCTTCGGGGCGCCGCTGGCGCATACGCGCCCACCCGGGCGGTCGCATGCAGGCAAAGGGACGAGTCTCATTCAGGGGTCGTTGGTATTACCCCCGCTTCGTGGTCTTCACTTGCGACTGCCCCAGGTGGCTCAGGCGGCGTTGGCCAGCAGCCGTGCCTCCTGCGCGCGCAGCACCCGGCGCGCGGTGGGCCAGGCGGTGCGGCCAGCGACCTGGGTCAGCTCGGGGAACAGCGCCGTAATCTCGGCCCTCAACTCGGCATCACCGGCCAATATGGCGTCGCCGGGGTGAAAGCTTTCGGTCGGCACCCCTTCGGCCTCGATGATCTCGTGGCGATCGAACAGCAGATGCAGGTAGGTCACCTCGGCCACCGGCTGCACCTGCACCCGCCGGCCATCGACCAGATGCCGCGCCGCCACCAGCACCTCGTCCTGCCCGAACCAAAGCTCGGCCTGCCAGCCCGCCAGCAGCATCCGGTGCTGGGGCGAGACCAGCAGCGCGCGGGCATTGCCAACCGCCCCCGGGGCAAACCGGATCGGGGCAAACCGCCCGAGACCCGTCACCGTGCGGCTGCCGCACCAGCGCAGCGGCTGCGCGCCATGATCGCGCGTCATCACCAGATCGCCGGGCCGCAGGCTTTCAACCGGGCACTCGCCGAGGGGGGTTCTTATCATCGTGCCGGGGGTGAAACACGGTGGGCCGAATTTGCTGACCGCGATCCTGGTGCTTTTCGTGACATAGGTCGATTTGACAAAGGTGGCGTTCTGCAGAATCGTGCCATCGGTCGGGGTAAAGATTGCGGGGCCACCCGCGCGGTAGAAGGTCACGCCGGTAATGGTCTTGGTCACACCGTTCATCACCACGGTGATGGTGTCGCCGACCCAGACCGACGTGATATCAAGCCCCCCCGCCGAATCGTTGCCCGAGGGCGAGATGTAGCCGTTGTTGTCCTGGTCGATGTAGCTGATTGGCCCGGTCGTCAGGGCGGTGCCGCCGGCGGGCGGGTTGCCCGGGTCAATGACAAAGAACTGGTCGGTATAGGTGGTCGGCATCCTGCGCTCCCGCTGTCGGATGCGCCCGGCCTAGGAGCCAATTGCCGCCCCTCGATGGAGGATTTGCGGCAAATCGTGGCGAATTCGCGTAAAAGACCCCGCGATTGTGGCGCGGGGTCTCGGACTTGTCGGGGGCGGCCTATTCGGCCGGCAGCGCGCGCGCCTCGAGGCTCAGGGGATGGGCGAGATGGGTCAGCATTTCCCGCGGGCAGACTTGCAGGAAATTGCCGCGCTCGGCCTGCCAGTCAGCCAGAATCGCGGCACCCTTGCGGCTGCCGGTCTCGGCCACATGGCGCTCGATCAGCGCCTTCACCTGCGCCTCCCAATGCGGATGGGTCAGGGCACAGGTCACCAGCGATTCGCGGTTCATGAAATCCTCGGCCACCCCTTCGGGATCGTAAAGATAGGCCATCCCGCCGGTCATGCCTGCCCCGAAGTTGGCTCCGATCCGGCCAAGGATCACCGCCACGCCGCCGGTCATGTATTCGCAGCCATTGGTGCCGCAGCCTTCGATCACGACATCGGCCCCCGAGTTGCGAACCGCGAAGCGCTCGCCCGCGCGACCGGCAGCAAACAACTGGCCCGCGGTTGCGCCGTAAAGCACGGTGTTGCCGATGATGGTGTTTTCCGCCGCCGCCAGATGCGACGACATCGCCGGACGCACCACGATGGTGCCGCCCGACAGGCCCTTGGCGACGTAATCGTTGGCATCGCCCTGAACCTCGATCTTCAGCCCCCGCACCGCGAAAGCCCCCAGCGACTGGCCGCACGAGCCCGACAGTTTTACCGTCAGGTGATCGGGTTGCAGGGCGTTGTTCATGCCGAACTTGCGCACGATGTGACTGCTGGCGCGGGCGCCGATGGTGCGGTGAGTGTTCCTGACCGCATAGGAAAGCTGCATCTTCTCGCCGTCCTCGAAGAACCGCGCCCCATCCTTGACGATCTCGGCGTCGAGCGTGTCCGGCACCGCGTTGCGCGGGCGCGAGCGATCGAAGGTCAGGCGGTGCGCGCCCTCGACCGAGATCAACAGCGGGTTGAGGTCGAGATCGTCAAGGTTTTCCGAGCCGCGCGAGATTTGGCTGAGCAGATCGGCCCGGCCGATGATCTCGTCAATGCTGCGCGCGCCGATCGAGGCCAGAATCTCGCGCACTTCTTGCGCGTAGAAGGTGATCAGGTTCACCACCTTGTCAGCGCTGCCGGTGAACTTGGCGCGCAGTGCCGGGTCTTGCGTGCAGACCCCCACCGGGCAGGTGTTGGACTGGCATTGACGCACCATGATGCAGCCCATCGCGATCAGCGCGGCGGTGCCGATGCCGTATTCCTCGGCCCCCATCATCGCCGCCATCACGATGTCGCGCCCGGTGCGCAAGCCGCCGTCGGTGCGCAGGGTCACGCGCTCGCGCAGGTTGTTCATCGACAAGACCTGATGCGCCTCGGTCAACCCCATCTCCCACGGCAGGCCCGCGTATTTGATCGAGGTGGCCGGGCTCGCGCCGGTGCCGCCATTGTGGCCCGAGATCAGGATGATGTCGGCCTTGGCTTTGGCGACGCCTGCGGCAATGGTGCCGACGCCACTCGAGGCCACCAGCTTGACCGTGACCTTGGCGCGCGGGTTGATCTGTTTCAGATCATAGATCAGTTGCGCCAGATCCTCGATCGAGTAGATGTCGTGGTGTGGCGGCGGGCTGATCAGCGTCACCCCCGTGGTGGCATGGCGCAGCCGGGCGATCAGCTCGGTCACCTTGAGGCCCGGCAACTGCCCGCCCTCGCCGGGCTTGGCCCCCTGCGCCACCTTGATTTCCAGCTCTTCGCAGGCGTTGAGATACTCGGCGGTGACCCCAAAGCGCCCCGATGCCACCTGCTTGATCTTGGCCGACGGGTTGTCGCCGTTCGGCTCGGGGGTGAAATGCGCCGGATCCTCGCCGCCCTCGCCGCTGTCGGATTTTGCCCCGATCCGGTTCATCGCGATGTTGAGGGTCTTGTGCGCCTCGGGCCCCAGCGCGCCAAGGCTCATCCCCGGCGTCACAAAGCGCTTGCGGATCGAGGTGATGCTTTCCACTTCCTCGATCGGCACCGCCCGCCCCAGCGACTTGATGTCCAGCAGATCGCGCAAATGGATCGGCGGATTGGCCCGCATGGCGGCGCTATACTGCTTCCACAGATCGAACGAGCCGCGGTCGCAGGCGGTTTGCAGCAGGTGCATGGTGGCGGCTTCCCAGGCGTGCTTTTCGCCGCTGGCGCGCGCCTTGTAAAAGCCGCCCACCGGCAGCACATCAAGGCCGCCGCCCCAGCCCTTGGCATGCACCTGTTCGACCTTCTGCTGAATGCCGGAAACCCCGATCCCCGAGATCCGGCTGTGCATGCCGGGAAAATACTCGGCCACCATCGCGCGGCTCAGGCCCACGGCCTCGAAATTGAGCCCGCCGCGATAGCTGGAAATCACCGAAATTCCCATCTTCGACATGATCTTCAAGAGCCCCGCGTCGATCGCGTCGCGGTAGCGCCGCATCGCGTCGGTCAGGTTGCCGGCGATCAGCCCGCGGGCAATCCGGTCGGCAATGCTGTCTTGCGCAAGGTAGGCGTTGACCGTGGTCGCGCCGCAGCCGATCAGCACCGCGAAATAGTGCGGGTCAATACATTCCGCCGCGCGCACGTTGACCGAGCAGAAGGTGCGCAAGCCTTTGCGCGTCAGCCAGCTATGCACCGCGCTGGTGGCGAGAATCATCGGCATCGCCACCCGCTCGGGGCCCTGATGCTGATCGCTCAGAACCAGATGGCCGGCGCCGGAACGCACCGCGTCCTCGGCCTCGGCACGGATGCGCTCGAGCCCAAGGCGCAGATCGTCGTGCGCGCCACCGGCGGCAAAGGTGCAGTCGATCCGGGCCACATGGGTATTGAAATGTTCGACCATCACGTCGAATTCCGCGTTCGCAAGGAACGGGCTTTCCAGCACCAGAATCTCGGTCTGGCTGCTGTTCTCGTCGAGCACGTTCTTGAGATTGCCGAACCGGGTCTTCAGACTCATCACCCGGCTTTCGCGCAAACTGTCGATCGGCGGGTTGGTGACCTGGCTGAAGTTCTGGCGGAAGAAATGCGACAGCGGGCGGTATTGCCGCGACAGCACCGCCGCCGGGGTATCATCGCCCATCGAGGCGATGGCTTCCTTGCCGTCCTCGACCATCGGCACCAGAATCTGTTCCAGCTCTTCAAGCGAATAACCCGCCGCAATCTGGCGCTGGCGCAGATCGTGGCCGGCAAACAGCGGCGTTTCCGGCACGTCGTGCAACAGGGCGTTGAGGTCGATCACCTTTTCGATCCACGCGCCAAATGGCTGTGAGGCGGCCAGCCGGTTCTTGAGCTCGGCGTCGTGGTAAAGTCGCGCCTCCTTCATATCGACCGCAATCATCTGCCCCGGCCCGAGCGCGCCCTTTTCCGCCACCGTGGCTTCATCCACCGGCACCATGCCCGCTTCCGATCCGGCGATCAGCAGCCCATCGCCGGTGACAACGTAACGCATCGGCCGCAGCCCGTTGCGGTCAAGCCCGCCGCAGACCCAGCGGCCATCGGTCATCGCAAGCGCGGCCGGCCCGTCCCACGGCTCCATCACCGAATTGCAATAGGCATACATGTCGGCCCAGGCCTTGGGCATGTCGGTGGTGGCCTTGGACCAGGCTTCCGGCACCATCATGGTCTTGGTCATCGGAGCCGAGCGGCCCGAGCGCACCAGAACCTCGAACACCGCGTCCAGCGCACCGCTGTCCGAAGTGCCGGCCGGGATGATCGGCTTGATGTCTTCGGCGGCTTCGCCGAAGGCGTTGGATGCCATCCGGATCTCGTGGCTTTTCATCCAGTTGGTGTTGCCGCGCAGGGTGTTGATCTCGCCATTGTGGGCCAGCATCCGGAACGGCTGCGCCAGCGCCCATTGCGGAAACGTGTTGGTCGAATAACGCTGGTGGTAGATCACGAAGGCCGATTCAAACCGCTCGTCGAGCAGATCGGGGTAGAAGGTGGCCACCTGCTCGGCCAGCATCATGCCCTTGTAGATCACCGACCGGCACGACAGGCTGCACAGGTAAAGACCCTGAATCTGCGCCGCCAGCGCCGCCTTCTCGATCCGGCGGCGGATGATGTAGAGCTCGCGCTCGAACTGCTCGCCGTCGATCGGCTTTTCGCAGCGGATCAGGATCTGCTCGATCTCGGGGCGGGTGGCGTTGGCCTTTTCGCCCAGCACTTCGGTGTTCACCGGCACGTGCCGCCAGCCGTAGATGTAATGCCCCATCCGCAGCACTTCGGTCTCGACAATGGTGCGGCAGCGTTCTTGCGCGGCGAAATCGGTGCGCGGCAAGAACACCTGCCCGACCGCGATCAGCTTCGCGAGGTCGGGCTCGTGGCCGGTGCGCTTGACCTGATCGTAAAAGAACCGGACCGGAATCTGCACATGAATCCCGGCGCCGTCGCCGGTCTTGCCATCGGCATCGACCGCGCCGCGGTGCCACACCGCCTTGAGCGCGTCGATGCCATTCTGCACCACCCGGCGGCTGGCCTTGCCCGAGATCGAAACCACCAGCCCGACCCCACACGAGGCATGTTCATCCTCGGCGCGGTAGAGCCCGTTGGCATCAAGCCAGGCACGGGCGGCCTGTTCGCGCGCAACCCAGGCGTCATCAAAACTTGGCATCGGTGGCCTCCGGTGGTTTGGGCGACATCGGGTAAGACGACATCACGGCGTCACATTCGAACAGCGGGGTGTTGGACAGAAATCCCGGCTCGCCCGGCAGCACGAACTGCACCGGGCTACCGTCAAGCGGCACATAGCCCGAGCCGTCATCCCACTCCGAGGGCCCGGCAAAGAAGATCCGCCAGCCGGGGTGGATGTATTCGTTGCCGCGCGAGCGGCGCAGCAGATTGCCCTGGTCATCGCTTTCGGTGAACTCGAATTCGGTCTGTTGCAGGGTAATGCCGTCGATCACGAAGGTCTTGCCGGTCAGTTGGTCAAAACCGCTGACCACCGAATGCTCGCCGTTGTCGCGGCTAAGCTCGAAGGCAAAATTGTCGCGCCCATTCAACAACTCGGAAAACGAGGCCGGGTCACGGCTGGCGGGGTCGAGAGTTTGATGCACGGTGGGGAACATGTCGTAACTTTCGACCCACTGGCCTTCGCGATCGACCTTGCTAAGGAAAAACACGCCCTGCTGATCGAAATCGGCGCGCCACTGATCGCCGGGCGCATCGGCGGTGCAGCGGTAGTGATGCGACACCACGCAGCCGCGCGCCTGCACCGTAAGAAAGGCCTCACAGCCCTCGGGCGGGCTGAAACTGCCCTGCGCCAAGGCCGGAGTGGCCAGCAACAGCACACCACCCGCGACGATACCGGCGATCTTCATTGGCCCTGTTCCTTCCCTGTCGTGGCGCAGGCGGAACCTGCGCAAGTGCTGGTTTGCTGCCGCCACTGGCGCGATGCCGCGCCGGTCCGGTCTGCGGCTGCGGCGGACTGCCGACCCTGTTCGAAGTGGTGCCGTTTCATGCCGCCGCTGGCTTCGACCAACGCGCGAAGGCGGCGGTTCTGGTTGTTGATGGCGGCGTCGATGATCGGATGCAGCACCTGTCGGTCGTGCAGCCAGCGCACCATGAAATGGCTGTGGCCGGGAAAGATGTAGTGCTGACCGGCGCTCTGGTAAGGCATTTTCCGCCAGTGCAGTTGTTCGTCGTCGGTGTCGCCGTGAAACAGATAGCAGCGCCCGGCAGCCGCCAGGCTGGCGCTCAGGTCGCGAAAGCGAAACGCCTTGATGCGGCTGCGGAACTGCTGCCAGCGATGCTCGTCGGGCACCACCTCGGGGTCAACCGAGAACTGCGGGCTGAAGGCGATGGCGGCTCCGGCCCCCAGCAGCGGCGCCAGCGCCAGCGCCATGAAACCGCCCATGCTGTTGCCAAGGGTCACGATCCGGGCAAGGCCCTGGGCGGCAACGTAGCCCCGCACCTCGGCGCACAGGGTTTGCGCCAGGGCCTCGTCGTTCAGCCAACTGCGGTTGCGGTCCGCGACAAACAGGAAATGGTGCTGCGGGTTGGCGTTGGCATAACGCACGAATTCCAGCGGCGGCCAGGCCGAGAAATCCTTGCCGACCCCCGACAGGCTCAGCACCAGGCAATCTCCGGTTCCCGCGCGGCGATAAAGCCGCAGCGAGTCGGTCGCGAGATAAGGCGCGAAATCGGCGGTGATCGGGTCGATCGGCATCGCGTGGTTCCTACTCGGCCGCCACCGCCACCGGCTGCGCCAGATAGTCGAGGATCGCGGCCGCGGCCTCGCGCCCATCGCGGATCGCCCAGACCACCAGGCTGGCCCCGCGCACGATGTCGCCCACCGCATAGACGCCTGGCAGGCTGGTGGCATGGGTGATGAAATCGGCCTTGATGGTGCCCCAGCGCGTCACCGCCAGCTCGGGCACCCGCCAGAGGACAGGCAGCGGCTCGGGCTCGAACCCCAGCGCCATGATCACCAGTTCGGCCGGTTCGACGTAATCAGCACCAGCGATCACCTCGGGCACTTGTCGCCCGCTGGCATCGGGTGCGCCCAGCCGCATTTGCTGCACCAGCACGGCCTCGACTTGGGTCGCGCCACTGAACCCCTTGGGAGCGGAAAGCCACACGAAGTCAATGCCTTCCTCCTCGGCATTCCGAACCTCGCGCTGGCTGCCGGGCATGTTGGCGCGATCGCGGCGGTAAAGGCACTTCACTGAAACCGCGCCCTGCCGGATCGCGGTGCGCAGGCAATCCATCGCGGTGTCGCCGCCGCCGATCACCACCACCCGCTTGCCCGCCGCGTTCAGCTCGCCACCATCAAACGCCGCCACCTCGTCGCCGAAACTCTTGCGGTTGCTGGCGGTCAGGTAGTCGAGCGCCGCGACCACGCCCTTGGCCCCGCGGCCCGGTGCCGCAAGGTCGCGCGACTGGTAAACCCCGGTGGCGATCAGCACCGCGTCGTGCTGGCCGCGAATCGCGTCAAAGCTGATATCCTCACCCACCCGGCAGTTCAGCACGAACTGCACCCCGGCCTGTTCCGACTGTGCAACCCGTTGCTGCACCACGTTCTTTTCCAACTTGAAGCTGGGGATTCCATAAGTCATCAACCCGCCCGCGCGATCGTAACGATCATAGACCGTGACCTGAATCCCGTGGCGGCGCAGCGCATCCGCCGCCGCCAGCCCCCCCGGCCCGGCGCCGATGATGCCTACGCTTTCGCTGCGCTCGGCATGCGGGCGGATTGGCTTGACCCAGCCCTGCTGCCAGGCGGTATCGGTCAGGTATTTCTCGACCGCGCCAATCGTCACCGTGCCGTGCCCGGCCTGTTCGATCACGCAATTGCCTTCGCACAGCCGATCCTGCGGACAGATGCGGCCGCAGATCTCGGGGAAGGTGTTGGTCTGCTGGCTTAGCTCGTAAGCCTCCTGCAGCCGCCCTTCGGCGGTCAGCCGCAGCCAGTCGGGGATGTTGTTGTGCAGCGGGCAGTGGCTTTGGCAGAACGGCACCCCGCACTGGCTGCACCGCGACGCCTGCTCGGCCGCCTTCTGCGCCGCAAACTCGCGGTAAATCTCGTGGAAATCGGCGGCGCGCAGGTCGGCCGGGCGCTTCTCGGGCATCTGCCGCTCAACGGTCACGAATTTTAGCATGGGTTGCCTGGCCAAGACGGCACCTCCCGGTCGGGTTTCAGCGGGTGCGCCTTGATACTGCGGGTTTTTAGCAAATAAAAGTCAGTATGTATTACCTATTTGCGTGATTTTTCAGCGATAGGTCAAGATTTCTGCCAAATTCTTGCCATATAAGGTCAGTATTTGTTACCTATAACCTCAGAACCCCAGAAGCAACACCCCGAGCGCCGCCGAGCCCAGGATGATTCGCCACCAGCCGAACAGGCCGTAGCCATGGCGGCTGATGTAACCCAGCACCGATCTGACCACGAGAACCGCCACCACGAAGGCAACCGCAAACCCAACCGCGATCTCGCTGACCGCACTCAGGTCCAGCACATCGCGGTTCTTGTAAAGATCGTAGGCAAAGGCACCGGCCATGGTCGGCATCGACAGGAAGAACGAAAATTCCGCCGCTGCCCGCTTGTCCACCCCCAGCAGCAAGGCCCCGACAATAGTGGACCCCGAGCGCGACACCCCCGGAATCATAGCCAGCGTTTGGGCAAGACCGATCGCCAGCGCCGTGCCGAGGGGCACCTCCATCGCATCGTGGTAGCGCGGCGTCAGCGTCATGCGATCGACCACCAGCAACACGATGCCACCCGCGATTAGCATCACGGCGACCAGCATCGGGGTCTCGAACAGCACGCTCTTGATGAAATCGTGCGCCAGCACCCCGATCACGACGGCTGGAAGAAAGGCCAGCGCCACCGCCAGAATGAAGCGCCGGGCGGCGGGGTCGCGCGGCGCACTCGAAAACACCTGCCACAGCTTCGCGGCATAGACCGCCAGCAGCGCCAGCACCGAACCCAACTGGATCACCACCTCGAAGGTCTTGCCCGCGCTGTGAAAGCCGAGAAAATGCCCGGCCAGCAGCAGATGCCCGGTCGAGGACACCGGAATGAATTCCGTCAGCCCCTCGATCAGGCCAAGGAACGCGGCGATGATCGTCGAATCCGCCATCGCTCAGACCTTGCGCAGGGTCTTGGACGCGTTCTTAATGGCCGCAAATTGTCCGGCCTGGCGATTGGTCCATAGGTATTCGGGCAGCACGGCGGCAATCGAGGCGGGCACGATGCCCAGATCGGCAAAGCCCTTGGCACCCGGGGCCACGACATTGTCATGCGCCAGATTCCGGACCTGATCGCGGGTCAGAACCTGATTGGTGATCAGTTGCAGCGACAGTTTCTGCACCATGTCAAAGGCGAACGCCATGATCCGGGCCACGAAGAAGGGAATGTCCATCACCAGCTGGTGGCGCTGCACCACGGCCAGCATCTGCTGCATCAGGTCGGTCAGGCTGGCGACATCCGGTCCGCCCAGTTCATAGACACCCGCCGCCTGCCCCAGCACCCCCTGCACCGCCGCCTGCGCCACGTCTTCGACATGCACCGGCTGGAACAGCGTCGCCCCGCCCACCACCGGCAGGAACGGGCCATAGCGGGTCATCGCGGCGAAGCGGTTGAAGAAGCTGTCGCCATTGCCGAAGATCACCGAAGGCCGCAGGATCACCGCCGCCGGGAAAGCCGCCAGCACCGCCGCCTCTCCCGCCGCCTTGCTGCGGGCATAGGCGCTGTCGGACTTGGCATCCGCCCCGATCGCGGAAATATGCGCCAGATGCCTGACGCCAAGTTCGGCGGCGGCCCTGGCAATGGTGCCGGCCCCCTTGGCCTGCACCGCGTCGAAACTGTTCTTGCCGACCCCGTTGAGGATGCCGACACAATTGACCACCGCATCCGCGCCCTGCATCGCCGCCCGCACGCTGGCCGCGTTGCGGATGTTGCACAGCACCGGCTCGACCTGGCCGACCACCCCGTAGGGACGCACGAACAGAGCCTCGTTGGGGCGGCGCACCGCCACCCGCACCCGCCAGCCGTGCTGCGCAATCCGCTGCGCGATGTGACGCCCGACAAAACCCGAACCACCATAGATCGTGACCAGCTTGCTCATCTGCAATGCCCTTTGGGATAGCTGCGCTAACGCCCGCATCCATAACTTTTCAGTGTCGCGCAAACAAGCGCCATTCGCGGGCGCGAATTTTCCCCCAACCCCGTTGACAGTGCGGCAGCGCGCCTTTACATCGCCCTTCACGACACCGGCCCAGGTGGCGGAATTGGTAGACGCGCACGGTTCAGGTCCGTGTGCCGCAAGGCGTGGAGGTTCGAGTCCTCTCCTGGGCACCATCGATCCTTCGTGCCAATTCGAGGGATGAAACCGTGACAATCCACTTTTATCACAACGACTTGCCCGACGGGCTGACGCTTGGCCCGGTGGTGGCAATCGACACCGAGACGATGGGGCTTGACCCGCGCCGTGACCGTCTATGCCTGGTGCAGATGTCGTCGGGTGACGGCAACGCGCATCTGGTGCAGATCGGCCGCGGGCAAAACCGCGCACCCAACCTCGAGCGCCTGTTGACCGACACCGAGGTGCTCAAGCTCTTTCACTTCGGCCGCTTCGACATTGCCGCCATGAAGCAGGCGTTCGGGGTTCTGACAGCCCCGGTCTGGTGCACCAAGATCGCGGCCAAGCTGGTGCGCACCTTCACCGATCGCCACGGGCTGAAATACCTGCTGGCCGATCTGGCGGGGGTTGATGTCTCGAAGCAGCAGCAGACCTCGGATTGGGGCGCGGAAACCCTGACCAGCGCGCAAAAGGACTACGCCGCCTCGGATGTGCTATACCTGCACCGGCTGAAGGCGGAACTCGAGGCGCGACTGATCCGGGAAGGGCGGCTGGAACTGGCGCAGCGCTGTTTCGATTTCCTGCCGACGCGGGCAGAGCTTGATCTGATGGGCTGGGACGAACCGAATGACCTCTTCCACCACTGATTTTCTGGCCACCGGTCGGCGGGTGATCGCCCGCGAAGCCGCTGCCCTGACCCTGCTGGCCGACGCGCTTGGCCCCGGCTTTGGCGCGGCGGTCGAGCTGATCCTGGCGGCCAAGGGCCGGGTGATCGTGTCGGGCATGGGCAAATCGGGCCATATCGCGCGCAAGATCGCGGCGACCTTTGCCAGCACCGGCACGCCCGCGCAGTTCGTCCACCCCGCCGAGGCCAGCCATGGCGATCTTGGCATGGTGATGCGCGGCGACGTGGCGCTGCTGCTGTCGAATTCCGGCGAGACCCCCGAGCTGGCCGACCTGATCGCCCACACCCGGCGGTTCGACATTCCGCTGATCGGGGTGGCGGGGCGCGCGGGCTCGACCCTGCTTGGTCAGGCGGATGTGGCGATCCTGCTGCCGCCCGCCGCCGAGGCCTGCGATCAGGGCATCGTGCCCACCACCTCGACCACCATGACGCTGGCGCTGGGCGACGCGCTGGCGATTGCGCTGATGGAGCACCGCCATTTCACCCCCGATCAGTTCCGCATCTTTCACCCCGGCGGCAGGCTGGGGGCGCGACTGCTGACGGTGCGCGATCTGATGCACGGCGAGCTGCCGCTGGTGCCCGGCCCGACCCCGATGCGCGAGGCCCTGCTGACGATGAGCCGCCAAGGCTTCGGCGTGGTCGGCGTAACCGACGGGGCGGGCGCGCTGGCGGGGGTGGTGACCGATGGTGACCTGCGCCGTCATATGGACGGGCTGCTGACCCTGACCGCGGCGCAGGTGATGACGCCCGCGCCGCGCACCATCGGCCCCGACGCGCTGGCGCAAAAGGCGGTGGCGGTTATGAACGAGCGCAAGATCACCTCGCTGTTCGTGGTCGATCCGGCGGGCAGCCGGGCCGCAATCGGGCTGATCCATATTCACGACTGCCTGCGCGCCGGAGTGGCATGATGGCCGCCTACGCGCCCGGCAATCTGCATTCCCGGCTGGTAACCTGGCTCAAGGTGGTGCTGCCGCTGGTGGCGCTGGCAATTCTGTCCACCCTGTTCCTGGTGTCGCGCCGGATCGACCCGGCCGATGCCATTCCCTATGCCACGGTCGATGTCGCCGACCGCATCCGCGAGCCGCGGATGACCGCGCCGGTCTATGCCGGCCGAACGCGCGATGGAGCCGACCTGACGATCACCGCCGACGCCGCCCGCCCAAATGCCGACGAGCGCACCGGCGGCACGGCGGCAGCCCCGCAAGCGGTGCTGCAAACACCGGACGGGACCACGACGAGGATGGTGGCGCGGCAAGGCGAACTGGATAACGGTGCCGGGCTGCTGCGGCTGAGCGGGGCGGTGGTGATCACCACCTCGTCGGGCTACATCGCAAACAGCGAGGCCATGACCGCCGCCCTCGACCGCTCCGAGATCATCAGCCCCGGCGCGATCACCGCCACCGGCCCGCTGGGCACAATCACCGCCGGGCAGATGATCCTGACCGAAGATCCCGCCGCGCCGGGCGAATACGTTCTTGTGTTCAAGAACCGGGTAAAGCTGCTATACGCTCCGGCTAAATAGTCATTTTCGAGGCAAGTCATGTTCCATTCCCTGCGTGCCCTGTCGCTGGCCTGCGCCCTTGGCCTGCTGCCGCTGGCGGCAAGCGCGCAAGCGGCCACGGTAGCCTTCGGCGGGCTGAAGCAGGACACCACCCTGCCGGTCGAAATCGCCTCTGACCAACTGACCGTCAATCAGGCCGATGGCCGCGCCATCTTCACCGGCAATGTGCTGGCGGCGCAAGGCGACATGCGACTGTCGGCAGCGGTGGTCGAGGTCGAATACAGTGCCGACGGCAAGGGCATCGCGCGGCTGCATGCCTCGGGCGGCGTGACACTGGCCAGCCTGAGCGAAGCCGCCGAAGCACAAGACGCGGTTTACACCATCGCCAGCGGTGTGGTGGTGATGACCGGCGACGTGCTGCTGACCCAAGGGGCCAGCGCCATCTCGGGCCAGAAACTGGTGGTCGATCTGACCACCGGCACCGGCACCATGGAAGGCCGGGTCCAGACGGTGTTCGTGCCCGCCGCCAAACCGGGCACCAAGCCATGACCCCACCGCCGGATCTGACCGTTACCGCCGGCAGCGCGGGCCTGCATGTGCGCCACCTGCGCAAAAGCTACAAACGCCGCCCGGTGATTCGCGATGTGTCGATGGATCTGACGCGCGGCGAGGTGGTGGCGCTGCTCGGGCCGAACGGCTCGGGCAAGACTACCTGCTTTTATGCCATCGCCGGGCTGATCATCCCCGAGGGTGGCGAGGTGCTGATCGACGGGCGCGATGTCACCGCCCTGCCGATGTATCGCCGCGCCCGGCTTGGCATCGGCTACCTGCCGCAGGAAGTTTCGATCTTTCGCGGCCTGTCGGTCGAAGACAACATCCTGGCCGTGCTCGAGATGACGGTGCCCGAGCGTCACAAGCGCCGCGAGCAACTGGAAGAGCTGTTGTCCGATTTTTCCATCACCCACCTGCGCCGCGCCCCGGCACTGGCGCTTTCGGGCGGCGAGCGCCGGCGGGTCGAGATTGCCCGCTGTCTGGCGTCCGACCCGAAATACCTGTTGCTTGATGAACCCTTTGCCGGGGTCGATCCAATTGCAGTAGGTGAGATCCGGCATCTGGTGCATGATCTCAAAAGCCGGGGCATCGGCGTTCTGATTACCGATCACAATGTGCGCGAGACCCTGGAAATCGTCGATCGCGCCTATATCCTGCATGATGGTGTGGTGCTGATGAGCGGCACCGCCGACGAAGTGATCCGCGATGAAACCGTGCGCCGGGTTTACCTTGGCCAGAATTTCCGCATGAGTTGAACCGCCCCGGAGTGGTTTGCCGGTGGTGCGACGAAGCAGTTGACAACTCGACCAGTTCTGTCGCCAAATATGGTTGATGCGTGTCGAAATCGCCCCGTTCCAAACTGCCAAGGCGGCAGCCCTGCGTTCCTTCCCGGAGCGGTTTGGTCAAGGCCATGCGCACGCAATTCTCGCACGAATTTACCGGCTGGTAACCCTGCATGGCGCAGGGTTTGCCTTGTCGGTCAGGCGAAGGAGAGGCCATGCGTTATCAGATCAGCGGCAAACAGATCGACATCGGCGAAGCCCTGCAGACTCATGTCAAGTCCGAGCTTGGCGAAGTTATCGAGAAATATGCGCAGCGCCCGACCGAGGCTGTGGTGGTCTTTTCCAGGACCGCGTTCGAGTATTATTGCGAGACGGTGTTGCGTCTGTCCACCGGCCTGACCGCCCAGGCTACCGGCCATGCCACGGAAATCTATGCCGCTTTTGAAGCTTGTCGGGAAAAGATGGACAAGCAGCTCCGCCGCTACAAGCGCCGCCTGCGCAGCCATTACACCAACCGCACGGAGCCTGTTGAATTTGCCAAGGGTTCCTCGTATATCCTCGCGGCAACAACCGAACCCGAGGATGTCGAGCCCGACACGCTGCAACCCATGATCATCGCCGAGATGGAGACGCGCGTTCCCTCCATCACCGTCGGCGAGGCCGTCATGCAGATGGAGCTGGCCGGGCAGCCATTGCTGGTGTTTCGCAACGAAGGACATGGCGGGGTGAACGTCGTATACCGTCGCGACGACGGGCATATCGGCTGGATCGACCCGCGCAACAGCAAATAACGCGTCCCGCAATCGGGCGCAGGACATACGGCGGCGCATGGAACTCTCGAAATTGCTTGCTCCGGGGGCCGTCAGGGTCGTCGGCCAGTTGACTAGCAAGAAGCGTCTCTTTCAGGAACTGGGAGAGATCGCGGCGCAGGCCTATCGCCTGAACGCGTCGGTTGCGACCGACGGCTTGCAGGAACGCGAAAGCCTTGGCCCCACCGGTGTGGGCCATGGCATCGCGCTGCCGCATGCCAGGCTGGAAGACCTGCCCGACATCGTGGCGGTGTTCTTGCGGCTGGAAAAGCCGCTCGACTACGATTCGGTCGATCGCCAGCCGGTCGATCTGGTGTTCGGGCTGTTTGCCCCCAAGGATTCCGGGGTGGATCACCTGAAGGCCCTGGCGCTGGTATCGCGCACCATGCGCGATCCCGGCATCTGCGCCAAACTGCGCGCCAACACCGACCCCGACAAGCTGCATGCCATCCTGACCGCCGCGCGCGCCGCGCAGGCGGCCTGAGCCGGGCCAACACGGGTGCGCGGAAGGCGATCAGGCGCGCCAGGGACCGAAGCCAAACCCCATGTAGTCGCGCTGATAAGCATCGCGCGCCGCCGCTTCGATCTCGGCGTCATAGATCGCGCGTAGCGGGTGGGGTGCTTCTTCTTCCGACGCTGGCAGCAGAGGCGGGGCTTTGACCCCAAGCTCGGCGGCAAGCCAGGCCAGGCCCTCGGACAGATGATCTTCGCGCAGCACCGCATCAGGACCCTGAAACTGGGCAAAGCCTTGCAAGACCGCGGTCTGGCTGGCCCAGTGCGGATCGACCCGCAGCCCGGTCTGGCCCGCGAGATTGCGCTTGAGGAACCGCAGAAAGTCCAGAAAAGCGGCGCGGTGGGCGCGCGCGCTGTGGCGCCCGCCGGGGGCGGGCAGATTGATCTGGTAGATTTTGGTCAGGGCGGCGCGGATTTCGGGCATGGCCTCGCCCAGGATCTGGCGGCAAAATACCGCGTGCGCGCGCGCCACCGGATGGCGCAGCACGGTGAAACTGCGGTGCGGGGTGTGGGATCGCTTCCACTGGCGCAGCGATTTCTGCACGAAATTGCCGGTCAGCCCGCCGCTACCAAGCCCCGCCAGCCAATCCGTGACCTCCGCCTCAGGGCCACCGCGCAGCGGCATATACAAAAGCCCCGCCCCGCTGGCCGCAACAAAGCCCGGAATTGCCGCCCCGCGCCGGGGCTCAAAATTCGGGGTGCGCGCCAGATTGAAGCGGTCAAGCCGCGCCAGCGTCGTTGCCATCTCAGCCGGGTTGAGCACCTTCTCGGCAATTTCTTCGGGATTTTGCTTCTTGAGACTATCGTCCAGCGCCTCGAGCCGCCCGGTAACGCCCAGAAACTGCGCCAGCCCGTTCAGCACCGCCAGATCGGTAATATCTTCATAGTCGATGTAGAACGCGGTCTGCCCGCGGGTTTGCAGCCCGTGCATCAGCCTGATCTGGAACTCCTGCAACGCCGCCAGATGCTGCTCGAACTCGCGCCCGTCAAACCGCACCCTGCTGGTCTTGAGCTTGCTGGCGTTGGTCAGCTTCCACTGGCCGGTTTGTTGCGCGATCTTCCATGAGACGTAACATTCGATCGGGTTGCGGGTGAGTATCCGTCTTGGTCAAGCGGGTTTTGGGGTCCAGAGGCGGTCGGCCTTGACGAGGGCGTTGGCGGTTTCGAGGAGCTTTCTCATCAGGGCTACGAGGGCGACCTTGGCGGGCTTTCCC
>Ga0172367_10003949_pt1 | contig 18806 bp, 9 predicted proteins | sample Lak10m_FD_114542 | JGI IMG/M metagenome (GOLD analysis project Ga0172367, IMG submission 114542) | Freshwater microbial communities from Kabuno Bay, South-Kivu, Congo - kab_022012_10m | ecosystem: Environmental > Aquatic > Freshwater > Lake | place: Democratic Republic of the Congo: South-Kivu...
CGCTGTAGGATGGCTCCACACACCAACTAGTGAGGCGTACACTCCATGGGAATAGAATCAATTCCTCTGCGCCTCTGGCCCTTTGCGCCTTCGCGTTAAAAACTCTTCTGAATTGTTACGGCTGAGATCTGAGTCGAAAGCGTGAGGGACTGGTTGGTGGGGCTAGGAGTTGATGAGCAGCCATTTTATTGTCGCCCGGGTGATGTGCGTCTGGCAGGATCCAGAGCACACCATGAAGTTTAGCCTGCGAACCAGCCTTTTGATTGTTTCACTTTGGACCGAGTGGATGGTTTGCGCTGCTGAGTTGAGCGGCGGGGAGCGTTGGGTCTCGTTGTTAAAAGGAGGGGTGCTGGACGGGTGGGTTCAGAAAGGGGGCAAGGCGAGTTACAGGGTGGAGGGAGATCAGATCGTGGGAACGCCGGTGCCGAGCACGGGGAATTCTTTTCTTTGCACGACGCGGAGTTATACGAATTTTGTTTTGGAACTGGAGTTCAAAACGGATCAGGGACTGAATTCCGGGGTGCAGGTGCGAAGTCACGCATTCGAAGGGCCCACCGAGTTCGAGGACACAGCGAGAGGAAAAACGGTCAAGATTTCGGCGGGGCGTGTGCATGGTTATCAGGTGGAGATTGATCCGTCGCCGAGGGCGTGGTCGGGGGGCATCTATGATGAAGCGCGGCGAGGATGGCTGAATGATTTGAAGGAGAACGAGGCGGCGAGGAAGGCTTATAAGACCAACGATTGGAACCACTTCCGTATCGAAGCGACTCCTGGTCGGCTCCAAACCATCATCAACGGCGTGCCCGCTGCGGACCTGCGAGATACGGTGAGTCCGGCGGGCTTCATTGCACTACAGGTTCACTCCGTTGGGACGCGGACCAACGCGATGGAAGTCCGGTTTCGGGGGTTGCGTATTCTGGAGCGACCCTAGCCTTTTGCGAGACTGGAAGTGAGAGATTGATGGGCTGAGGTGCGGACTACGGTTGGGGGTGAAGCGGACAAAAATGGGGTGTAATCTTCCATTGACGGTGGCGAGGAGGATTGTTTTAATCACAGCATCCTTAGCAAAATCTACCTATAGGCATTCCCTGCTGTTTTGGCCAAACAGCGCATGAGGCGTTCGCGTCACTTGTGTCGGTGGCGTGTCGATTGGGTGGGTTTTTAGGCAAAACAACTATGCGAATCATTCAAAACAAGTCGTGGATGGCTCTGCTAGGATCCGTTGGCTTCTGCTGCACTGCGGCGGTTGCCGGAACGTTCGACCTGAACTTCAACTCGGACCCCAGCGCTGTCCTCAATATTAATAGCAATGTGCCCGAACCTTGGCGGAGCACCGGTGGTAACCCTGCGAGCGGTGGTTACTTAGCAATTACGGAAGCGGTCAACAGCCAGAGCACGGTCATCGTGTTTGATGACTTTGATAAAGGGTTGATAGTCAAATCGTTCAAGTTCTCCATGGACTTGCGAATTGGGAATCCGGTCGGCAATGGCGGACGTCCTGCCGACGGTTTCAGCGTGAACTATGCGCGCGCCAACGATCCGGTCGTGGGCGGAGCAGGAGCCGCTGGTTTTGCCGCATCCGGGGCACCGGAAACGGGAACCACAACAGGTATCGCGATTAGCTTTGACACATGGACGGGCAACGCCCTCCCAGACGGAGCCGACATTGAGGGCATCATTGTCCGCGTGGACAATAAGACGATTCTTCGACATGCGTTGCCAACCCGGAACGGGGCAGCGACCGATGCGACTTCGCTTCAGACCGGTCCTTGGGTGGATGGTTCTGAGGGGGCGTTCGATGGCCTCACGTGGCAGCGGTTTGAGATGGACTTGGATGACGACGCGAAATTGACCGTGAAATGGAAGGGAACGACGATTTTGGACAAGTTCCAAACGACGTTCTATCCGAGCGCGGGCCGTATCGTTTTCGCAGGCCGAACCGGTGGTGCGAACGAAAACACCCATGTTGACAACCTGCACATTGAGACCTTTGCGGCTTCGAAAGCCCTTCTGTCCGGTGTGACTGATGTGAGTGCCACTGGATTCACGGTTGGGTTCGTGGATTCCGGGGTGAGCATTGTGGACGAGAAGACGATTGCGGTTCAGCTCGATGGTGTGGCGATCACGCCGGTGAGCACTACTGTCAAGGACGGTGTGACATCGCTTCGTTTCGAGAACACGGGCGAGTTTTACGCTTCTGGCTCGGCTCACACGGTGACGGCCACCTTCAAGGACAAAACGGGTGCTGCCATTACCGGGTTGCGTCCGTTCACCATTCCGACCTATGGCCTGATCAAGGCGGACACTGCGGTAACCGGTGCAACGGGTTCTGGAATGAAGGCGCGCATTCACCAAATCGCGGTGGGTCGTGGTCCAGGTGATGCGAACTCGACTTTGAATGCGGAGACCCAACTTGCGGACGGGTTTGAGGATCCGGCTACAAACCAGCCTTATCCGAACATCGCGGATCTTTCCAGCGCGACGAAGGGCATTTTCGATGTGCTCACAGTGAACTGGGATCAGGACGGCGGCGCTCAGGGTAACTTCAGCAACAACCAAGTGGATGCGAACTTGGCGATCGGCGAAGAATTGATCCCTGGCATTCCTGGAACCGAAGGCGGCACGGACAACATTGTGGGTGAGATCCTCACCTATCTCGAGCTCAAGAAGGGTTCGTATGTCATGGGCGTGAACAGCGACGACGGGTTCCGCGTTTCGACTGGACCTGGCGCTGGCGACATCGCGGGTATCGTTGTGGGTGAATTCAGTGGTGGCCGTGGGGCGTCCGATACCTTGTTCAACCTCGCGGTGGAGAAGGACGGCGTCTATCCCTTCCGTTTGACCTGGTGGGAAGGTGGTGGCGGCGCGAATGTGGAATGGTTTACTGTGGCTGCTGATGGCACGAAGCACTTGATCAACTATACGGCTGATGCGAAGGCTGTGAAGGCGTTCAAGACGGCGAAGGGTCGTGCGTATGTGAAGTGGCTCGCCGGTCTGCCTGGCCGCCCTGAGTTCCATCCTACCTCTCCTTTGAAGGCGGTCTTGGTGGACGACGCGACCTCGGTTGTCAGTGGTTCGATCAAGCTGACTGTTGATGGCGTCGAGGTTACTCCTTCGATCACAAAATCGGGTTCCGAGACGACCGTGAGCTACCTTCCTGGTACGGCTTGGTCGCCGAAGCGCTACAGCGCGAACCTGACCTACAAGGAAAGCACGACTCCGGAGAGCACCCGGTCGATCGACTTCCAGTTCCAGCCGAAAATCGTTCCTGCTGATTTGCCTGCGACTTCGTTCAGCATTGAAGCCGAGCACTTCGACAACAATGGTGTTGCCGTAAGTTCGGTGAGCAAGATGCCCTACGACGGTGGTGAGTATGACGGTCAGGGCGGTATTCTCGGTGTGGATTACAACAACAACAACGAGGCGGATTCAGACCTCTACCGCAAGGGTGAGGACGCTGGTGTGAACATCGCTGAGACATTGGGCAACCGCTGGGGTCGTCAACGTCCTGGCTTTGATGTGAACGTCAATCATCGCATTGGCTGGGTTGCTGGTGGTGAATGGTATAACTACACTCGCACGATCCCTGCTGGTCTGTATAAGGCTTATGCGGCGTTGTCCTATGATGGTACCGCGAACGGACAACTCGTGGCTTCTTTGAGCCAAGTGACTGCTGGGGTCGGGACGAAAGATCAGACCGTTGTCAGTTTGGGTAACTTCAATGCGCCGGGTTCTGGTGGTTGGGGACCTAACGACCTCGTTCCGTTGCGTCGTGCATTTGACGGCAGCGAAGCCGTTCTCAAGTTCAACGGCAAGACGACTCTTCGTTTTGATGTGAACAGTGGTGACTTCGATTGGTTCACCTTGGCTCCCGTGACGGGCGTTGCTCCTGCGGTTTCCTCGGCCAACATTGGTTATGACAAGATCCTCCGCGGTTCCGGTGCCTTGAAGTTCGAGATCACGGACTACAGCGCGGCTCTGGATCCGGCCAGCGTGAAGCTGTCGGTGGACGGCAAGGATGTGTCAGCGGGAGTGAAGGTCACCAAGAGCGGCGAGGTGAGCACCGTGGAGTATGCGGATGCTGCTAAGTTGGTTCCTGTGACTAAGCACACCTACTCGATCAGTTTCAAGGACACCAGCGGCAACGCGGGTTCCACATCGGGTGAGTTTGTTGCGACTCCGCAATTGGCAGGTTCGTTTGTCATCGAGGCGGAAGACTTCAACTTCGGTGCAGGTAAGCATCAAGCGGCTGCCGACAAGATGCCCTATGCTGGCAAGGCGTATGACAACTTGGATGCCATCTCGGACGTGGACTACCACAACCCCGACGGCAATGACTCGGATGTCTATCGCAAGGGTGAAAATCCGAACGTGAACATCAATGAAAACGGTGGCTTCAGCGACCGCGGTACCTTCAGCGTCACGGCCAACTATAAGATTGGTTGGATCGGTGATGGCGACTGGATGAACTACACCCGCGTGATCCCGAACGGGAACTACGAAGTGTATGCGGCGTTGTCGTTTGACGGCCGTGATCCTGGCCAATTGAAGGCGAGCCTGCAGAAGGTGACCAGCAGCGCCGCGCAGCCGAATCAGACCACGGAAGACCTCGGAACATTCGAGGCCAACGGGTCTGGCGGTTGGGGTAACAACAACTTCGTGCCGCTCATGAATAACGGGCAGCGTGCGGTGCTCACACTCGGTGGGGAAACCACCCTCCGATTCAACGCCATCAGCGGCGACTTCGACTACTTCCTCCTGACTCCGAGCAGCGGTGCTGCCACTGGTGGCGGGGATCGTCCGAAGCTCACCAGCATCAAGGTGAGTGGGGCGAACGTCGTGGTTGAGTGGACCGGCGGAGGAACACTCCAAGTGGCCGATGAGATCACCGGGCCATGGGTTGATGTTGCAGGTGCAACCAGCCCGTTATCGACTCCGATCACGGGATCGAAGCGCTTCGCTCGAATCAAGAAGTAAGCTAACTTCAAACGCTTAGAAACAGGGGAGACCGGACGCAAGTCCGGTCTCTTTTTTTTGTGAGGATAGACACCGTGGGTTCACGCTTGACCGGGTTGTGGGAAGAGCCTTTGATCCTGAGATAGAAAAAGCAGCGAAGCATCCACGTACATTTTGATCCGGTGCTCGCATAGCATAAGGGCATTCCGAGTTATCCGCAGACCCATTGAAGATATGCCTCGACCTTCTTCAGAGCTTTCGTTTGCCCGCTCTCGTGAGATCACACGAGGTTTGAACGCCGCGTTCTGCGTGAGGCGGATGGTATCTATTGGGATTGCTCTCCTCGTCGTGCTGGGGCACGCCGCGACGGCTTCGTCGGATCGGGATGCAGCCAAGGTTCCCTCGTTGAGTGAGAAGCATTGGGCCTTTGAAGCTCCTAAGGATGTCGTCGTTGCTCCTGGGAGGGTTTCTCCACGAGGCGCAGGATCATCAAACCCGGTTGATTATTTGATTCGCGCGAAGCTGTCGGAGAGGAATATCCAAGCGGTGTCACAGGCGGAGAAATCAGCGCTACTACGGCGCGTGACCTACGATTTGACTGGTTTACCGCCGACGCCGGAAGAGCTTCGCGCCTTTCTGAGCGATCGTTCAGCGTCGGGCTACGAACGCGTGGTCGATCGTTTACTTGCAAGCCAAGGCTTCGGGGAGCGCTGGGCACAACATTGGTTGGACTTGGCGCACTATGCGGACTCGAACGGGTTTGAGTTGGACGCGGATCGACCGGACGCTTGGAGGTATCGGGATTGGGTTATTCGGGCGATTAACGACGACATGCCGTATACGCGGTTCATGGGCCTACAAATAGCGGGGGACGAGTATGAGAGCGGGAGTAAGGATGCATGGGTGGCGTCCGGATTTGCCCGCAGCGGTCCGTTTGAAGTCGTTTCTGGCAATATTGATCCCGAGGTACGCCGACAGAATGAACTGACTGGCGCTACATCGACTGTGGGTGCGGTTTTTCTTGGGTTAACGATGGGGTGTGCACGCTGCCACGACCACAAGTTTGATCCCATTTCGACAGCAGACTACTATCGGTTGGAGGCCTTTTTTGCAGGAGCACAGCACACCGAGATCCCGATTCATGGTCCCCCCGAGAAGGCTCGTTTTGAAGCCGAAGCCAAACGGATCAAAGCGTTGGTAGCGCCGATTGAGGACGAGAAGAAGCGTTTGGAAGAACCGTATCGAAAGCGACTCCAGGAAGCGAAGGAGGCCGCGCTTACTAGGCATGAACGGGCCGTTCGAGCGAAACCGAAGGAGCAGCGCACCCCCGAGGAGGCTCGATTGTTTGAGGGTATCAGCGTGGCTTTGCGGGTGACGTGGGAGGAAGTGGCGGAAGCCGTGGCGCATCACCCTGGAGATCACGCGACGCGAGAAGCCTTGAAGCGCAGAATCCACGACCTCCAGATTCAGCTTCCCCAACCTCCGGCCCATGCGATGGCCATGGCGGAAGTCAGTACGAATGTGCCATCGACTTGGGTGTTGCGTCGAGGGGACGTGAAGAACAAGCGTGAGGAGGTCACGCCGAGTCCTCCGGACGTTTTGCTGGCGTCGATGGGGGGAGTTGACTGGTCCAAGACGGTGAGGGTTCCGTTGGATGAGAAGCGGTCGGGGCGGCGACTCCGACTCGCGCAGTGGTTGAGCGATGCGAGGAATCCTTTGACGGCACGGGTGATTGTGAATCGACTTTGGATGCATCACTTTGGTCGGGGATTGGTGGCGACGCCATCGGACTTTGGTACGCGTGGGGCTAGGCCGAGCCATCCGGAGTTGTTGGACTGGCTTGCGCTCGAGTTGGTTCGAAACGGTTGGCATCTGAAGCCGATCCACCGATTGATGGTGACGTCTCAGGCGTATCAACGGAGTTCGGAGGCCCTCAGTGCGAGTGGTGTGAAACAAGACCCGGAGAACGCGCTGTATTGGAGGATGAACCGACGTCGGATGGAAGCAGAGGGGCTTCGAGACAGTGTTTTATCGGTGGCGGGCCGATTGAGTCGAAAAGCCGGAGGGCCTGGGGTTAGGATTCCGTTGGAACCCGAGGTGCGAGACCTTATTTTTACAGAGGCAGAGGAGGTGGACCTTTGGCCGGTGACACCGGAGATTTCGGAGCATGATCGACGGTCGATCTATCTCCATCGGAAGCGGAATGTGCATTACCCGATGTTTGACGCGTTTGATGCTCCGGACATGTTGACGTCGTGTCCGCAGCGAGCGGTGAGTTTGCATGCACCCCAGGCGTTGGTGATGATGAACAGTGAGTTTGCGCAGAGCGCAGCCAGATCCTTCGCGCAGCTTTTGATCCGGACCTCAGGTGAGGATACGCGGCGGATTGAGGGGGCTTTTGAGCGATGTTTCAGTCGGAGGCCGAGTGCTCGGGAGCTACGATTGACTCGTGCGTTCCTGCGGGAAGCGACCGGAACGGAATTGGAACGATGGACGGATTTGGCGTTGGCTTTGATCAACAGCAACGAGCTTACCTATGTTCCCTGAGATGAGGCATACACTATCGGCGCGATGTCCTGGGCCGAGTTTGATGGCAGGGAGTGGGGGCACGCGACGTGAGTTCCTGCGGACCTTGGGTGGCGGCTTTGGCAGTGTGGCATTGACCCACATGTTGGCTGCCGAAACACCGAAGGGGGTATTGAAGCCATTGGGTGGACGGGTGACGACCTCGGCGCTGTTGGGTCATGTGGCCGCTCGTGCGAAGCGGTGCATTTTTCTGTTCATGGTAGGAGGTCCGAGCCAGATGGAGCTGTTTGATCCCAAGCCGGCGTTGGACAAGCTCCATGGCAAACGGTTGCCGCCGAGCTTTGGGATGGTGAACAGCCAGTTTTTGGAGAGTGACCCGATTTGTTTGGGGAACACAAGGACGTGGGGTCGGTATGGGCAATCCGGCATGGACATGTCCGATTTGATTCCGCACATGCATGCCCATGCGGACACGATTGCGTTGGTGCGTTCGTGCGCTGTGGACAGTGTGATTCACGCTCCGGCGCATTATCAAATGAACTCGGGCCGTGTGTTGATGGGGTATCCGAGCTTGGGCAGCTGGGTGACGTATGGATTAGGATGTGAGTCGCAGAACTTTCCTGCATTTGTGGTGATGGCTCAGCCACAGGGCACTCCGGAGGGGGGTGCACCTTGTTGGAGTTCGGGATTTTTACCGGCATCGAATCAAGGCACTTTGTTCCGTCCTGGAGCGAAGCCGATCGTGAACTTGGCTTCTGATGACGCGCGATTTGAAGGGCGTCGGCAGCGTCGGATGTTGGACTACTTAGGTGCACTGAATCGTGAGCGATTGGGGGCTGGGGACGGCGAGCTGGAGGCACGGATCGCGAGCTATGAACTGGCCTTCCGGATGCAATCGGAAGCGCCGGACGCGGTGGATTTTTCGAAGGAGACTGCGGAGACCCGGGCGTTATATGGGATTGATAACCCGAGAACCGCAGAATTCGGCACGCGCTGTTTAATCACCCGAAGGTTGATCGAGCGCGGGGTGCGTTTTGTGCAGCTTTACTCGGGAGGAGGGCCGGTGGCCTGGCAGTGGGATGCTCATGATGACGTCAATGCCAACCACGAAAAGATGTGTGGGGCGACGGATCGGCCGGTGGCGGCATTGTTGACGGATTTGAAACGACGCGGATTGCTCGATGATACGCTGGTGATTTGGGGTGGTGAGTTTGGTCGGACACCGGTGAGCCAGAAGGGGAGTCGGGGTCGGGACCACAACGCGACGGGGTTTTCGATGTGGTTTGCGGGGGGCGGGGTGAAGCCTGGGACGATCTATGGTGCGACGGACGAGATTGGGTTGCACACGGTGGAGCACCGAGCGCACATCAACGACATTCACGCCACGATCCTCCATTTGATGGGATTGGACCATCTGCGTCTAACGGCCCCGCACAGTGGCCGTGACGAACGGTTGACCAATGTGGGAGGCGAAATTATGCGCGGGCTCTTAGCCTGAGCATGACATGAGGGGCGGGAGCAGCCCAGGGCTGGGACGTCGCGGCGCAACGGCCCTACCATCTCATTCGGCAGGAGCTACTTTGCGGGTGCGCTTTTTGGGGGCGGTTGTGGACTTGGGGCGGGCGGCACGTTTGGCTTTAGCTTTCGCGGCGGTGGAGGCCATGGGCAGGGTTCCAACTTCGGTCGAGCCGGGCTCGATTCTGGGGGCATCGCGCCACAAACCTTCGAGGTCGTAGCGGGCACGAGCGTCGACGCGGAGCACGTGTACGATGACATCGAAGTAATCCATGACGATCCAGGTGTCGTTGATGCTGCCGTCACGGGCACGGGGTCGCAGATCGGCGTCACGGCGGAGGGAGTCCTCGATTTCGTCGACGATCGCCCGCAGGTGGGGTTCGCTGGATCCGGTTGCGATGACGAAGAAATCCGTCACGGAGGACAGCTTGCGAACATCCAGGATGAGGATGTTTTCCGCTTTTTTGTTATCCGCGAGTTCGCGGCATTTTAGAGCTAGTTCTTTCGAATCCATGCGAGGTATGACGATCAAGTGCCGTAAGTGTGCTCTGTCTGGATGATTTCCGCAACCTTGCTCGGTACGAGAAGATGAATAGGCAAGCCGGCTGCGATGCGTCGACGAATTTCGGAGGAGGAAACGGCGAACGGAAAACCGGTGAGAACCCGAGTACGGAAAGGAGGTGGAGCTTGGCCGGAGCCGTGGTCGCCAGGGCGCCGCACTACCACAAACTCGGTGAGCTGAGCCAGCGCTTCGGCGTCGCGCCATTTGGGCAGGTGCGGGACGTGATCGGCACCGATGAGGTAGAAAAGTTTCGCGTGAGGATAACGCTTGGCATAACTCTGGACGGTATCGATGCTGTAGGAGGGGGCACCACGGAGGATCTCTTGGTCATCGAGATGCCAGGAGCATTGACCTGCGAGAGCCAGTCTTAGGAAGCGTAGGCGCGTGGTGGCTGGGGCAGGAGGGGACTCGGGTTTAAAGGGGGACTGGGCGGCGGGGATAAAGACCACTCGATCCAGGTTGAGTTCTTCCTGAGCAGCCTGGGCGACCAGGAGGTGGCCGAGGTGAACGGGATCGAAGGATCCACCGTAGAGACCGATACGGGTTGGTGTTGAGGGGGCCATGAGGGTTGACCTCGGGACAGAATGGCGGGTTGGTTACGGGGGGGGGGTTAGCAGCATCGACGGACATTGCTGAACCGCTTTTCGAGCGTTTTGGCGTAAAGTTGGCCGGGATCTTGGGTGTGGGCGTGGAGTTCGGCTTTGGGGCAGCACTCTTCGGATTGGGGGAGGTTGTGAGTGAGTTGCGCTCGTTCGAACTCGGTTTCACCGGCGAGTTCACGAGCGAGGGCGAGGGCGAGCGAGAAGAGGCCGAGCAGGTTTAGGGGTTTTTCATCGGCGAGGACGTAATCCGGGAACCACGTGGGAGGCGATTCGCGGAGTTCGGCGATGCGTTTGCGGGCGATGAGCAGGATCCATTCGCGGACGCAGAGAAGGAAAACGAAGCCAACGAGCACGAGGAACGAACCAGCGACGAGGGCGTCGAGGCGTTGATTGAAGCGGAGGGAACGATTATCTCGGAGGTTCTTTTGGGCGGTGGCGATGGCGGTGTTGACTCCGGAGGATTGGGCTGAGGCGAGAGCTTGGTCGAGGGCGGGTTTAGCCTGATCGAGCGCCTTGGCTTGAGCGAGGAACCCGATGCGAGGATCGGTGTGGAAGATTTTTTGGATGCCGGCGGTGAGCGTGACGGAGAGCAGCCAGAGCAGAGGGATTAGGGTGACGAGAGCGAGCAGCGGTCGGCCGGGTTTGGTGGCGGCATTGGAAGAGGTGGACTTGAGCAGTTGGGCTTTGAGGATGACCGTGGTGGCGAGGCAGAGGGCGATGGAAGCGAGCAGTTGATTCGCGATACCGAAGAGTGGCCAGAGCGAGTTGATGCCACCGAGCGGATCGCGGACCCCTTGGATGAGGAAGTAACCCCAGCCCCCCACGACGCAGACACTAGCGAGCCAACCGGACCAATTATTTTGGGCAAGCCCGAGAGGTTTCCAGACGTGGCCAAGGAAATCTTGGAGGAGGTAACGCCCGACGCGAGTCCCTGCATCGAGCGTGGTGAGGATGAAGAGCGCTTCGAACATGATCGCGAAGTGATACCAGAGATCGAGCCAGCGGCCGCGGGTGACGTTGGAGAAAATACCGGCCATGCCGACCGCGAGAGTGGAGGCGCCGCCGGTGCGGCCGAAGAGCGATTTTTCGCCGATGGATTCGGCAAGAGAAGCCATTTGAGCTTCGGTCACGGGGTAGCCAGCGTCGGAGACTTTTTGAACGACGGCAGCGGGAGCGCCCTTCGTATTGATGCTGAAGTAGACACCGGGTTCGAGCGTGCAGGCGGCGATGAGCGCCATGATAGCGACGAGCGATTCGAGGAGCATGGCGCCGTAGCCGATGGGGCGAGCGAAGTGTTCGCGGGTGATGATCTTTGGGGTGGTGCCGCTGGAGATCAGCGTGTGGAAGCCGGAGATGGCACCGCACGCGATGGTGATGAAGCAGAAGGGGAACAGTTTGCCGGCGACGACGAAACCTTCGCCACTGGAGGCGAAAGGGGTTATGGCGGGCATTTTGAGGTTGGGCAGGACGAGGAAAATGCCTAGAGCGAGGGCGAAGATGGTTCCGAGCTTCATGAACGTGCTGAGATAATCGCGAGGAGCGAGCAAGAGCCAGACGGGGAGAACACTTGCGGCGAGGCCGTAAAGGATGACAGCCCAGGCGAGCGGTTCGGCACCTAGGGTGAGGAACTTGGCCCAGGAAGCATCCTCGTGGACGAGCTTGCCACCCCAGACGGCGAGCAGGAGGAGGATGACCCCGGCGGTGGAGGCTTCGAGCACTTTACCGACGCGCCAGAAGCGAAGGTAGTTGCCCATGAACATGGCGATGGGGATCGTAGCTCCGACGGTGAAGACCCCCCAGGGACTCTCGGCGAGGGCGCGCACGACGACTAAGCCGAGCACGGCGAGCAGGATGATCATGATGGCGAGGATGGCCGCCATGGCGAGCCATCCGGTGAGCGTGTTGAGCTCGTCTTTGACCATTTGCCCGAGGGATTTTCCGTCGCGTCGGATGGATAGAAAGAGAATGACGAAATCCTGAACGGCTCCGCCGAGCACGACGCCGACGAGAATCCAGAGGGCGCTGGGGAGGAAGCCGAACTGAGCGGCGAGCACGGGGCCAACGAGCGGGCCCGGGCCGGAGATCGCGGCGAAGTGGTGGCCGAAAACGATCCACTTGTTGGTTTTGACATAATCTTTGCCGTCGTCGTGGACTTCGCAGGGTGGCGCGCGTCGAGGGTCGAGGCCGAGGACTTCGGTGGCGAGCCAGCGGGAGTAGAACCGGTAGCCGATGGCGTAGCTACAGAGCGCGGCGACGAGCAGGTGGGCGGAGTTGAGCGTTTCGCCGCGGTGCAGTGCGAGCGTGGCGTAGCCCCAAGCACCGAGCAGGGCGACTCCGCACCATAGGACTAAGGAGAGGACGTTTTTCATGTCGGAAAGTTCACGGCGTTGTAGGCCTGTCGGGAGGTAATGCCTAGCAAAAACCGAGCGCTCGGAAATCGGTCTTGGTGGGAGCCTGGGCTGTTTCGAAGTCTTGATGCGAGGTGGAGTGGATTGAGAGCCCCAACGAGGAGGATCGACTAGTGGTCAGAGCGCCGGGGGGCCGGCAGGGGTGCCGGCGCTCCCAGGGCTTCCGAGTCGCATCGCTTCCTCGAAACGTCCGGCTTCGCGCCCCCTGGGACCGCCGGCACCTCGCCGGCCTCCGAAGGTCTAAAGTCCCCAAAGGCGTTCTGAACCCTGGGAGCGCTGGCACCTCTGCCGGCTCCCCCGCGTCCTGAGACCTCAGGCCATCCCACAGAAGCACCCGAGACGCTCCGGCTCCAAAGCTCGCATGGACAGTGCACCCTGTGACTCGTCAGGCAGACGGTGCCGCCGAGCTCGGAGGCCTCAAGGCCGGCCGGCAGGGATGCCGGCGCTCCCAGGGCTGAGGAGGCTGTGTTTGCAAATGGTCTACAGGCGGATGCGGAGGACGGTTTGGGGGCAGGAGGTCGGGGGGGATCCGGCAGGGGTGCCGGCGCTTCCAGTGGGCTTACGGATGTCGGCAGGGGTGCCGGCGCTTCGAGGGATCTTGAAACAGCCCTGTGTGCGAGCAAGGATTTGGCTTTTTGGTTGGCGTTGATTTCGGGTTTGGGTAAACCACGAGGAGCATGCAACTGACCCCCCTGGATTGGACGATCATCGCGGCTTACTTCCTTTTCAACATCCTGATCGGTCTCTGGTATCGGAAGCGGGCGACGGCGTCGATGGACGAGTTTTTTGCTGGGGGACGAAATGTGAATTGGTGGTTGGCGGGGACGAGCATGGTGGCGACGACGTTTGCGGCGGACACGCCTTTGGCGGTGACGGGGTTGGTGGCGATGTATGGGATTGCTGGGAACTGGCTTTGGTGGAACATGCTTTTGAGCAACATGCTGACGGTGCTCATTTTTGCGAAGCTATGGCGGAGGGCTGGAGTGCTGACGGATGTAGAGTTTGCTGAGATGCGGTATGGAGGGAAATCGGCGGCCTTTTTGCGGGGGTTTCGAGCGCTATACTTGGGAGTTCCGGTGAACTGCATCGTCATGGGATGGGTGAACCTAGCGATGGTGAAGATCCTGATGGTGATCTTTCCGTTGACGAAATTGGAGGCGTTGGGGGTGGTGTTTGGGATCATGCTGGTGACGGCCTTGATCTCCACGTTGTCGGGGCTGTGGGGTGTGTTGGTGACGGATCTGTTTCAATTTGTGTTGAAGATGGGCATGGTGGTGGTGCTCGCGTATTATGCGGTGGATGCGGTGGGAGGGATGGGGGAATTGAAGACGAAGCTGTTGGCGTTGGATGTGGCGAAGAACGCGCAGCAAGGGGGAGGCGGGCATGGGTCGATCCTGTCGTTCTTACCGGACGTAGGCTCGGCGTGGATGCCTGTGATCACGTTTTTTGTTTATGTGGGAGTGAACTGGTGGGCGACATGGTATCCGGGTTCGGAACCGGGTGGGGGCGGGTATGTGGCGCAGCGGATCTTTTGTGCGAAGGACGAGAAGCATTCCATTTTGGCGACGCTGTGGTTCACCTTGGCGCATTATGCGATACGACCTTGGCCATGGGTTTTGACCGCGTTAGCGACGTTGGTTTTGTATCCGACGTTGGCGGATAAGGAATCGGGGTACGTGAAGGCGTTTATGGATCCGCAGGTCTTCCCGCCGGCGTTGCGAGGGTTGATGATTGCGGCCTTTGCGGCGGCTTATATGTCTACCATTGGGACGCAACTGAACTGGGGTGCATCGTATTTGATCAACGACTTCTACCGACGCTTCGTCAGTCCGAAGGAGACGGATGCGCATTACGTTCGGGCTTCGCAGTTTGTGACGCTCCTTCTGATGTTGGCGTCGTCGGTGGTGACCTACTATCAGGACTCGATAGCGGGAGCGTGGAAGTTTTTGATGGCGTTGGGGGCGGGGACGGGGAGCGTGTTTATTCTTCGATGGTTTTGGTGGCGGATCAACGCGTGGAGCGAGATATCGGCGATGCTGAGCTCGTTTGTGGTTTCATTGACGTTGCAATTTGTGTTCAAGCTCGACAGCGACAAGCCGCGTGAATTTGCGTATTCGGTGCTCATCACGGTGGCGTGTTCGACGGTGACGTGGCTGTTGGTGACCCTGCTGACGGCTCCGGAGGATCGGGAACGTTTGCTTTCGTTTTACAGGAAAGTGCGGCCGAGCCCGACGCTGTGGGGGCCGATTGCGCGTGAGGCCAAGGAGATACCCCCGGAGAGCGGTGGGCTTTTGTCGTTGGTGGATTGGGCGGCGGGCTGTGTGACGGTTTATACGCTGCTATTTGGGGTAGGAAAGCTGCTGTTTGGGGAGACAATGCTCGGGGTTGGGCTCCTGGTGATCTCGCTGGTATGCGGTGGATTTGTCTACTGGGATTTGGATCGTCGGGGCTGGAAAGTGCTTGGGGAGACCGGTGGGAAGGAGGGGTGAGGGTTGGAAGCGGTTTGAGAAGGGGATGAAAAGCGGCTTTTCCGGGGTTTTTGGGTTGATCTCGGGGGGTGAATCGTGTGGTTGTTGGGGGGTGAGCGGCATGCATCTACTTGTCACGGGCGGGGCTGGTTTTATTGGTTCGAACCTGGTTCGCCATGTGCTTCAGGATTCAGCGGTCACCAAGTTGGTGAACCTCGATTGCCTCACCTATGCCGGGCATCCGCAGAATCTGGAGGGGGTAGGATCAAATCCCGCGTATGTTTGGGAGAAGGTAGACCTGCGGGATAAGGCGGCGGTGTTCGATGTGGTGACCCGGCACAGGATTACCCATGTGATGCATTTGGCTGCGGAGTCGCATGTGGATCGATCCATCAGCGGGCCTGGGGATTTTATCCACACTAACATCGTGGGCACGTTCCATTTGCTTGAGGCTTGCCGCCACGCGTGGTTGGTGTCCCAGCCTGCTGGGGCAGCGTTGGCGCCCTATCGGTTCCATCATGTATCGACGGATGAGGTTTATGGGAGTTTGGGGGCGGAGGGGTATTTTACGGAGTCGACACCGTATGCGCCGAATTCACCGTATTCGGCGAGTAAAGCTTCCAGTGATCTGCTGGTGCGAGCGTATCATCATACGTACGGGCTACCGGTGGTGATCACGAACTGCTCGAACAACTATGGGCCGTATCAATTTCCGGAAAAGCTGATTCCGGTGGTCATTCAGAGTGTTTTGGCGCGTCGGCCGATTCCGGTGTATGGCGACGGACTCAACGTGAGGGACTGGCTTTACGTGGGTGACCATGTGGAGGCTTTGTGGCGTGTGTTGACCCGGGGGAAGAACGGGGAGACTTACAACATTGGTGGGCACAACGAGTGGGCGAACCTGCGGATTGTGGAACGGATCTGTGATTTGGTCGACCGATTTGCCCCGCAGTTGGGAGGGGGATCGCGTGGGCTTATCACCTTTGTGAAGGATCGACCAGGGCATGATCGTCGGTACGCGATCGACGCCTCGAAGATTGAGCGTGAGCTGGGTTGGGTGCCGAGACATACATTTGATGACGGGATTGAGAAGACCGTGCGCTGGTATTTAGAGAATCAGGGTTGGGTGGAATCCGTTTTGAAGCGTGCCAAGGATGAGTGAACGAAACGGAGAGAGGGCGGGTCGAGCGGTGGGAAGCGTGTGTGGTGGAGACGTGAATTTGTGGAATTGATGTTATGGCGTTGCTGACGATGACCCCATTATGTGGGGAACGGGTGCTGAGGTATGTGGGCGACTCGGTGGAATTCGAGTTGAAGCATGCGTCGGGTGCGGGAGAGGTAATGGGGTTGGAGCGGGCGTTCTTGAGGACGAACGTGGGTCGTGCTTCGCGACTGCGCGAGGAGACGATTCAGACGCGGTCGGGAGCGGTAGCGGGCTTGGGTGGATTTTGGCGGGACGTGCCCATGATTCGGACGGAGTGGGGGTGGAGGTTGAGTTTGACGTTGGCGGAGGTGGGTTTCTTTGAATCGAAGGCGTATGCGGTCGATGAGGCAGGTCGGCAGCATTGGCCGGAGGGACCGAACCACGGGATCGCGGTGCATCCAGATGCGTTACGGACGGGGAACACGATTTACTGTGCCTTTGTTCGGCTCTTTGGAGAGACGCGAACGTTGCGGACGACTCAGGACGAGGCGTTGGCGGAGCGGGTGCAGGGACTGGATCGGTTGGGCTATTCGGTCATTCCACGGTCGGGGACGTTGCGGGATTTGAAGGGGCAGCTGCCGCACATATTTCAGACGTTGAAGTGTCGGTATCTGCATTTGTTACCGATTCAACCGACGCCGACGACATTTGCGCGATTTGGGCGTTTTGGGAGTCCGTATGCGTGCAAGGAGTTGACGGATGTGGATGCGGCGTTGGCGGAGTTTGATAAGCGGACGACGGCGATCGAACAATTTGTGGAATTGGCGGATGCGGTCCATGGGTATGGAGGCAGGCTTTTGTTGGACATGGTGATCAACCACACGGGATGGAATTCTGCATTGCAGGAGCGGCATCCGGAGTGGTTTGTTCGGGAGGCTGATGGGCGGTTTGCGAGTCCGGGGGCTTGGGGGACGATATGGGAGGACCTTGTGGAGCTGCATCCGTGGCATCACGAATTGTGGGATACGTTGGCGGAGGCATTTTTGACGTGGTGTCGACGGGGCGTGGATGGGTTTCGATGCGATGCGGGCTACAAGGTTCCGGCGCCGGTGTGGCAGTACATCGTGGCGCGTGTCCGCGAGGAATTTCCGGACACGGTGTTTTTGCTGGAGGGACTGGGGGGAGGATGGGGAGACACGGAACGACTGTTAACGACGGGCGGGATGCAGTGGGCGTACTCGGAGCTCTTTCAGGAATACTCGGGGACGCAGGTGGCGGGGTATCTGGCGCATTCGCTGCGGCAGAGTGAGAGGGTGGGCACGTTGGTGCATTATAGCGAGACCCACGACAACCTCCGGCTGGCGGCGAGGGGGCGTGAGTGGTCTTTGCTGCGTAACCAGCTGAGCGCGCTGACGAGTTCGAGTGGGGCCTTTGGATTTACGTGTGGCGTGGAGTGGTTAGCGGACGAGAAGATCAACGTTCACCAGTGTGGAGGACTCTCTTGGGGAGCGGCTGAGCATATTGTGGACGAGCTGGCTCAGCTCAACCTGCTTCTGGCTGGGCATCCCTGCTTTTTTGATGGAGCGAAGCTGAGTCGACTCAGCGATGGGGTCTCCTCGATTTACGCGTTGATGCGTACGTCGGCAGATGGGCAACATCGGGCATTGGTTTTGGTGAACCTGGACTTGGCATTACCGAGTCGTTTAGCGATCCGCGATGCGGACGTTGGGGGAGGCAGGGAAGAGCTTTGCGAGTTAGTGCGACCCGGAGGAGTGTGGCGATGTGAGGAGGTGGAAGGAGGGCGAGTCTTTCACTTGGCGGGCGGGTTAGCGCTGTGTTTGCGAGTAGGGGGTGAAGCGGTGGATGGGGACATGGGGGAGAGGTATCGTGCGGACCGTTCACGGGCGGCCTTTGCGATCCAGGCGCTCTCGACCAGGTTGGAACCGGAGCACATGGGTTTGCCTAGTTGGAGGGCTTTATCACGATACGTATTGGCGGACGTGGAGACGTTTTTGACCTCGCTGATGCACGTGGAACCGGGAGAAGCGGTGAACGATTTGATGGCCGCGTTGGATGCGGCGGTGAAGCGAACAACCTATCGACCTGTGATTGGGTGGGGGGTAGGCGATGTGGGGAAAGTGACTCTGGTTCCACCGGGACACTGGCTTCTGATACGAGCGGAGACGGCTTTTCGTGCGGTGATTGAGGTGGGGAACGGAGCACGGCAATGGCATTACGAATCGATTCCGGTGGCATCGGGGCACGTAGTTGCGGTTCCGCCGGATTCTGTGAAGGGCGATGCGCGGCTCGTGCTTCAGCGCTATGAGGTGGAGCCCGCGAGATTCAAGGCGACGATTCGGTTTCTGGATGCGGGCTTATCGGCGGCTTCACCTTCGATGCGATCCGCTGGTGAGATCGTGTTGTTGACCAACGGGATTGGAGGCATGGCGCGCGTTCCGGCTGATTTTGGAGGGGTTCGATCGAAATACGACTGCTTGCTGGGGGCGAACCTGCATCCTTCGGTGCCGGTGGATCGGCACGTCTTTGTGAAGCGAATTCGATTGTGGGCGATGGTGAATGGATTTCTCACGCAACTCGATCTTTCGAACCTCAGCGAGTTTGATC
>Ga0172367_10003950_pt1 | contig 18806 bp, 12 predicted proteins | sample Lak10m_FD_114542 | JGI IMG/M metagenome (GOLD analysis project Ga0172367, IMG submission 114542) | Freshwater microbial communities from Kabuno Bay, South-Kivu, Congo - kab_022012_10m | ecosystem: Environmental > Aquatic > Freshwater > Lake | place: Democratic Republic of the Congo: South-Kivu...
CCAGCCTCAGAGCCTCCCCAAACCGCCTGAAGGCGGAACTCCATACAGGGCTCAAAGTCCCCACGGCCACCAAGCCTCGTCAGGCGTTCCGCGTTTACGCGGTCAGGAAAGGCTCCTTGCGTTGCGCTTCTAGGCCGTCCCCAAAAGAGCCCCTCCGTCCCGAGCCTCAGAGCCTCCCCAAACCGCCTGAAGGCGGAACTCCATACGGGGCTCATAGTCCCCAAGGCCACCAAACCTCGTCAGGAGTTCCGCGTTTACGCGGTCCGGAAAGCCTCCTCGCGTCCCGTTCGTTCGTGTCGGACTTCCTCTCAGTAACTTGACAGTTTAAGAGATTTCAATATGATATCATATAGATATCCACAAATCATCCATGTTATGAACCCTGAATCCCTCCCGTACTCCAACAAAGAGGTCCCCGGTTCGGCCTTGCCCGGACTCCCCGTGCTGTTGGCCACTCTCGTCACAAAGTTTGCGGGCATCGCCTTGGTCATCCGTGCCGTCCAGATTGCCAAGGACCGCGAACCGTTCGCAACCGGGCTTGTCGCGGGAATCTTGCTCATCGTCCTCTCCATCATCGCTTGGTCCGGGTTCTTCAGCCTCCAGCCCAACGAATCTCGCGTGCTCATCCTGTTCGGTGCCTACAAAGGTACCGTGCGCCGCAGCGGCTTTCATTGGGTGAACCCGTTCTGTGCCAAGCGGAGCAAAGTCTCCCTGCGCATGCGCAACCTGAACGGCAAACAAATCAAGGTGAACGACAAGCGCGGTAACCCCATCGAGATCGCCGCTGTCGTGGTCTGGAAAGTCCACGACACCGCTCAAGCCTGTTTCGACGTCGACGACTACGAAAACTATGTGGTCGTCCAAAGCGAATCTGCCGTTCGTCATCTCGCCACCACGTACGCCTACGACCAAGGTGAGGAAAGTGAGATCACGTTGCGCGGAGGCGGTGACGAGGTGAATACTGCTCTAACGCGCGAACTTCAGGAACGTCTCAGTCGAGCGGGTGTCGTCGTCGAGGAGGCCCGCCTCACGCACCTCGCTTATGCTCCCGAAATCGCCCAGGCCATGCTGCGTCGACAACAGGCCGAAGCCGTGATCGCCGCGCGCACCAAAATCGTCCATGGGGCTGTGAGCATGGTGGAAATGGCGCTGAACGAGCTCAAATCCAAACAAGTCATCGAGTTCGATCAGGAACGCAAAGCCGCCATGGTGAGCAATCTTCTAGTGGTGCTTTGTGGTGAAACCGAGGTTAGCCCGGTGATCAATACCGGCACCCTGTATCACTGATCCTCTCGAACCCCTTGGATGCTCGTCTCGGGGTGAAGTCAATCGCAAGGATCGCTCGATCGCGTTGAGACCTTCAGAATGAACGGCGCGCACGCTTGTTGTCGCCACGAAACCCATGGCCGGTGAATCCCGAAAACCATTTCTGCTGCGAATCGACCCCAAACTTTGGGCCGATCTCGAAGCCTGGGCTCAGGAGGACCTCCGCTCCGTGAATGGTCAAATCGAGTTCCTCCTCAAACAAGCCGTCACCAAGCGCAAGGGAAACAACACCCAACCGCCCTTCCGCCCAACCCCGTAGCAGGGACGTCCGTGTTCGAATGCCCCGCAGGGGCGTGGGGATGGTGCTTTTAACCACGGCAGAATGGGAAGGTCCGTGGTGGGCTTTATGTGGGAGGTTTAACGCGGAGTCGTAGGGTGGCGAGAGGCGGGGAGGGGGAGGGGATCTTAACCACGAAAGGCACGAAAGTTCACGAAAGGCGAAGGGGAGAGTGGTCGTGGCTGGGTTTCATTCCTTTTCGTGTACGTTCGTGAATTGCGTGGCGTGAAGAAACCGGGGGCTGTGGGTCTTGTGGGCTAGAGGCTTTGCGGCGGCTCAAGGATTTTGGGTTTCCGGAGCGTCCCTAACTTGAGGAATAGGCTTGAGGTTCGGGGAACATTCCTGGAATACCTTGGGCACCAATGAAGATGAAGAAAACAGGGTTGATGAGGGTTGTGGGGTTGCTGACGGTGCTGGGGGTGGGGTGGGTTTGTGGGGGGATGGTGTCGGCAGCGGGGGCGGAGGCAGGGGCGGTGGCATCGACTCCACAGTACGCCCGTGGCAAGGAGCTCTATCTCAAGAACTGTTTTGTGTGCCATCAGTTCAATGGCCAGGGGTTACCCGGGGTTTTTCCGCCGTTGGCGAAGTCGGATTACTTGTTGGCGGACCGCGAGCGCGCGATTCGGATTTTGTGCGAGGGGTTGTCGGGGGAGATCACCGTCAATGGCCGGAAATTTGCCGGGGCGATGCCTGCCGTGGTGCTGGACAACCCGGAGGTGGCGGACGTGATGACTTACGTTTTGAACACGTGGGGTAACGAGGGCGGGAGTGTGACGTCGGAGGAGGTGGCGACGGTGCGGTCGAAGTCGGCGTATCCGACGTTTGAGAGTTTAAAACAAGCGAGTGTGTATCCGCCGTTGCCCAAGCCGCCGAAGGGATTTCGGCTACGGGAGGTGGCGCGTTTGCCGTTTCGAGGGGTGCGATTGGCGAGCGACGGGATTGGGAACGTGCTGTATGTGCTCGTGGAGAACGGTGATGTCTGGCGTTTGGAGCCGAGCAGCGGGCATCTGAGGCAGCTGCATGTGGCCAGCCGTTATCTGGAAAAGCGGACCAACGACTTGGGTGGGCCGCTGTTTGTGCTGGGGATGACGATGGACAAGCAACGTCGGCTCTATGTGGCGTCGAATCAGCAAAACGCTTCGACGAAGCCGCATCAGAACATCGTGACGATTTATCGATCGACGGCATTCAAGGGGGGTGATCCGGTGGATTTGAAGCCGTGGTTTCAGACGAACTACCCTGGGAACGCGGCGTATATCCATGCGATGGAGCACATCGCGTTTGGGCCGGACGGGATGCTGTATGCGGGGAACGGGGCGCGCACGGACGGGGGCCAAGCCGGGAATGATCCGAACTGGTATCAGGGCGGGGAGACGCCGATCACGGCGTGCATGTGGCGGATGGATCCCAAGGCGGAGAATCCGCAACTGGAGGTGTATGCACGAGGCCTTCGGAACCCGTATGGATTCTGTTGGAACGACAAAGGCGAGATGTTTGCTACGGAAAACGGGCCCGATGCGGATGCTCCGGAAGAACTCAACCAGATCGAACAAGGAAAGCACTATGGGTTTCCGTATCGATTTGGGGACTGGACGAACAAGGCCTACGCGCACACGCCGGACGCGCCTCCCGGGTTGGAGTTCACGCTTCCGATCCCGAACCTGGGGCCGGATGGAGGGTTTGATGGCAAGCCGATGTATACCTTCGACCCGCACTCGGGCCCGGGGGGCATTGTGTTTTTGGGGCCGGACTTTCCGGAGGGCTATCGGGGCACGTTCGTGCTGAACCGGTTTGGTAATTTCATCAAGACCCCGAAGGACAACGTGGGATTTGACATTCTGCAAGCGAAGCTCAGTCGGAACGCGGAGGGGCGATATGAGGCGCGGGTGCACACGCTTTTGGCACCGTTAGGAAGGCCGATCGATGTGCATTTGTCGGGCAAGGGAAAGATTTACATCTCCGAGTATTCGCGCGGAACGAACAGCGCGGCGTCCTTTACGCTTTCGGGTCGGATCTTGGAGTTGGCGGTAGAAAAGGCTCCATAAGAACCCAGCCACGGCGGGCGAAGGCTTTGGGTGAGTGTCTCCTAGCCCCCCGCAAAAGCCATACAGGCTTGATAACACAAAGCCCCGTTCCGTCTGGCCGCTGGCCAGACGGGGACGTCCCAGCGGGACGTCCCTCGACACCGGGCGCTCCGACAGAGTTGTCGGCGGTCCTTGGGGACCTTGGGCCGGTTGTTTTGAGGTTTAGGGTTGATTGCGCGGAGGGGGGACCGTTACTTTTGGGCGCAACTCCATGTCCACCACACGAGACGAAGAACGGGATGAACCCGGACGACCGGGTTTAGGCTGAGGCTTGAGGTGGCGTGTGATTTTGAAAGGAACAACGTCCATGAGTGAGCCGAAAAAGAACAATTTTCCGAAACTTCACAACGCCATGTGGCCCGGGTTGGTGGGCAAGGGCAGCCCGGGGGCTGAGCCGTGCATTGATCTCGACACGATGTTGGATCTGACCTCGAAGGCCGAGGTGAACGGGACCAAGTTTGATGGGGTGGACATTTTCCTTTTTGATCCGCACATCTCGATCGACAGCACGAAGGACGATCTGAAGCGGGTGGCGGACAAGATTGCGGCGAAGGGATTGAAAGTGGGGTCGGTGGTGGCACCGGTATGGCCTCCGACGGGTGGGGGATCGGCGATGGGGACGGATGCGGAGCGGGCGCAGTTTGTGGGGCAGGTGGAGAAGGCGTGCGTGATTGCGCAGACGCTGAGGGATTTAGGGGTGCGGCCGTATGGGGTGGTGCGGATTGATTCGGCGTGCAGCCCGCATGATTTTGCGGCGGATCCGAAGGGTAACCTGAAGAAGATTGCCAAGACCTTTCGAGATGCGGCGAAGGTGGCGAAAGCCCATGGCGAGCGGTTGGCGGCGGAGGGCGAGATCTGCTGGGGCGGCATGCACAGCTGGAAGACCATGGTCCAGTTGTTGGAAGAGGTGGGGCAGCCGAAGTATGTGGGCTTCCAGGCGGACATGGCGCATACGTTGCTCTACACCCTGGGCTACAACGCTCCGGAACACCGATTGGTGCCCGAGAAGTTCAACTGGGAACCCGATAAGTTCCATGCCGCGATGAAGAAACTCACCAAGGCGCTACGTCCGTGGACCATTGATTTCCACGTGGCGCAGAACGACGCGACGGTGAAGGGGTCGGGGTCGCACGACAAGACGGGTCGGCACTGCTTGACCACGGATCCGAATGGCAAGTTGAACATCGCGCGCGACGCGGGTTATTGGATGCGGGATGACCTGGGCAAGGTGACCAAGAAGTTCAAGCATATCTGCTGGGACGGTTGCATGTTCCCGAATGACGTGATGGCGAAGCAACAGACGTGGAACGATATTTTGTCGGCCATGATCCAGGTGCGTGAGAACCACGGCTGGTATGCGGCGGAGAAGGCGTAAGAACCTCTAGGACGAGAAGAGACTCAAACTGAAATTGATTAAGATCCTCACTTGATTTTTGACGTATGAAAAAACCACTTCGTATTGGACTGATCGGCTACGGATTCATGGGCCGTGCGCATTCGAACGCATTTGCCAAGGTCAACCACTTCTTCGACCTGGAGCATCAAGTGGTGCTCAAGGCGGTGTGCGCACGCGATGACGCGAAGGTCAAGGCGTTCGCCGACCGCTGGGGTTATGAATCGACCGAGACGGACTGGAAGAAGCTGATTGCACGAGACGACATTGATGCGATCGACATTGCGACGCCGAACAACACACACGCGGAGATTGCGATCGCGGCGGCGAAGGCAGGCAAGATGATCTTGTGCGAGAAGCCGCTCTCGATGGACGCCCCGGAGGGCAAGAAGATGGTGGCGGCGGTGGAGAAGGCCGGGGTTGCGAACATGGTCTGGTATAACTACCGGCGCGTTCCTGCGGTCACGCTAGCGAAGCAGCTCATTGACGAGGGTCGGCTGGGTCGGATTTTCCATTATCGCGCGAAGTTTTTGCAGGACTGGACGATCAATCCGGAGCTGCCACAGGGCGGGGCGGCGCTGTGGCGATTGGACGTGAAGGCGGCGGGATCGGGAGTGACGGGCGACTTGCTGGCGCACTGCATTGATACGGCCGTGTGGTTGAACGGCAGCATGACGAAGGTCAGCGCCATGACGGAGACGTTCGTGAAGGAGCGCAAGCACAACCTGACCGGCAAGGTGGAGAAGGTGGGCATTGATGATGCGTGCGCGTTCTTGGCCCGGTTTGAGAACGGGTCGTTGGCGACGTTTGAGTCTACCCGTTATGCGCGTGGTCACAAAGCGCTCTACACCTTCGAAATCAACGGTGAGCACGCCTCGATCGCGTGGGATCTGCACGATCTGCATCGGCTCCAGTATTTTGATCATCGCGACCAGGGCACGACTCGCGGATGGCGTTCCGTGCACATCAGCGACAGCGATCATCCGTATATGAAGAACTGGTGGGTGCCGGGGCTACAGATCGGGTATGAGCATTCGTTTGTGCATCAGGTGGCGGACTTCATCAAGGGCGTCGAGACGGGCAAGCCCGCAGGTCCGACGTTCCGTGACGCGTTGGAGACCCAGTTTATCTGCGATGCCGTGCTCAAATCGGGCGAGACCGGTCGATGGGAGAAAGTCGGCGGGGCGAAGCAAGGCGTCAAAAAAGCGTGAGGACCGTTTCGGCGTGAGGTCGGGTGTGATCTCCGCTGAGTGATTCGTAGAGGCTCCCGCCCGGAAGGGTGGGAGCCTTTTTGTTTTGGGGCGGCCGACAGGGGTGCCGACGCTCCCGGGCGTTGCGCGCGACGGCTTTGGCAATTTGCGCTTTGATTCGGTGCGGGTGTAGGGAAGGATGGGGAGGATTTCGAACGTGGGATGCGTTGTATTTTCGTGCCATGACACAGATTAAGAAAGCGGTGATTACGGCGGCGGGGCCGAGGCAGCGAGCGTTGGCCTTGCAGAGTTTGGTGGATCGCGACGGGGAGACCAAGTCTGCGGTGCGTGTGTTGGTGGAGGAAGCGTTGGGTGCCGGTGTAGAGGAAGTGGGTTTGGTCATCTGTCCGGGTGACGAGGGGGTTTATCGCGCAGCGGCCGGGCCGGTGGCCGGACATGTCCGTTTTCTCGAGCAGACCGAGCCCCGTGGTTACGGGCACGCGCTGTTGATGTCGAAGGATTGGATCGGCGACGCCCCGTTTCTGCACATGGTGGGTGACCACTTGTATGTGAGCCGGGATGCGACACCGTGTGCGCGTCAGTTGGTGACGGTGGCAATGGCGCAGGAGTGTGCGGTTTCGGCGGTGCAACCGACCCGTGAACGGAGCTTGCCCCAATTTGGAGCGATTGGGGGGCGGCGGGTTTCGGGGCAGGAAGGATTGTATCAGGTGGACGAAGTCTTGGAGAAACCGACGCCGACAGAAGCGGAGCAAAGGCTGGTGATCTCAGGATTGCGGACGGGGCATTACCTTTGCTTTTTTGGCATGCACGTTTTAACGCCGACGATCTTTGATGTGATTTTGAGCCAGGGGCAGGGAGCGAGCGCCAGTGTGAGCGCGGGTGCGAAGGGCAGTGGATCGGGCATGTTGGCGTTGTCGCCGGCTTTGGCGGCGTTGGCGCGTCGGGAGCGCTATTTGGCGGTGGAGCTGAAGGGAGTTCGCTATGACATCGGCGATCGGTACGGGCTGTGGATCGCGCAGCTGGGGTTGGGATTAGCGGGTCGGGATCGGGAGGAATTGCTGGCTCGGATTGTAGAGATGGTGGCGAGCCGGGGGTAGGCAGTATTCGGGCTGCATCGGGTCACGAACTGCAATTTTGTAGGGAACACATTCCATGAGTTGTCGATTGGTAGAGATCATCACGAGTGCCGACGCCGCGCTGAGGCATACGGCGGTGGAAGCGGTGTGTGCTGGGTTGACGATTTCAGCGTTGGAAGAAGAGGTGCGGGCGTTGGACGCGTTTCGTCGGCGTAGCGCGAGCCTGTATGAGCGGGTGCGGGCTTTGACGTTGTTGAGTGCGGTGTATCGATATGAGCTCCCTCGGCATTTGGAAGGTGTTGCGGGGTTGATTTCGTATGAGGGGTATTCTCATCTTTTGGAGCGACGATTTGAGGAGGCGGTGGATGTGTTTTTGGGTGAGCAAGAGCGGCAAGGGTTGAACGATGCGATCTGTAGCGCGTTGGCCTCGGCTTACTATCAACTGGCGTTGCAGACGCTGGCTGACCAAGTGCGGCGGAGCGTGCGGACGGTGCCTGGGAACCAGTGGATGTTTCGCATGGGCCACCCGTTGGACCATCCGTCGCGCATTCGGGAGGTGCTGTTGCGGCCGGGGTCGGGGACGGGTTTGTATCCGGTGCTGACGGAGCGGACGCCGGTGCGGATGGATCTGTCGCATTCGTGTTGGAGCGACATTTTCTTTTTGGGCATGGATTTTCCTGAGGGCGCCCGGGTGTTGAACGTGTCGATTGATCTGGCGGTGCGAGGGCGGGATGACCGGCCGAGCCCGCCGATCCAGACTTATCTGCGCGTGATCGACGAGCCGGTGTTGCGATTGACCAGCGTGGACTTGAATGCGACGGCGAGCATTCGGGAGTTGTCGGAGGTCTTTGATTTCGCGCGGGATTATTTGGGATTGATCAAGGCGGCGGTGATTGCGTCGGGGTTGGTGCCGCCGGGCATTGAGGGATCGGGTCAGCGGCTGGGAGATTTGTTAGAGCGCGTGGTGGGGCCGGGGTTGGGTTTGGAGATTGTGAGCCAGGTGAACGACATTCCGAAGGGCTCGCGATTGGCGGTGTCGACCAACCTCTTGGCTTCGTTGATCGCCTTGTGCATGAGGGCGACGGGGCAAGTGAAAGCGTTGACGGGGATGATGACGGAAGCGGAGCGTCGCTTGGTGGCGGCGCGGGCGATCTTGGGAGAGTGGATTGGCGGGTCGGGAGGAGGCTGGCAGGATTCGGGTGGGGTCTGGCCTGGGATCAAGTTGATCCAGGGCGAGTTGGCCCAGGAGGGGGATCCGGAATTTGGTATCAGCCGAGGCTGTTTGTTGCCGCGGCATTCGGTGTTGGGCGAGGAGGAAGTGCCGCAGTGCGCGCGGGAGCGATTGCAGCGGAGTTTGGTGTTGGTCCATGGCGGGATGGCGCAGAACGTCGGGCCGATCCTCGAAATGGTGAGTGAAAAGTACCTGATCCGATCCGGGAAAGAGTGGGTCGCGCGTCAGGAGGCGGGACGGATTTTGGACGAGATCGTGGACGCGCTCAGGGCGGGGGACATGCAGCGGCTTGGAGCGGCGACGACTCGGAATTTCTTTGGGCCGATCCAGGCGATCGTGCCGTGGGTGACGAACGAGTTTACGGAGACGTTGATCGAACGATGTCGTGAGCGGTTTGGTGGCGAATTTTGGGGTTTTTGGATGTTGGGTGGGATGTCTGGGGGCGGCATGGGATTTATCTTTGCACCGGAGGCCAAGGCGGCGGGGCAGGAGTTTTTGAGCGCAACGATGGGCGAGGTGAAGCGATCGTTGGAATGTGCGTTGCCGTTTGCGATGGACCCGGTGGTTTACGACTTTGCGGTGAACCCACAGGGGACGGTAGCGGAGCTGTTGGAGGACGAACAAGCGTTGCTTTCGGCGAGTTATTATACACTCCACCTCCCTCAGGCGATTCGTAGCGATGCGCAACAGCTGTCGGCTGGACGACGTCGCGAGCTGGAGGTGTTTTCGGTGGCGTGCCGAACTCAGGAAGCGTTGCGGGGCGTGACGGGGTCGTTGTTCGATCGGCTGATCCCTCGGGGCATGAGCGGGAAGTCGAAGCAGAGCAATCTGGCGGAGATGCTCCTGGAGAACGGATTTGACGCGACGCAGCACGAGCAGGTGCGGGCGGATTTGCGTAGCGGGCGGACGGGATTGGCGCACAACCGGATTCCGGTGAGCGCGCACATTCGTGATGTGGAGGCGGGGGATGTGGACGATTTTGTGGAGCCCAATGATAGGCGGGCGCGGGTCGAGGCACGGTTGATGGGTGAGGCGTTGTTGGCGGAGGGCGCGGTGGGAGTGGTCACCTTGGCGGGAGGCGTGGGGAGTCGGTGGACGCAAGGGGCTGGGGTGGTGAAGGCGTTGAATCCGTTTTGTCGGTTTGGAGGTCGGCATCGGAGCTTTCTGGAGATCCACGTCGCGAAGAGCCGGAGTGTGGCGCGGCGATTTGGGATTGGGCCGATGCATTGGGTGACGACGAGCCATTTGACCCATGCGGCGATCGAGGGTTTTCTGGCGCATCGCTCGCACTTTGGTTACGGAGAGTGGTTGGGGTTGTCGGCAGGCCGATCGATCGGGTTGCGGATGATTCCGATGGTGAGGGATCTTTTGTTTGCGTGGGAGGAGACGGCGCACCAGAAATTGGATGGGCAGAAGCAGAAGGTGCGGGAGAGCTTGCATGCGTCGCTGATGGATTGGGCGCGGCATGCTGGGGAGGGGTCGGATTACACGGACAACTTACCGTCGCAATGTTTACATCCTGTGGGGCATTGGTTTGAGTTTGCGAACCTGCTACGGAACGGGGTGTTGGCGCAGGGGTTGGAACGTCGGCCGGGGCTGAAGCATTTGATGCTGCACAACATTGATACGTTGGGGGCGAACCTGGATCCGAGTTTGGTGGGCTGGCATGCGATGGGAGGGGGGGCGTTGAGTTATGAGGTGATCAGCCGTCGCGTCGACGATCGGGGCGGTGGGCTGGCGCGTGTGGACGGGCGTTTGCGGTTGGTCGAGGGATTGGCGATGCCGCGCGATGAGGCGGAGTTTGATTTGAGCTATTACAACACCCTCACGACATGGATTGACATCGACCGGACGTTGGCTGTATTTGGCTTGGAGCGAGGGGATTTGGGGAACGCGGAGCGGGTGGCGGAGGGTGTGCGAGCCGTGGCGGCGCGGATGCCGACGTATATCACGCTGAAGGACGTGAAGAAGCGGTGGGGCAACGGGCAAGAGGACGTATTTCCGGTGGCGCAATTTGAAAAACTTTGGGGGGACATGACGACGCTGCCAGAGGTGGCGTGCCGCTTTGCGTTGGTGCCGCGATCGCGCGGGCAGCAACTGAAGGATCCTTCGCAACTTGACGGTTGGCTGAGGGACGGATCGGCAGCGCACGTAGAATCGTTGTGCGACTGGAGTTGATGCGGAGTCGACACCCCGGGGCTTGGATCTCGCGCACGGGGTTCGTGAATCGTAAGGGAGCGCGGAGAGGGACTTAAGCAGTTGGGTTAACGCCGTGTGAGGGCACACGGCCTACAGGGGGGCGCAGATGACGTTTCGGGGCGAGTGACAGGCAACAAATCGCGATTGCCATGGGCCTTTGGAAATCTAAGATTCACCCATGTTTTCGCATGTTGTTATTTTTTGGACGGATCCGGCGAACCCGAACGCGGCGGATGAGCTGATTGCGGGTGCGGACCAGTATTTGAAGCCGATTCCTGGAGTGCTGAGTTTTCATATTGGCAAGATGGTGGGGAGCCATCGGCCGGTGGTGGACCAGACCTATCAAGTGGCGTTGAACTTGGTTTTTCCGGACAAGAAGGCGCAGGACGATTACCAGGTGCATCCTTTGCACGTGGATTTTGTGGAGAAAGTCTTCAAGCGCGTGTGCAAGAAGGTGTTGGTTTACGACTTTGAGTAAACCGAAAAAGCACGATGGGCTCGGCACGAGTCTTCACGCGGTTCTGGTGATCACGTCATTCCGAATCATTCGCCAGATCCATAAAGGCTATCATTGGATGTTCGTCATGCCTTTCTCATCCAGGCCTGTGTAAGTCTTCGAGCAGTTCCATCGTACCTTTTTTCGAGCGCTCTCGGGTTGTCGGGGATTCCGCCCGTCGGCGGGGACGTCGCAGCGCGATGTCCCTACCTAAAATGCGCGGGCGCGGTAGAATTTGCGGGGTATGGAGCGGCTGATGAGGTCGAGGTAGATCAGGTTTGCGTTGGTGGGGGAAGAGTTGGTGAGGGTGAGCCAGTTGGAGAGGTTGGTGGAGGATTCGAGGGCGTATTGTTTTCCCGTTTCACCGATCAAGTGGATCTGAAGTGAGTTATCGGAGGCGCGGGCGGTGGTGAGCAGTTTTTCGAGGATGGTGAGAGAAGCCGATTCACTGAGGGATTCCCCGAGTCGATTGGACACAAGCACTTCGTAGGGACCAGCGTGGGTGGGCTTGAGATCGGAGAGTCGGAGCTCGGCAGAAAGCGCTCCGGGGATATTGGTGCCGAACCGGCGCCACTGATAGCGGAGAGGGGCGACGCCGGTGGCGGAGACTTTAAACGAGGCGCTGGATCCGATGCTGGCGGCGAGTGACTTGGGTTGGGAGACGATGATGGGGGTGGTGTTCACCGAGAGTTTGGCGACCGCGCTTAGGACCTTACCGACCGCGTTGGTGACAAGGACGTCATAATTCCCGGCATGCGAGGCGTCGATGTTGGTAAGGGTGAAGGAAGGGGTGTTGGCGAGGGCGATGTTGGTACCGTTGAGCCGCCATTGGTAGGAGATGGGGAGAGACCCACTGGCGGCGATCGAGAACAGGGCGGTCGAACCTTCGTCGGCGACGACTGCAACGGGTTGCGTGAGAAGCGTGGGTGGAACCAGCACGTTGAGCACGGCGTTGGAACTGGAAACCACTCCGCCTCGATTGAAGATCCGCACCGCATACACCCCGCTCTGGCTGAGCTGTACATTTTGGAGCACGAGCAAGGTGCTTGTGGCACCGGGTAGATCGACACCATTGAGGCTCCATTGAACGCGAGCGCTGGAGACCGTTTCGAACGCGACGCTGAACGAGGCGGTGGAGCCGACGGGCAAATCGATGGATGCGGGGTGTTGGGTGATGAAAGCGGGGGGATCGTAGGCGCTGGAGAGATCGGGAATGCCGTCGGAGTTGGCATCGTTGGAGTCCGCGATCTCGACGTAAAGATTGGAGAAGTCCTGCCAGTCAGTGAGCGGGTCGCCGTCGGCAAGCTCCAGGCCGCCGATGTAGCGGGTGCCGTTTCGGTTCATGATCATGCCGCGGGCTTGAAGGATTTGACCGATGGCATTGGTGAGTGTGAAGGGTTGGAAGGTGAGTTGATTTAGGTTTTCGACGCTGAACGACGCGCTTCCGGAGTAGGCGTTGGTGGAGCCGTCGGGTTTGATTTGAGAGAGGTCGAGGAACGCCGTGTTAAGGGAGGGACCACGTTGATAATCGAGAGAACCCTGCCAAGTGACGAGGCTGAAGGGACCAGTGAAAGTCAAACGACCGGCCGAGGTGCCATTGAGGTTGATGCTGTAAGTGCCTTGTTGTCGACCCGCATCGCGTGTGAGAAAGCCGCCGACGGTATAGAGACCCGAGGCAGGGGCGTCGGCGGCGGCTTGGCCGTTGAACCCGCCGGTGGCGCTGAACTCGCGTTGAAGCAGGTCGGGAATGAGGTCTAGGTTCCCATCACCCACGAGAAGGTTGAGGCCGATGGTGCCATATTCGAAGGCGCCGACGCTGGAGATGAGCACGTAATCGGCTTGGAAGGGGAGGTTGACTCCGGGGAAGTAGCGTAGTTCGCGACTGAAATACGGGCTACCGCCGATGTTTTGTGAGAGCGGGAAGCGAGGGAAGCCGTCGGTGGAAGTGAAGTGAAGTTGGATGGGGCCGAAAGCGGTGGATTGAGCGAGGCCTTGTCCCATGGAAAGTGAGGCGGTGGAGGCGCGGAAGGAGGCTTTTTTGGGTGTGGTTTGGCCGTGGGCGGCCAGGGCGGCGAGCAGGAGCAGAGTGGCGGTGAGGATTTTGAGCGACGACATTCTGGTGAATTGACGATCCCTCGATCGGTTTGTCCAACTTTTTGTCCTGGGTGGTTTTCTGGGTTGTGGGTTGGGGGGGATTAGGATCGGCAACCTGATTCGGAGCTGGAGGGCGACGTGTCGAGGTAGGGACGTCCCGCTGGGACGTCCGCGTCCGGCGCCAGCCGGACGCTCGGGAAACCCAAAGTCTCCTGGCCTTCCCAAATGGCCTCCACACTCCACGACACACAGCCCCGAATCCGTCCGGCCATGGCCCGGACGGGGACGTCCCAGCGGGACGTCCCTACCTCGCTGAGGGACGGTTCGGTGTCTGTCCCCGACATCTGGAGGCATCGTCATGGGTTGTTTAGAAGCGGATTGCACATCGGTTCATGGAAAGGATTATGATTAAGAGCAGGAGTGAGAGAAGAGGGCGGTGGGGTTGTTAGTAAGGGTTGACGGGAGGATGGGGGCGGGCGGATGCTTGTGGACGCATGTCAAAACTCGTTCGATTTCTGCAAGAACTGGTGGCCTTGCCGAGCATCAATCCGGCGTTTTTGGAGGATCGACCTGAGCTGACGGGGGAGCAGCGGGTAGCAGATTTTCTCATGGCCTGGAGCGCTCGGGCGGGTTTGGAGGTGGAGACGATGCCCGTTCTCGAGGGGCGGTTTAACTTGGTGGTGACCTTGCGATCGAAGGGGCGAACGCAGCAGCGGGTCGTGTTGGCTCCGCATTTGGACACGGCGAGCGTTCCGGACGAAACGTTGCTGACACCACGTCGGAAAGGCGATCGGATTTATGGTCGGGGCACCTGTGACACCAAGGGGTGTGTGGCGGCGATGTTAGAGGCCGTGGCCCGGGTGGCGAAGTCGGGGAAAAGGCCGGATTCGACCGAGATTGTGTTTCTGGGTTTGGTGGACGAGGAGAGCGGGCAAGAGGGTTCGCGTGCGGCGGTGGAGGCAGGTTTCAGGGCGGATTTAGCGATTGTGGGAGAGCCCACTCAGCTGAAGGTCGTGACGGCGCACAAAGGGGATGTGTGGCTGCAGATTGATACGGTGGGGAAGGCGGCGCACGGATCTCGACCCGAGCTCGGGAAGAACGCGATTCACGAGATGAGCCGGGTAGTGAGCGTGTTGGAGACGGAGTATGCGGCGGCGTTGAGGCTCAAGCGTCATCCGTTGCTGCGGCATGCGACCATCAATGTGGGAACGATCGAGGGCGGGAAACAGCCGAACATCGTGCCGGATGCGTGTCGGATCTCGATTGATCGGCGCACATTACCAGGGGAGGACTTGGAATCGGTTATGGCTGAGCTTCGGGCGTTGTTTCGAGCCCATGGGTTGAAAGCTCGGCTTACGAACATGCGGGGCGGTCCTTGTGTGGCTTTGGAAACGGATAGCAACCAACCCTTGGTGCGGGCATTGATGCGGACGGTGGGACAGAGAAAACCCGTTGGCGTGGACTACTTCTGCGATGCGGCGGTGCTGTCGGCGGGTGGCATTCCGAGCGTGGTGTTCGGACCTGGGGATATTGCGCAGGCGCATACGGCGGACGAATGGATCGCGATCGACTCGTTGGAACGAGGGGCGGATCGGCTGGAACAGTTTTTGAGGACTCTGCCGTGAGCTTGCGAGGTAGGGGATGAAGGCTCTGGTGGAGGAGTTCCTGAGTTATGTGTCGCTGGAGCGAGGGCAGTCGACTTTGACGCGCCGGACCTACCAGTCGCTTCTGGAGCGCTTTGTGGCGTGGGCGGGCGGGCATGGGGTTGTCGATTGGGAGTCGGTGACACTCCAGCATTTGCAGGAATTTCTGCGGGGCGAGCGGGAGAGACCCTTGGAGAACCGGGTGACCAGCGAGGAGGCACGGCTCAGTGCGGAGAGCGTGTATTTGCAAATTTCAGCGTTGCGCGCGTTTTATCGATTTTGCGAACAAGAGAAACGGCTCAGCGCGAATCCAGCGGAGCTACTGAGCTTACCTAAACGTTGGAAACGACTGCCCAAGGCGTTAACGAGGGGGGAGATGGAAACCCTATTGCGGGAGCAATTGGGAGACGAAGAACCGCCGGGGTTGTGCGATCGGGCGGTGATGGAGTTGGCGTATGCCTCGGGATTGAGGTTGTCGGAGATACGCCACCTACGATTGGAGCAACTCCATCTGGACGAGGGTTTTGTGACGGTCATTGGCAAGGGCGACAAGGAACGGATTGTGCCGGTGGGCCGAGCGGCGGTGCGTGCGGTGGAGGCGTATTTGGCTCGGGGACGGCCACCCTTGGTGAATCGGAGATCGCCGGGCAACGTGTTTTTGACGCAGCGCGGCGGGGCATTCGCAGCGGTGACCTTGTGGCTGAGGATGAAAGGCCGGGTGCGGCGGGCGGGCTTGGAGCGGAATGTGACGCCGCACATGTTACGGCACAGCTTTGCGACTCATCTGCTCGAGAACGGGGCGGATTTGCGCATCATCCAGGAGCTTCTGGGGCATGCGAGTATCTCGACCACTGAAGTCTATACGCATGTGGCGGCGGCGAGACTCAAGGAAGTTCACAAGACTTACCATCCGAGGGCCTGATGGGATGCCGAGGGTGGAGTCGACGCGGGGACACGCGGCCGCGCGAGGTCGGCATGGCGAATGCTTGTAATTGCTGTCAGTGTGGCCCTAGTATTTGGGAGCTCCTCTTAAAACGACATTTATGAAGTCCTTCATGCGATCGTTCTCGGTTCTTGCCTTGTTGCTGGCATCGGCGGGTTGGGGCAGAGCGCAGGTGGACCCTCCGAAGATTTCCGATTTCGCTACCGAAGCGAACCAGGCTCGACTTCGTTTTACGCCGTCGCCAGGCGTTGATCTGTTTCGCATTTTGAAGTCTGGGACGGTGAACGGAGGATTTCAGGACGCGGGAGGAGTGGTGAAGGGGTATGAGTGGCAGGGGCCGCGTGCGGGGGATGCGGGGTTTTACAAGGTGGAGTCGAAACCGCAGGACGCGCGGAGCCTGCTTTCGGCGATCGTTCTGAACCGACTCGCCTACGGGCCGACGCCGGATGAGATTGAGCGGGTATTGACGGGGCCGGGTGCGATCGGGCCTGAAGCTTATATCGAGGAGCAACTGGCACCGGAAAAGATTCAGGAAGACTTGGGATTTGATGCCGGGCCCAACATGAACGACTGGCAGTATGTGACGATGACGGGCACATCGACGAAGTCGACGCTCTACATCTACATGAACACGGCCGGCGACGTGTATTTGGACGACGTTGTATTGGTGAAAGGATCGGTGGCTGGCGTGGGTCCGAACGTGCTGAAGAACGGGGACTTTGAATCCCCTTTGGAAGGGTCTTGGACGGTGTCGGCGAACCATACGGGGACGGCGATTGCGACGGACCAGAAACATGGGGGCAACGCGAGTTTGCGTTTGGTGGCGAGTTCTGGGGGGAGAAGCCGGGACACGGCGGTGTGGCAGACGACGGTTCCGGAGCTTCCGGTGGGGCAGGTTTACACGTTGAGCTATTACTACAAGCGCACCCCTGGGACGAAGCGATTTACGGTGCGGTTATCGGGGAACGGCATTAACACGCAGCGGCCGGAGCTAGGGGCACTCTTGGCCGGCGGAGGAGGGACAATCGCGGATTTGCAGGCGTGGCACACGCTGCATTCCGTACGATCGAAACGGCAGCTCAACGAGGTCTTGGTACAGTTTTTCGACAACCACTTCACGACCTACTACAACAAGAGCGTGGATTACCTGGATGGGAAGCTCACGAATTCGGTGAACCGGGTGGAGGGGTTTATCGCAACGGACTTTGAGTATCGTGAGTTGAGCCAGTGGCGTCAGGTGTTGTTGGATCCGAACGGGACGTTTTACGACTTGCTCAAGATCAGCGCGGAGAGTCCGGCGATGATCATTTATTTGGACACGGTCGACAGCACATCGGGAAACGCGAACGAGAACTATTCACGCGAGATCATGGAGCTGTTCGCGATGGGGGTGGATAATGGATATGACCAGCGGGACATTGAGGAGATGAGTCGGGCGTGGACGGGATGGAGAGTGGACAAGTTGCCGATTGGGCAGGAGAAGAACCCCTTTGCGACTCGCGTGGCGAACCGTGACTTGGATCCGGGCTATTGGACTCTGCAATTTCGATCGGCGAATCACGACGCGAAGGCTAAGACCATTTTTGCGGGGAAGACGGTGGATGCACGATTTGGAGCGCCGTATGCGGGTAAGTCGTATGAGCTCGCGATTCCGGCCCGGGCGGGGACGGCCGGCATCCAGGACGGTTACGACATTGTGAAGCACGTGGCGGATTTGCCCTACACGCAGGAGTTCATCAGCGTGAAACTCTGTCAACTGTTCGTGCACGAGAACTTCCATCATGGCGTCTATGACTATACGGATCCGGCGTTGAGCCCTGAGGGACGGCTGGTGAGGGAGTGTATGCGTGCGTGGGATCAAGGAGGACCGGACGGGCGTAAAGGCAACTTGCGTCAGGTGCTGCGCGTGATCTTTAAATCGGAATTATTCCGAGGATACGCCGCGTTGCGACAGAAAGTTAAAACGCCGTTCGAATACACCGTGAGCACGGTGCGTGCGCTACGATCGGCGCGAGCGGACGGCACTTACACGGCGGACACGGACGGTTACGATTTTCAGACCGCGCTGGTGCGGTTGAACATGCGCTTGTTTTATCGTGAGGACCCGGATGGATGGTCGGAATTTGCACGGGAATGGGTGAGCACGGCGTCGTTGATGGAGCGGTTGCGGTTCACGCAGAACCTGCTGGCGGCGGGTACGAGTTCAGTGAAGGACGACGACTACGGAACCGACGGAGTGAACAACGTGTCGGATCCGGTGGGATTGTTGAAACTGAAACTACCGACGAACCAATGGAAGGATCCGGCGATGGTGGTGGATTGGTTTTTAAAGAACCTATTTTTGGGGGAGGGCCAAGGGAATTTAACGTTGGACCGGGAGGCGGCGATCGTCTTCTTAAACAGCAACGACACGGGGGCTCCGAACAGCTCGTTGTTTTCGGCGTTGGATCCGCAATCGGCGGCGTATGATGCGCGGGTACGCGGGATGGTGGCATTCTTGCTCAGCCTGCCGCGGTTCCAGGAACAGTAAGATACATGACACGTTCTCCTGAAGAAATGATGGCACGGAGCCTAAGATACGACTGCAAAGAATCGTGGTGTAAGTCGGTCATCTACCACACGCGTTAGAGAACCTATAATTCATTCTACCTGAGTCCAAAGCGTCACTCGTAAACCCATTTACCCACCCATTGGGGAACATACTTATGGCCCACATTTTGACACGCCGCACGTTTCTGGAGAAGAGTTTACAAGCCGCCTTCGCCGCCGCCACGGCTGCGAATCTGAGCGCACCGTTAGGTTTGAGGCGAGCGTTGGCATCGGGTGCCATTCC